>Ga0075040_1058203_pt1 | contig 12916 bp, 10 predicted proteins | sample OrgsoiRN2013_057_FD_67572 | JGI IMG/M metagenome (GOLD analysis project Ga0075040, IMG submission 67572) | Permafrost soil microbial communities from the Arctic, to analyse light accelerated degradation of dissolved organic matter (DOM) -... | ecosystem: Environmental > Terrestrial > Soil >...
CTGCTTATAGCTGCCACGTTGATCCAGGGCAACCGGCGCAAAGCTATTCTGTTCCGCCAGGCGCTGGATATCACGTAGGCCGGTATCGCCACTAATAGGGCGAGAGTTTTCCCGTACCAACTTCATGCCGTTATAGTTAAGCGGATTATGGCTGGCCGTTACCTCGATGCCCCCGTCCACTCCCAGATGAAAGGTGGCGAAGTAAATCTCCTCGGTGCCGCTGACGCCGATATCCAGCACGTCAGTACCCGCATCGCGCAGGCCGTTGGCCAACGCCAATTTTAACGACTCGCTGGTCAGGCGCACATCACCCCCCACCACCATGGTCTGGGGCTTGAGAAATTCGCCATAAGCCCGGCCGATGCGATAAGCGATGTCTTCATTAAGCTCTTCGCCCAGTTTGCCGCGAATGTCATAGGCTTTAAAACAAGAAAGCGTAGTCATAGCGTCCCTTAAATTTGAAAATACCATGAAATTTTTTATTCGGCCCCCGTTTCTCCACACAATAAACGCACAAGTATCAGTTAGCGCTACTTAAACGAAGGCATTATTAATAAGAGTTCTCAGTGAATAACATTAGAAGTTACTTTATTAAAATAATTATTTACGACAACAAATAGCAATTTTTGATATACAGAAGTAATGGCGGATTAGAAGTCGTCAAGGAAAATCAAAAATATTTTAAATAGCAATAAATTTATACAGTTACATAAAAATTTATTTTCCGATAACTACTTTGCTTCGTGGATGATAGCCAGTGACAAATGTCTTAATTATGAGCAAAACAAGTTCAAAATCAGATTTCAAGGTATAAGTAACCAAATCCCTTACAACTGGTCTACTATTTTTGATCGAAGGGTAATGTCTTGCACTCAAAACCTGATCATATAACCTTTCTTTTAATCGAGCCCTACTAGGATCACCTGTTATTCTCGAAAGAGAATGATACAACTTTGTAGATGAAGTAATTGAAATCCTGCTGAGTTTTGTTATTTTATTTATTCTTCTAAAAAAACTAAAATCTACACCATATAGAGCAAAATGATTATCAAACAAATCAATATTTGATTTTCTGAATTTGTTGACTAAACTTTTATTTATTATCAAACCAGACCCAATCGAGAAAGTAGAGTCACTTGGCAATACACCAAACGCAGAAATAGGAATATTATTTACGAGGGGATAATAGACTTCCTTATCTATAGGCGATGTTATAAGAGGTAATTCCAAATCAACATCCCATATATTGGAATTGATTTTCAACACAAAAGATTCTGTCAACGTAGTATCATCATCTAAAAGAACAAACCTATCAGAATCAACATGCTTTGCAATAAAATCGTTATAAACAAAACTTAAGGGCTTATTTTCCAAATACTCTTCAATATTTGTCTGAATAAATTTACGACTGATTTCATTAATTAATATATCATTATCATCAAATCGTTTAGGGCCATTATTTACAACAGTTAAACTGCAATTGTTAAATTTGTATTTGGCTAATGATCTCAAAGTAGAAGAATCAGCTGGTTTTTTATTGTATAAAATCACCAAAATAGATGAAGTGAGGGGGACCTTATTAATCATAACATCACCTTGATCTTTACTAAACAAACTCAGGAGAAAATTCCCCTAATACATATTAGAATGCAAATAATCAAATAAGTCATAGCCTATTATTAAAAAGTCACCACCTAATGAATTTTATTCAGTCTGTTTCAACGACAACATATATCAGTCGATCCTTACTACAACTCGCACATATATTGTTCAAATCCGACTTATTGATAGCCATTTTGATAAACTTATTATTATCAGTTTTATTGTATGGCAAAATACTACCATTTGGTGAAATTATCTTTATATTTTTGAAATTATTTTGTTTTAAAATTGAAATCACAAACTCGTTTTTCCCACTCATATCAAATATGGAATTATCGAACCAAGGAGCAAAAACAATTTTATTACCACCTACTTTGAAGGAATCTATTTTGGTGATGCTACCATCTGAGCCATCTAATGTTATCGTGGAGTATGCTGAAATCGCACCAGTACCAAATATTTCATTTAGTACTTTGAGTTCATTTCCATTATCAGTATATATGATTTGCTTATTGGGACCAGGCATCGTTAGGGCTTTTTGAGCCCCTGCACCATTAGCCCAAGCAGGGTACCAAAATACTTTATACTTATCCGAGCTATCCCAATTATGCAAGGTGGCCCAACTTAGTACACTTACATACGTTCTACTCAACAAGAGTGGGCCTGCTTTATAACCTAACTCCGTTTGCCATATGCCGTCTACTTTATGGGTAATTACATATTTTTCATAGAGTTCTGTATAATATTTTGCAAGCCCATAATGGAAGTCGATTATATTGGTGTACTTCCAAGCATTGTTGTGATCCAGCGTCGTTTCAAATTCTTTGAGGGAGTTAGATATTGGCCAACCACCAAATACAACTTTTCCACCACTAGCTCTTATGATTTTGGCTGCAGGAATATAGATTTTATCTATATAATCACTGGTGCTACCTAGCCAAAACTTAGCTTGTGGCGTTGGCTCATTCCATAATTGATAATAATGAATATTAAAAGGTGCAGCAGTATAATGATTGATAGCCGCTGTTACAAATTTATTCCAAGAATCATAATTTTCGGGGGGAGAGGATTTTTTAATAGGATTGCTACGATTCCAAGCAGGAGTGTAAGCTAGGATAGGAAGCATCTGCAAATTTTCAGCTTTTGCTGCCAACACCTTCTTATCAAAAGCCGACCAATCATAGGTTCCTGGTTTTACCTCAATGTCTGACCATGAAAGATTATCCCTAACCCAGCCAATGCCTAACTCAGCAGATTTTTTATTTGGAATAAGATAATTAGAACCAGAAATATCTTTCAGATAGACATCATTGGCAAAGATGAAATTAGAATATAACGTGCAGGAAAGCAATAATGAAATGGTTAATATTTTCATAATCTCTCTTTATTGGAATGGGAACCATTAATTACTATTATATAATCATAATAAAAAGGTTGATTTTGTGTTTAAAAAAAGCATTAAATATAAAGGACTATAAAATATAACACTAATGATTATTTTGAATTATACATTAAAAATAATTTAGTAAATTAGAATAGCGTTAGATATGAAATGACTTTATTTTTCACAATTTAGCATATTTAAAAAAACATTATTGAAAGATTATTATTTTGAAAAATCGTCCCATTTCCCAAGGATATACTCTTGCAGTTGCTTTCTAAACCGCTCTTCAGAAAATCTTAATGCATTTTCCCTACAATTTTTTGGTGTTATATCACTGCGAATCGATTCAAAGCGTTGGATTGATTCAATAATTGATGAAGTATCCTGTGTATCAAAAAAGACTCCAGTTGGTTTATCTAATCCATAGGGTATTACTGTTTCTAAAGCTCCTCCACGGCCAAAAGCAATAACAGGAGTTCCACATGCCTGAGCTTCAACTGGGATTATCCCAAAATCTTCTTCTGCTGCAAAAATAAATGCTTTAGCGCGAGACATAAAATCTTTAAGAACGGGAAAAGGTTGATAGCCCATCAATTCAACATTTTCAGGTGCTATTTTTCGTATTGATTCAAACTGTGGCCCATCACCAATGACTACAAGTTTTTTGTCAGGCATACCTCTAAATGATTCCACAATGAGATCTATTCTCTTGTATGGTACCATCCTAGAAGCTGTCAGGAAAAAATCATCTTTTGCCTCTAAGAGAGTGAAGTCATTAACCGCAACGTTCGGATGAATCACGTCAGCCGTTCTGCCATATACTTTTTTGATTCTTTTGGCGATATAGTTTGAATTTGCTATAAAAAAATCCACACCAAAAGAGGTGCGATAATCCCAGATTCTTACTTTATGCAATATCCAGCGTGCAATAAAACTTCTGAATCCTTTATCTAAATTACTTTCTTTGAGATATTGATGCTGCATATCCCACGCATAGCGTATAGGCGAATGGCAATAACAAATATGCAACTGATTGGGACCAGTAATTACTCCCTTGGCAACAGCATGACTACAACTTATAATAATATCATAAGCAGACATATCGAACTGTTCGATTGCGAGCATCATAAAAGGCAAATAATTTCTATATTTGGTTTTAGCCTTTGGGAACTTTTGGATAAAAGAAGTGTTAACCTTTTTGTTCTGAATGATTTTTCTATCTTCATCCTTAAGAAAATCCACTATGCTATACAAATTGGCATCGGGGAAAATTTTTATAATTTCAGCCAATACTTTTTCCCCTCCACCGGGAATAACTAACCAATCATGTACTATTGCAACCTTGACATTCATTAATTAACTCCAAAATCTTGTGCTTGAGGAGAGTTTAAATTATATATTTTATTGAGTTCTTGAGCGTAAAATTTCATACTGAAGGGCTCTTCATCAAGAATATAATTCTGATGCCTATGTTTGTATGCATCAAAAATTTGATGAGGTAAAGTAATTCCGTTTTCATACTCAAAAAAATAATGATATTTTGTCAATTTTGCCATTTCTTGTAAACCTCCATAATTAGGTACAAGTATCGGCAATCCAGATTTTGCAGCTTCTATAATAGATATTGGAGCATTCTCATACCAAAGTGACGGCAAGATAAATATGTCGTATTGTGATATTATATTTGGGATATCGTCTCTTTTTTGGAAACCATGGAAAAAAATACTCATCTCTTTTCTAAATTTAAGACATTTCAATTTATCTAACTCGGTACCTTCACCATACACATGAACTTCGCATGATATGGTGAAGCATTCATTCAGGAGATTTAAAAACTCAAATAACCCTTTTTCTTCGGTTACCCTACCGAAAAAAACAAATTTAACCATCTCACTTGGATAAACTGTATCTTTCAGATCTGTATTTAAATCTTGTAGCCCCACTGGATTTCTAATAACAGTAACGTTTGTTTTTATATTATATAAACTGAACACTTTTTTTAAAAAAAAACTAGGTGAAATTATATCGTCAATTACCTGATGATTTTTCAGGAATTTATAGTTAAGAATATGTTGTGCAGTCTTTAATAAAGAATGAGCGACCGATCTCCGATCATATCGCCTCAAGTATCTAAAAGTGCCTCGTTGAAGACTTATGTTTTTTCTTAAACCTCCTTCAAAATACTGGAAACCGCTATTTGGACATATCAAATGATAGTCATGTGCAGTAAATACAACATGCAATTTATGATTTTTTTTATAAATTTTGATCGCAGCTAAAACAGAAGGACTTAGATAATGATAGAAATTTTGTAAATGCAATATATCGGGTTTTAATTTTTTTAATTCCGCCAACAATAACCTTTTATGTTTCATGGAATAAATATACGACATGAAAGAAGTTTTTCCATCTGAAACGTATACATGGTTTATGTAGCCTAGACTTTCAGTTGCTATGATAGTATCTCGGAAAACTGCTTCAGCGCCTCCTCCATTTAAAGAATCAGCAACATGTAGGATTGTTTTTTTATGAATTGCATCGTTGTTATTTTGCATTATAGATAATTCTTTTTAAAAGAGGATACTTTTTATTGATTTTATATTTTAGGAAAATCGATAGGCATTCATTTGAATAATTATCCACAAGATCTTTAAAGCTAATTTGTTGATTTCTATTTATTTTATCTTGAAAAAAGAGACTGGCTAAATTCTTTTTATTAAGTATGCTCTTGTGCTTTTCGATAAACATTTCATAACCGATTTTTGCCTTTTGCGAATTACTGATTCGTCCTTCCTCGTGATCAATATTCCACTGATAATTACTTTTGCTCAATTTGAAACCATCTCCGTATGCGCATGTCATTCTCACCCAGACATCATAATCTTGCCATGCTGGAAATTTTTCATCAAAACCGCCAATACCTCTTAGCATTTCTGTTTTCGTAAATATTTGGTTGCCTACAATATTTCTATTCAAAAGAGATTTAAGATTTATGATTCTCTCGGCTTCCAACTGCTTGTATAAACCTAGCTTTGTTTTTGTAAAATGTCCAGCACAGAGATAAGAATACCTATTCAATTGAGGTGCATTAACAAAATCAGCAATACGGGATGGTAAAAATTCATCATCATCGTCCAACCCCGTTATATATGTACCATCAGCAATATTTATCAGCGCATTCCGAGAATAACATGCTCCCATCGGTTTTTCATTTTTTAAAATCTGCATATCTGAAAATTCTTTTTTATATTCTTCGTAAACAGATTCGTATGAAACTGAGGAACCATCATCACAGATTAAAACTTGAATTCTATCGTAGCTTTGTTTTTTCAATGATTCTAATGCACGGGCTAATAATTTTGGTCGATTATGAGTAGGGATATAAACACTGACATTATCGCTCATCTCGTTTTCCTTTGATTAAGATGCCTCGAGGCGCTGCAACCATAGTTTTATCTGCCATGTCAAAATCCACATAAGCCATAGCACCAATAGTACAATGATCACCAATCACTACACCACCTAAAATCATGGCATACGCCCCTAACTCTACATTATTACCTATAACAGGACACTTTGATTCTTGGTTAGTGACTCTATTATATTTATTACCTATAGTAATTCCATGGCGGATGATAAAGTCTCGACCTATAATTGCGCCTGGGTTAATTATTATTGCGGTTGGGTGATAAATTAAAAAACCCCAGCCAATCTTAGTTTTAGGTTTGATTTCGATCCCCCAAATTACTTCTACTGCAAAATAATAAAAAACAACAAAAATTATAAAAAAATATTTTAATGGATTTTTATTTTTACTATAAAATATTGACGAGAGTCTGTATAAAAAAATAATCAATCTACTTTTTATTGTTGGGTTTTTTAAAATTTCTTGTTTAAATTCTATCAACCATTTCATGGGTGCATCTCTTTTTTAGATTTACAATATTTGAGATAAGCCATTCCAAAGACTAAGAAAAATGGCACCATCTGAGATGGAGTAGTGATACGGTGTTCCGTTGCAGCGGAGAATATGCATGTCCAAAATGCAATTGCTATTGCATTGCCCAACTGTATATTCTGTGATCTTATCTCGTTTATTTTTTTATTAATCTCATTAAAAAGTAAAATAAATAAACCAAAGCCAACTATACCTAGCTCTGCTAAAATATTAAACATAGAGTTATGCGCATGGCCTTCAGAATGACGAACAAATGCGCCATCTTTGATAGAAAAAACATGAGGTATTACATCGATATATTGATAATACAAATCATCGTAACTACCAAAACCCAATCCAAATATTGGAGAATGGATGAAATTATCATATGCTCTGGGCCAGAGATAGTACAACCTATCAATAAAGGTACTTGCTCTTGCGAATGAAAGATTAACACCGGCCGTAGTATGAGCAGTGTCAGACATGATTTTTCCCATACTTACCCAATCAGGATAAGTATTGATTACAATAGCAAACTGCAAAATAATGAAAACGGCTAAAGTAATACCAGGCCGTTTAAAATTGATGAAAGAATATCCTACGGCACATATTATTGCCAAGAGGCTTCCTCTTGAGTCTGTAAAGTACAACATTGCACTGAAAAATATTGTGTAAAAAAGTGGTAGATATCGTCTTTCCTTCAAGCACAAACCCGCTGCTAACGCAGCAATCACTGAATAAAAACCACCTGCAGCGTTATGTGATTCAAACAAGAAATGATGAACCCCACCCGTTTCCGAGGGAACAGCAACATATGCTACTGCGGATAATAAAACAAATAGTGGGAAGATATATTTGAAAATTTTTTCAACATCAAAGTCAATATAACCCGGCAGAAATATAAATATAAAAAGCACCAAATAGCTAATTATAAAATTGCCATCCCTTCTGTAGAAATCGAATTCACCAAACGAGGAAGGTTCATATATTAGCGTTGATAAAATAATATATATAAACAATAATAATAAATAAAATTCTATCTTGATTATTCTTTTTTTATAAAATAATCCCAGAACAGCAATCGGTAACAAAATTATTACTGTCACACTAGCCGGCACAAAGTTTGTCATCGTGAAAATCATAGAAAGCAAAACTATAATTTTAATAATATGTTTCACATGTTTTCCTTGACTATTCGCCGTTTACATTGAAGTCCAAACTAGCATTGATAAAAAACGACCTTATTTTGATTTTTATCTTTCTAAAAGTATTACTCTCATAGAAAAAAGCTATTCCTTCTTAGATGAATATTCATATTGATAATAACCATAGCCCTCACCGCTATACTGGCTTGAAGCTCTTTTCACTATTGCATTGAGAATAACACCCTTAATTTCAGTACCAGCTTGTTCAAACCTTCTGAAACTTACTTCAACTTGTTTGACTGTATTTTCTTCAAATCGAGCTACCAGCAGAGTAGTACCACAATATTGGCCTATGATGGCAGCATCTGTTACTGCCAGTATAGGCGGTGTATCAACAATTATTATATCATATTGATGATTGACTTTCTCAATCAAGTCGAGAAAGCGTTTATTCATTAATAACTCAGAAGGATTCGGTGGGATCTGTCCACGGGGTATTATGCTCATTCCTGGCACATGATCAACAGATTTAATAGTATCCTCATATGCTATCTGTCCCGATAAAAAATTAGATAAGCCTATATTTTTTTCCCTTATACTAAAAATCTCGTGCTGATAACCTTTACGCATATCTGCATCGATTAGCAAAACCCTTTGTCCTACTTGAGCAAGTACAACAGCTAAATTACTACTTATAAAGGATTTCCCAGTCCCTGGACTTGCACCGGATATCATCAACACCTTATTTTTAGCTTCCATCATAGCAAAGTGGAGACTTGTTCTTAGACTCCTAATCGTTTCAACTGCAAGATCCGTCGGATGACCGAGAGATAAGATCTCTATTGGTTCTTTATTTTTGTTAGGTCCCTTTAATTTAGAATCAATAGCCTTTTGCCAATCGGACAATGGAACACTTGCATAAACATTAATGCCGTTTGTTTCGAGAATTTCGGGTCCTTCAATTCCTTTATGCATCGCTTTCATTAATAGCGAATATGCTACAGCGATAATAATCCCTAAGAATGTACCCAATCCTATAATAATCATTTTTTTAGGTTGTACCGGACTTAACCGAGTTAAAGCGGGATCTACGATCCTAACGTTACCAACGGTACTCGCTTTTGTAATGCTCAACTCTTGCTGTTTGTTTAATAATTGCATATAAACTTGCTGTCCGACTTGAACATCTCTAGTTAGACTTAGAATCTGCTGCTGTATTTTAGGTAGTGATGAAACCTTTTTATTCAATGATGCTTTCTCTTCCTCAAGGACCTGTCTCTTTTCAATGAGTGACTTATACGCAGGGTGATCTTTGGTATAAAGTTTTGATATATCAGTCTCTTTAAAAGTCAATTCATTAAGTTGGGCATCAAGTTGGACTATAGTATCTAGAACTGATTTTGCCTCCAAAGAAAGATCCACCGAATCATTATTTTGGCGAAAGCCATTAAGTTTATTCTCGGAGACATCCAATGCGGCCTTCACACCAGGCAATTGCTGTCGAATGAAATCTAAGCTTTTCTGTGCTTCTTCTGTCTTACGCTCGACATTTTGTAGTAAATAATTTTGTGAAATACTATTTAAAATTTTACTCGCAGTTATTGGATCTTCGTTATCAAAACTTAAACCGAGCACACCAGTATCTTTACCTTTATCAGCAACTACCAAGGTATTTATAATATTATTATAGGTAGCAAGATAAGGAAGTTTGACTAAATTAAATACTGTTCCCTTCTCTGCGTTAATTTTTCGAACGAAAATTGTAATGTCCTGTTTTGAATTTACTTCGCCTACTTTACCTTCAAACAGTAATTTATTCGCATCTGAAAATTTATAATGCTGATTATCCAACACCTCCAAAGTGAATTTTTTATTTAAATCTAATTTTTTAACTTCAAAATTACTTACTTCGATGCCACTGTTCTCTGAATTGTCAGACCCAACGAGATGAGCATAACCCTTGCCAAAAATAGGGAAATAATGCTTTTGGACAAGAATATCTAAGTTCAGATCATCTATAGTTTTACCGACAACTTTCCGCGATTTGATTATCTCAATCTCGGTATCCGAAGCAGGAGGAGCATCGGGAAGTATCGAACTTAATCCATCTAATATAGATGATTGGGGGGTCTGCTCGACTTGAATCAAAGCATCAGCCCGATAAACTGGGGAACTAAAAATAGTATAAATTACTGATGCTACCGCAAAAAAAAGCGCTATGGACAGTATAAGCCATTTATTATCAACCAATGTGCCAAATAACCGGCCTAAGTCTAGCTCATCGCTATTATCTAATGATAAAGCGGGTTTGTTTTTATCAGTCATTGCAGTCCTTGATTAACGATTAAATGCTTCGACCCATTTTCGTGTAGACATGTCTAGCAAATTATAAACGTGTTTAAATACATCAGCATCTCTACGATAGGGATCAGGTATGTCACGCTTATCAAGCCAGTATGCATATAACATAACTTTACCTCTTACTTCGGGAGCTAGCTTGCAAATTAAATCGAAGTGTTTTTTTTCCATCACAAGTATCAGGTCATTTTCCCTACAAAGTTGTGCAGTGAGTTGTTTTGCTACATGCCCTTCTAAACTTAAGTCATTCTCGCGCGCGACTTTTATCGCAGCAGAGTCCGCGGAACTTCCAACAACAGCATTCAGCCCTGCCGAAGTTATAGTTTTGTCCTTAGCCTGCCTTTTTAAAAGTCGTTCTCCGATAGGAGAGCGACATATATTCCCCACACAAACGACTAAAATTTTATCAAACATCATGCCCTTACCATCCTGCATTCCGGCCGCCATCTGACACAGTTCGAACTCCGCTAATAGTCGGAACCAATTGGCCTATTACACGATTCCACCTTGTAACCGGAGCAGTTGTCACATAGACCATATCATAAGGTTGCAATTTAAATTCAGTACCCAATATTAGTGAGGTAGCATCGGATAGATCGAGCTGATATACATTTGCAAGTTTGGAGTTATGGCCATTAGATTTGATCGGCCTGATCACAAAGATTCCTGTCGCATCAGCCGTAGTTTGGTTTAGACCGTCGGCATTTCCTAATGCTTCGGTTAGCGTCATGCCACTACGATCCATGCGAAGAGTTGTCTGTTTAGTCACTTCACCCATCACAAATATTTTAAGATCATCATTGCGCGGTATGAAAAGTATGTCTCCCGGATAAAGGAGATGGTTTTGGGTTAAATCCCCGTTTTGCATCAGCGCTTGAAGCGAAATAGATTTTTCTTTTCCGTCATGCGTTAAAACTACATTTCGCCAATCAGCATTTGAAGTCAAACCACCCGCTTTGTTAATCGCATCTAAGATAGTCAAAGGTACATTAGTAATTGGTTGCTCTCCCGATTTACTTACCTCGCCCGTGACATAGGCTTTTTGAGAGAGAAAATTGGCAATGCTGACATCTACTTGAGGGCTTTCTATATATTGAGCTAGACGGCCAGAAATTTCAGTTCTAATTTCAGTTACAGTTCTGCCCAATACTTTAACTTGACCTATGTAAGGGTAAAATATCGTGCCATCTGAATGAACCCAGTTTCCTGAATCGCTTGCACTACGAAACGTGCCAGAGGGAGTAGTAAGTTCAGGATGATCCCAGACAGTAACACTGAGCACATCACCAACCCCAACTCTGTATTCATAACGTTGCAATTCTTGATCTAGCGGATTATTACTCTGTGCGGTTACCGGCTTTGCTCGTAGTTGCTCAATCAAAGATGGCGTCATAGCGAAAACATTGACATATTTCCCGATATCAAAATCAGCATCATCTTGTTTAATAACATTTTTCCCGCTTGTTGTCATATTAGAACCAGGCACTACCGTACAACCACTGATCAAGGCTACTGACACCAAAAGCGGCATCAACTTAAGTTTGCTTTTCATCATTGAGTTATCATCACTTTCGCTGTTGCTCGCATAAAAAACGTATCCATTTGTATGGTCTCGCCTTCCGCAAGGTGTTAATGCCAAAAAAAGCCCCAAAACTTAGCGCCGTTCGTTATGTCTCACGCCTACTGTGCCAATTGGGTGTCATACCCTAAATCGCTTATTTAATCATAAAATGCTACATGCATATAATTGACCAAAAATAGTTATAAAACACAACTATAAAACTTACCATTCTGCGGATATTTGCTCAAAAACTGTGCGTTCAGTGCTTGAAATCTGCGGTGTTCTGTAGTGCATAGTCTAAAAGTCATTGATTAGCCCTGTCACTGTATAAACCATCCCTATGTGCAATATCTTTTTTCGTGGAAAAACCTTCGTTTTTTGACTAAAGGTTTAGACCTAGCGGTCGATATTGGTAGCACTAAGAATTACGGTGAGGATTGAGTATTTTTTAAACACTACGCCACGACGCGCTGATTGATAGCCGGTGTCTATAAAAGACGCCCTCAGTTATATAGGCAAACTTTTGTTCCAAAATGACTTTTGGGGCATGATTGCCGGGTTTTGCGGCTCCTGGTAGAGTCGTCGGATAGGTGTTCGCTAAATTTACTGCGCCCCCACGCTACCGCCCTTGGCTTGTAGCTACCAATGCACTGACCGTCTTTGGGTTAGAACGCTATGTTTTCCGGTCAAAACGTCCGGGGTGTACAGCCATGCAGTGTTAGCTTGGTCACAAATCAACACTTCACCGACTACTTTTTGACCCAAAACTATATAACTGGCACAACATATGCCTCATCATTGTTATACTAATTATTAATTACCTCTTTACAAGGTTTCAATACCCCGCGCCCGCGTTTTAGGAATAAGACTACCCGTTTCGCTGTTTGCCCCTTGGCAGCACCGCCATTTTTGTCCCTACGGACGATTTT
>Ga0075040_1091786_pt1 | contig 12664 bp, 5 predicted proteins | sample OrgsoiRN2013_057_FD_67572 | JGI IMG/M metagenome (GOLD analysis project Ga0075040, IMG submission 67572) | Permafrost soil microbial communities from the Arctic, to analyse light accelerated degradation of dissolved organic matter (DOM) -... | ecosystem: Environmental > Terrestrial > Soil >...
CGCAAAACCAATACTTTTCGCCGGTATCTCTATGATGCTAACAACCCCAAAACTGTTGGCTCAAATGCGGTTTTAGATATTATCCAGGATAAGGCCGGAAATATATGGGTGAGCACATGGGGCGGCGGCCTTAACCTGTTTGACCCTGAACGCGGCACTTTTACGCGCTATAAAAACAAACCGGAAGATAAGACCACCATAAGTTCTGATTTTGTGCAGAGAGCTTACGAGGACCAAAAAGGTAATTTCTGGGTGGGCACGTATTTTGGTGGCCTTAATCTGTTTAATCCCAAAACACATCGGTTTAAACGTATTATCAAAGCCCCCGACGGAGTAACTGCTTTTTCAGGAAACCGAGTGGTTGCCATTAATGGCGATAAGGCCGGGAACGTTTGGTTTGGCACAGACGATGGTGGACTAAATCGTTATGACTTAAACACCAAACGATTTTCGCATTATTTTAATAAGCAAGAAGAGAATCCGGATATACGCGAGATCTTTACTGATAGCAAAGGCAGGTTATGGATAGGGCAAATAGGCTTGTATCTTTTTAACCCTGTAAAAAACACATTTTCAATATATACTCAAAAAGCAGATTTAGCCGATGAACTTATTAAAGGCATTGCCGAAGACAGACAAGGCAATTTATGGATATCTACCTCTACCGGACTTACCCGGTTTAACCCCGAAACGCTTGCTTTCAAAAAATTTAATATGGCCGACGGCCTGCAGGGAATGGAGTTTGAGCCTAGTGCAGCCCTAACAATCAGTAGCGGCGAAATGCTTTTTGGCGGTACTAAAGGTCTTAATACCTTCTATCCGAATAAAATAAATACAAATAAATTTACCCCTCCTGTTTATATTACAGCCTTTCAAATTTTCAACAAAACAATATCGCCGGCAGATGAAAACTCGCCTCTAAAAATAGAAATAAGTTTAACTAAACAAATTGCGCTTTCATACCGGCAATCATCGTTAGAATTTGAATATGCTGCTCTAAACTATACTACATCGCGCAACAACCAGTATGCTTATAAATTGGAAGGGTTTGATACAAGCTGGAGTTACGTTCGTAATATCAGGAAAGCGGCCTATACAAACCTTAATCCGGGAACCTATGTTTTCCATGTAAAAGCGTCCAATAACGACGGGCTTTGGAATGAGAACGGGGCCTCGGTTACTATCATAATCAACCCGCCTTTTTGGTTAACATGGTGGTTCAAAACATTAGTACTATTAGTTGTGGCAGGGGGTGCTTATGGCTTTTACCGAAATAAGCTGGCAGGGATCCAAAAGCAAAAAAAACGCCTAGAAAGGCAAGTTGAAGAGCGTACTGCAGAGGTTGTTCAAAAAGTTAACGAACTACAAACATTAAACGAAGAGCTACAGGTACAATCGGAAGAATTGCATGTTCAATCAGAAGCACTGCACGCGCAATCGGAGGAGTTACATGTGCAAGCCGAAAGTTTACAGACATTAAATGTACAGCTGAAGGAACAGAAAGCACAGGAACAGGCAGCCCGCCGGGAGGCCGAAAAAGCTAACCAGGCTAAAAGTATATTTTTAGCTACCATGAGCCATGAGATCAGAACTCCGATGAATGGGGTAATTGGTATGGCCTCGCTATTGGTCGAAACCGATCTGGATGGTGAACAACGGGAGTATACAGAAACTATTATTACCTGTGGTGATAGTTTAATAAGCGTTATTAATGACATCCTCGATTTCTCCAAAATCGAATCGGGTAAAATGGAGTTGGAAAACGAAGATTTTGACCTGCGCCGGGCAGTGGAAGACGTGATGGACCTGTTTGCTCAAAAAGCTGCACTAAAAGGGCTTGATCTGCTTTATCAGATAGATTTTGATCTGCCCAACCAGGTTGTTGGCGATAGTTTACGATTGAAGCAAATTCTAATCAATCTGGTTAATAACGCGCTCAAATTTACGCACAAAGGGCAGGTATATGTCAACGTATTTCTTTCAAAACAATTTAAAAACCACGATTTAGAAGTTGGATTTACAATATCCGATACAGGTATCGGTATACCTGTCGAAAAAATTCCCGGCCTGTTTAAAGCGTTTTCCCAGGTCGATTCATCTACCACACGAAAATACGGAGGTACCGGCCTTGGTCTGGCCATTAGCGAACGCCTGGTAAAACTGATGAATGGGAAAATAAAGGTCGAAAGCAGATACGGAGAAGGCTCATCTTTTACCTTTACCATGCGAACCAAAACCGGAACCAAAATACTCAGACCTACTGAAGAGCCATACAATATGACGGGCCTTGAAAGTAAAAAAGTATTGATTGTTGATGATAACCAAACCAACTTGAGCATCTTAAAAACCCAGCTTGAGCAATGGAACCTCCAACCTCTGCTGGCTTCATCTGCAAAACAGGCGTTGAGTATCTTATCTGTAGAGAAGGATATTCAACTGGTTATTACGGATATGGAGATGCCCGAAATGGACGGCGTGGGCTTAGCCCGTTCTATTCAAAATAGTGCCAATCCGCTCCCTATAATTATGTTGAGTTCTATAGGCGACGAAACCAGGAAAAAGTTCCCCCGATTATTCAGATCCATATTAACTAAACCCGCAAAACAGCATCAATTATATAAAAGCATCATAACAGAACTCCGGAACCAAACGGAAGTGCAACCCCCCGATGAAAAAAACGTTCAGCTACTTAGCGATGCTTTTTCACAACAATTTCCCCTCAGTATCCTGGTGGCCGAAGACAATACGATCAATCAAAAAATAATTGACCGTATACTTAGCAAATTAGGATACCAGGCCGATATAGCTCAAACAGGCATCGAAGTATTGGCGATGATCTACAAAAAAAATTACAACATTATATTGATGGATGTGCAGATGCCCGAAATGGATGGCATAGAAGCAACACAAAGTATACGCAAACAAAACCATAAGCAACCGTATATTATAGCTATGACGGCGAACGCAATGCCCGAAGACAGAGAAATATGTATAAATGCAGGCATGGACGATTATTTAGCTAAACCGATGAAGGTGAACGACCTGATTAGCGCGCTCCAAAAAGCATTCCTCATGATACAGAAGCAGCGAACTCAACTATAAGCTACAAACCCTCCTCACCTTGAAGGTGGCTTTTCTTGTCCCTACTTCTTACCTGTCGCCCGGTGGCTGCTTTCCAAAAAGCAATTCAAAATTCCAAAATACGGAATAAATAGATTTTAACACACACTTCATATACTTGATTACCAATTACTTACTGTGTTGGCACGTGCTTGGTATAAGGCTAAACATAATTGAAAATAAACATTTAAAACAATCTTAAAAATAACTATTATGAAAACTTTAGGTATCCTTTTTTCGTCACTTGCCGCTTTTTGCATGTTCAGTGCTGTAGTTGTAGGCTTTGGTCTGATCTAGTATCCATTAAAACAAAAACTTAACAATCCCTTAAAAATAATCATTATGAAAACTTTAGGTATCCTTTTTTCGGCACTTGCCGCTTTTTGTATGTTCAGCGCAGTTGCTGTAAGCTGTAGCCTCATCTAAATGTTTGGTGGCTATTTGTGCCACTAACTTTCTCTTTCCCTTAATTTCAATCTATATACACACACCGAGGGCCGCCCCGAAAGAAATTTCGGGGCGGTTATTTTTTACCTGACCTGCTCGTTCAGCCAGTGAAACTGCCTGTCTGCCAAATGAAATATATGATTTGATTTTTTCAACTCCAAAAACACACTATCTGTACCATGTGTACCCCATAATTTAATGGTGTTTTTATCCGGCCGGCTGTATCGCATGTCTACAAGCGCCACTAAGCTATCATTAGGCATACGCCTTCTAAAAGCTATAGTGCGTTTAACCGAATCGATTGTATAACTAAAATAAGCCCGGCTATAGCGTTGTCTGAATGTAGTATCGCTTGTCCTGATACTACCGCGTCCATCTTCCAAAACAATATCCTGCCAACGCAGTGTATCTGTTAACGCAAGCGGAGTATTACGATTACCCACACTATAGTTGGCAACCACATATAAGCCATTTTCAATTGCCTGCTTTTTGGCTGTTTCATGTTCCTGTTTACGATAGCCCCAATTTGTAAAAGCATGGTAACCTACCGCAACTAAAATAAATACAACCTTTAAAACTATCCGGCTAATACGCATCCATTTCTTTTTGTATTCAAAATGATAAATACTGCAAGGATTGGCGGGCTTATTCAGTACGAAGAAACAGATAAAACGCTCACTCTCATTAGCCAATAAAAACAGGCAGGCAAATGCCATCTCTATCGAGAATATTTTTACCGGAATGTCATAGCACAGGTTGAGCATCACCACGTTAATAAATACCCCCGTGGCCACAAACGCGCCAAGCGATGCCGTTCTGCGCCAAAGCAGAAGTACGCCCACAAAAACCTCCATTATACCCGAAAATATCTGGTAAGGTGTAGAATACCCTATAAATAACCACGAAAATCGCATAGGCAGCAAATCGCCCAGCGGTGTGGCCAATTGATGCAAGCTCGGAAAAACCATCTGTACGGCAAACACCTTTTCTATCCCATATACAAAGGCAACATATGCCACAAAATAGCGGGCAAACTGGCATAACCAATAATTTAAATGGGTATAATTGGCCCGCTTCCTATCCAGTGCGGACCATACTACACATCCCACTGCTGCCAGCAATAAATAAGTCCACAACTCTGCCCAGCCATATGATGTATCGCCACTCCCGGCAGGAGGCACCAGTACATCTTTAACATGGAAAAGTTTGGCGTTAAACAAATGCACTATCCAATTCGTAAGCTTATCCCAATATTTTGCTACAAATTTTACACCGGGGATACTGTCGAGCCATGGCCACGGAGCCATAAAAAAGGCAAAAAAAATGAACAGGAAACGGAAAACGATCTTTCGCCATAACGGCCAGTTTGAAGTGCTTGGTTTTTTATTAGTATCCATTTGATAATAAGGTTGAGTACTCCAGGATGGATTGTCCATCCGGATAAAACATCAATAATAAATATTTAATAAAACATTTGGATAGTTGAATATCACTTACTAATTTTATTAGCAATTTAAAATCTTAAACCTATCTTAAAATGGAGTCACTTTCACCAAACATCTTTGTTCATAACATGAACGAAACTATCGAATTTTATAAATTGCTGGGCTTTAACGTAACCATGTCGGTGCCCGAAGATGGCGGCGATTACGTATGGGTAATGATGAACAACGGCAGCGTAACCATGATGTTTCAAACTTTCAACAGCCTCGGCGATGAACTACCCGAAATCAAACGTACGGATGGTGGGTCGCTGCTGCTGTATATCAACCTCAAAAACATCCAGGCTTTTTACGAGCACCTTGAAGATAAGATAACCATATTAAAAGGACTTGAAAAAACCTTTTACGGCGCCACAGAATTTTCCGTGAAAGACAACAACGGTTACGTGTTAACCTTTGCCGAGCATGCGTAACTACAATATTTTATTATAGTACATGTAAATATATACAGCCACAATCATAACGGCTAATACAATTAGTCCCACCCCACCTTTCCTTTTATCCTGGCGCATTAGCCAGACTAAAAATGCAATAAAAGGGACTACAAAGATGAACGTAAATATTAGCGATGATGCACTCATAATTATAAAATGAAGTTCACAAATATACAACACCTGTGCGTTCGTGCTAACTCTATTTAAAAATCAAATCTAAATGAAAAACATTATCCGTTCCGAAGAAGCTTTCATCACCCTGGTATCTATTTACTTTTTGCACAAGTACAATCTTGGTTTGTCAGTATGGATATGGATACCGCTTTTTCTAAGCCCGGATATTTCGATGTTGGGATATTTGATCAATACTCGCATTGGCGCATTCACCTATAACCTGTTCCATCATCGCGGCATTGCGCTCATGTTGGCTTTCGCCGGATATTTCACGCACACACCAGTAATGTTAACTATCGGCATACTGCTGTTCGCACATTCTTCTTTCGATAGGATGCTAGATTACGGGCTAAAATATCCCGATGATTTTAAACACACACATTTAAGGTGGTTGCCAGCTAAAACAAAAATGTAGTATAAGGGTTATCCCAGAGTTAAAAAGGCATACGCGCTAGCGGCGCAACCTCCTGGCCAACAAAATCGTTCTTTAAATATTTATAATATCCGGCAACGGCAATCATGGCGGCATTATCGGTGCAGTATTCAAATTTGGGTATAAAACTGTTCCAGCCCATTTTAGTGCTTAACGCGATAAGGCCTTCGCGCAAACCGGTATTGGCCGATACGCCACCTGCTAAAGCAACATCTTTAATATTGTACAGGGCGGCGGCCTTTTTTAGCTTGTTCAACAAAATGGTAACCACCCGTTTTTCAACCGAAGCACAGATGTCAGCCATCCGTTCTTCCATAAAGTTTGGATTGGCAGCAACGTTATCACGAATAAAATACATGATCGATGTTTTCAAACCGCTAAAACTAAAGTCCAGGCCAGGTATATTGGGTTCGGGGAAGGCGAAAGCATCAGGGTTACCAAGGCGGGCATATTTATCTATCACCGGTCCGCCGGGGTAAGGCAAGCCTAATATCTTGCTGGTTTTGTCGAGCGCTTCGCCGGCGGCATCATCGGTAGTTTGGCCAACAACCTGCATATCAAAATAGTCTTTCACCAAAACTATTTGCGTATGACCGCCCGATACGGTTAAGCATAAAAACGGAAATTGTGGCCTGGGTTCGTCAATAAAATGGGCCAATATATGACCTTGCATATGGTTTACCTCTATTAGTGGTAGGTTTTTACCTAAGGCAAATGCCTTCGCAAACGAAACTCCTACCAATAATGAACCTAAAAGTCCCGGTCCGCGTGTAAATGCTACTGCATCAATATCATTTTTGCTTACTTTTGCGTTAAGTAATGCCTGCTGCACCGCGGGAATGATATTTTGCTGATGTACGCGCGAAGCCAGTTCGGGAACAACGCCGCCATACGCCGCATGAATGGTTTGATTAGCAATAACATTGCTCAAAATTACACCATCAACACAAACCGCGGCCGAGGTTTCATCACACGAAGATTCAATTCCTAAAATAACAGGCATTTTTTACAAAATTATAGTACAAAGTTATTAAAAAAGCACTCAATATAACGTTATGGATACTACTGGTTCTAGTCAGCCTGTTTGGTGCTATTTTATTTGTCTTGCAATTTAAATCGGTACAAACCTGGCTGGCCCATAAAGCCACCACCTATTTATCTAAAGAGTTAAATACCACAGTTTCTATCAGCAGTATTGACGTAAGGCCATTTTCGTCGATAGTTATCGAAGACTTTTACGTGCTCGATCAGCACAAAGATACCCTGATCAATACGCCTAGATTAACCGTAGACTTATTTAACTTCTCTATTTTCAGCAACATTCAAAACCATGTGATTGATTTTAGCCTGGTTCAGTTGGATAATAGCTCGGTTTACCTCAAAAGGCAAAAAGACAGCACCTCCAATTTTAAGTTCATTATCGATCATTTTAAATCAACCGACACTACCAAATCAACCGCCAAACCATGGAGCATCAATTTCCGGAAGGTGGTTTTAAATAACCTGCACTTTAGGTACAAAAATCAGCTTAGTAACGAGGTTACACACGACGAGGTTAACTTTAACGATGTTGATGTGCAACACATGAGCACCGTGCTTTCTAATCCCGATTTTAAAAACCATTTATTTAAAGCCGGCATCAGCCATTTAACCCTGAAAGAAAAAAGCGGCTTTTATTTAAAAAATCTTACAGCCAATGCTACGATTGACACCAACCAGATCGTATTGCAACATTTATTGCTGGTTACCAATCGCTCTAACTTTAGTGATTATTTCAAAATGCAGTTCAACTCGTTCGATGATTTTGACGATTTTGAGAACAAGGTTTACATGGATGCCGATTTTAAATCCTCCCATATCTCGTCGTTAGATGTTGCTTACTTTACGGTTAGCTTGCAGCATATCTTTTTTGACCTGGGTGTCGATGGCCGTATTAAAGGTCCGGTAAATAGTTTGAAAGCGAAAAATCTCACAGTTACCACCGGACAGGCAACCTATATTAAGGGCGATTTCAGCCTGAAAGGTCTCCCGCATTGGGATAAAACTTTTCTCGAACTGAAGTTTGAACAGATAGCCACTAACAAAAAAGATCTCGACCTGTTGTACAGCCGTTTTACAGGTACCCCTAATAGGCATCTGCCCGATATTGTTGGAAAATTTGGTAACATCAATTTCTCCGGTCAGTTCACCGGCTTTCAGAACGACTTTATAGCCTATGGCGATTTCAAAACCAAATTGGGCAGGTTTAATTCGGATATCAACTTAAAATTCGATAAGAACAATATCCCGAGTTATAGCGGTAAACTCAATACTTCCGATTTTGACCTGGGCGACCTGATAGACAATAACACCCTGGGCCGCGCTACCGTAAAAGCCAATGTTAAAGGACGGGGTTTTGAACTCAAAAACCTGACCGAACAACTGGATGCGCAGATCAGCTATATCGATTTTAATGGCTACCGCTACAACAACGCCACTTTGAAGGGCACCTTCATGAAAAAGAAATTTGATGGCGCGGTTGTGATTAACGATCGCAACATTAACCTCGACTTTAAAGGCAACGTCGATTTAAATCCCAAACTACCGGTATTTAACTTCACTTCGGCAATTAAGGGAGCTCATCTTAACACGTTAAAACTGGTAAAAGATACCATTACGCTTGACGCCCTGGTAACCAGCAATTTTGCGGGAAACAATATTGAAAATATTGAGGGTAGCATTTTAATGAAGAACGTTAAGATGAATGTGCCCAAACATCAATATCTCATCGACTCGATATATTTTTCGGCAAAAGGCGAGGAAGGTGGCGTTCGTAATTTAACATTAAAATCCGATCTGGCCGACGCCAGTTTAAAAGGCAAATATGACCTGGCAACCTTGCCTGCCTACTTTAAGTCGATAGCCAAAAAATATATCCCATCATTGCAAACTGAGATTAGCCCAACCAAACCTCAAAATTTTGATTTTAATATTAAATTAAAAAACCTCGATCCGGTAACAGCCTTGTTCGCCCCGCAATTAAAGCTGCCCGAGCAGGGTACTTTTATGGGCAAATTTAACTCGATCGACAAAACAGCCACCCTTACCGGCTTAGTTAGAACAGTAAAATATAACAACATCGTTTTCCACGATCTTTTGGTTGACGAGAGCACCAGCGATGATATGCTGGAACTTAACTTATCCTTCAGTAAAGTAAATTTTTCGGATAGCGTATTTGTTAAAGACATCAACATCACCAACTTCTTAAAACGCGATAGCTTAAATTTCAACGTTAAGCTATCCGATAAAAACGCCGTTAACCAGCTGGACCTGTACGGGCTGGTTCAGTTTGCACGCGATACTACCGCGCGGCTTAAGCTGTTACCATCGGATATCATCATCGAACACCAGGTATGGAAACTTGCAAACCTGGTTAGGGTACGCTTTTTAGAGGGCAACAAAACCCAGATAACCGGCCTCGATCTGGCGCAAGGCACACAAAATGTAAAAATAGATGGTATTATCTCCTCCGACCCGAATGACCATCTGAAAGTAAACTTTGACAAGTTTAATATGAGTACGCTTAACCAGTTAAGCAAATCGTTTGGTGTGATGTTAAACGGAAAGTTAAACGGCGATGTAAATATAGCCTCCGTATTGGGTAAAGCCAATATGGAATCCAAGCTTGCCATCGATTCGCTTACTTTTAATAAAAGCCTTATTGGCGATGTTAAGTTTAATACTGAGCTGGACAATGATCAACATACCGCTAATGTTAAACTTAACGTATTTAACCGGGGGCTTGAAACATTAACAGCCAACGGCGCCTATAAATTGGCATCCGCAGATAATAACCTCGACTTTGACTTGCAGATGAATCAAACCTCGGCAGCTATTATTGAGCCATTTGTTAAAAGCCTCGTTTCCGATTTGAAGGGCACACTGTCTTCAGACTTAAAGCTGACAGGCACATTATCCAAACCCCTGATCAATGGCACCCTAACTCTGGCCAATACGGGTGTAACCGTAAATTACCTTAAAACGCCTTACATAATTAATGATAAAGTGAACGTCGTAAACAGTGTTGTGAACGTTGACGGTTTGATTTTAAAAGACAGCCACAACGGTATTGGCGTTGCCAAAGGCACGGTTGATTTGAGTAAGGATATATCCAACCCCATACTGGACGTAAATGTCGAAGCAACCAATTTACTTGCGCTTAACACTACTTTTAAAGACAACCGCTTGTATTATGGTACTGCCTATGGTACGGGTAACTTTAGTTTTGTCGGTCCAATTGATAATATGGCTATCACCATTAAGGCCAAAACACAAGAGGGTACCGTATTTAACATTCCGCTTAACACTTCAAGCACGGCTTCCGATTATGAGTTTATTAGGTTCGTATCATCAAAAGATACCACAAAGGCTGTTAAAAGCACCAGCTTGTTTAAGGGGGTTACGTTAAACTTCGACCTATCGGCCGATGAAAAAACGGTAGTTAAAATATATACCGATTACGGTTTGCTAACTGGTAGCGGAACTGCCAATAATCTGTCGCTAAAAATCGGCAGCCTGGGCGATTTTGATATGTATGGAGCATTCCTGATTACATCCGGGAAATTTGAGTTTACTGCTAAGAGCGTCATCAGCAAAGTATTCCAGGTTAACCAGGGGGGCACCATCCGCTGGACGGGGTCACCTTCAAATGCCGATATCAACCTGGTAACAACCTACGAAGTAAGGGCAAACATAGGCGACTTATATAAGGCCGCCGGGCAAACCTCGCCAAAAGGTGACCAGTTCGAACTGGTACAGGCTCAGCTAAAATTATCCGGGCCGCTTATTAAACCAAATATCGATTTTGATTTTAACTTCCCAACCGATCCGTCGATCAAGGAGGATGTGAGCACCTACCTCAACGATCCGACCAACCGCAGCCAGCAGGCATTAAGTCTGATTGTGAAACGGAGCTTTAATAGAGGTTCGGCCAACGGAACACTGGGCAACCAGGTTTCGCAAACCGCGCAGGATGCCTTTAGCGAATTGATATTTAACAAGTTTAATAGCGTGTTATCACAAAACATTAAGGCTTTTGATTTGAACGTAAGTTCGGCACAGGAAGCTAGCGCATCCGTTCGGTTGTTTAACGACAGGCTTTTGATCAATGGCAGTTTGTATAGCACGCAAGCAACCAATCAGCTTTTTGGCAACAGCCAATATCTGTTCAATTCTAACTTCAACGATCTGACCAAAGATTTCCAGGCACAGTATTTTATCAGGAAAGACGGCCGGTTAACGGCAACCTACTCATACCGTGCATTAAATAATGCAACATCGTACAGTGGCCTCAACACCCAGTTAGCTGTACAATACGTTAATGGCGTGGGTTTAATTTACCACCGCGACTTTGATACTTTCGGCGAGTTTTTCAAAAATATGTTTGGCGGCAAAAAAGCAGCAGCAACAACAAAAAAAGCAGATACAACGGTTACTCCCTCTCCTATTCCAAAGCAAAAAATTGACGAAGACGATAATTAATGGTTGCCCATAATGGTATGGCCCATTTTATCGCGTTTGGTTTTCAGGTAAGTTTCATTGTGAGGATTGGCAGTTATTTCCATCGGAACATTTTCAACCACTTTGATGCCATATCCAACTAAACCTGCACGTTTCTTGGGATTATTGGTCATTAGGCGCATTTGCGTAACGTTAAGGCTTCTTAGTATCTGTGCACCGATTCCATAGTCACGCTGATCCATCTTAAAGCCTAGCTGCAAATTAGCATCTACTGTATCAAACCCATTCTCCTGCAGGCTGTAAGCTTTCAATTTATTGATGAGCCCAATGCCTCTTCCCTCCTGGTTCATGTACAGCACAACACCTTTGCCCTCTTTCTCAATCATTTCCATTGCCTTGTGTAGCTGAGGCCCACAGTCGCAACGGCACGATCCGAATATATCGCCGGTAACGCACGAGCTATGCACGCGCACCAGTACGGGTTCGTCCTGTTCCCAGCTGCCTTTTACCAAAGCCAAATGGTTTTCGCCTGTATCTACTTGTGTATAGGCTACCATATCAAAAACGCCCCATTGAGTCGGCATTTTTACCGATACTTCCTTGCGGATAAGCGATTCGTTAGCAAGTCGGTACGAAATCAGATCTTTTACCGATACGACTTTCATGTCAAACTCTTTGGCAAACTCCAACAAATCTGGCAAACGTGCCATTTCGCCGTCATCCTTCATTATTTCGCAAATTAAACCGGCGGGTTCAAAACCAGCCATCACGGCCATATCAATAGCAGCTTCGGTATGCCCTGCGCGGCGCAAAACACCGCCATCTTTAGCTATCAATGGGAAAATATGCCCCGGCCGGCCAAGATCTTCGGGCTTCGTGGCCGGATCGATTAAGGCCAGTGTAGTTTTTGACCGGTCTGTCGCCGAAATACCGGTTGTGCATCCTTGTCCTATTAAATCAACCGATACGGTAAAATTTGTTTCGTGCGATGAGGTATTATGCCCTACCATAGGCTCCAACTCCAGCTCTGCGGCTCTTTTGGCAGTTATAGGCGC
>Ga0075040_1982713_pt1 | contig 11837 bp, 12 predicted proteins | sample OrgsoiRN2013_057_FD_67572 | JGI IMG/M metagenome (GOLD analysis project Ga0075040, IMG submission 67572) | Permafrost soil microbial communities from the Arctic, to analyse light accelerated degradation of dissolved organic matter (DOM) -... | ecosystem: Environmental > Terrestrial > Soil >...
GAAAAATTTGAAATTCTTTTGTTTTAGCGAACATTATTTGTGTAAAGGTAATTTAAATAATTTACCATCAAATTCAACAAAAATTATTGCCACAATAAATCAATAGTCGTTTCATAATGTGAGGCATAGAAAAAATATTGAACTTTTAAGTTGTTTGTGCGTTGTCTCTATTCGACGAAGGAAAATAAGCAAGCGTTAAATGAATTAGGAAGCTACTCACAGTGAAAAATAAAAATTAGAAAAACCTATTGCCAAAAATGTTTGTTGCCTAGCGGAATTTGGTATTATAATTAGCTTTAATTACCACGTGTGTGACACCAAAGCTTTTTAATCTTTATGAATAAGTTGTTAATAATCTGCAAATTGAAGTCAAAAATGCTTTACATATTAAGTTCAGATTTTACGGAAAACTCATATATGGCTGCTACTTTACCGTTCATTAAACAGCATTGCGTTATTAAGGTGGGGTTTTACAACTCTGAAAATAGGGAAAGAATTCAATGAAATGGCACTACTTTATCTCCACTTCTTTGTTGACAAATTCTGATTTAAATGAATATACATTAATCATAAATACAGGCAGTTTATAAAAAAATATAATAAGCAATTTTTGAAAATTTTTAGCGGTTACCTAACATTCCTCCAACACATTAATATCCTTAAATCTTTTTATGGCGGGGACACTCTAAACAATCAAATAAAATAGTAATGGTGAATACTTTGTCCCCAATAGTTCTTTTTGTATATAATAGGCCGGCTCATACAAAGCGGACGATTGAAGCGCTTTCGAATAATTATTTAGCATCAGAAAGCGATTTGTTTATTTTTTCTGACGCTCCCAAAAATTCAGAAGCAGATAGCAGTGTTAAGCAGGTACGCGATTTTATTAAAACTATCAGCGGTTTTAAAAGCCTAACTATTATTGAACGCGAAGCCAATTATGGTCTTGTAAAATCAATATCTGAGGGTGTTACGGATATTGTAAACAAATTTGGTAAAATAATTGTAATTGAAGACGATTTAATAACGCATAATCAGTTTTTGGAGTATATGAATAAGGGCCTTGAACTTTATAAAAATCATAAAAAAGTGTACGAGATAGGGGGCTACTCTAATACAACTAGCACCCATGACATTACCGAGAACCGAACATACTTTTTGAAAATTCCAACTACATGGGGATGGGCAACATGGGACGACCGGTGGAGCAAATATCACGATGGACTGATGGGCATAGAACAATTGAGCAGCAATAAGAAAATGAAATACTTGTTCAACTACAACAACTCTTATGATTTTTTTAAGCTATTAAATGATACAAAAAAGGGCATTGTTAAATCATGGGGCATAGTTTTCTATTGGAATATATTTAGGAATGAGGGACTAACTTTATATCCATTGGAAACAATGGTTGATCAAATTGGATTTGATGGTAGTGGTGAAAATTCCAAAAACTATATTGCAAACTATAGGAGAATAAAATCGGAAACTTTTGAGTTTGCTTTTCCTGAAATAATTGAAGAGGAATTATCTGATCGTAAAAAGATAGTTAGATTATTTCGATTGAGAAAACTCTCAGTAATTATTAATATGATTCGACATTTTGTGGGAATTAGGAGTTAACCATGGTGATGGTTACAAATTTATAGTAATATGGGTTTAACAAAAAGGATAAAATCATCTGTAAGAAAACTATTAAGTTATCCGATTCGTCGTAAGTTATTAGCGTCACCGTCGTCGGTTTTCTTTTGGGAGGCTAAAGTTTTAAATGTATTGAATGATCGTAGCAAAATAGTAATTGGTGACCAAACACTTGTTCGTGGTGATTTACGTTGCTTAAGTTCTGGCAATATTAAAATTGGTAAAAGATGTTTTGTTGGGAAAAATACCCAAATCTGGTCTGATAACTGTATCATAATTGGCGATGATGTTTTGATATCTCACAATGTAAATATTGTAGATACAAACATGCATGAATCAAACCATTTGGAAAGGGCACATGGCTTTTTAAATCTTATTACAAACGGGCCATCTAAGATTGCTGGAAATATTAATAGTGCTCCTATTACAATAGAAGACAATGTGTGGATAAATTTTAACAGTATAATTTTAAAAGGGGTTACAATTGGTAAAGGTGCTATTATAGCCGCCGGTTCGCTAGTTACGAAAGATGTTCCCCCATTTGCAGTAGTCGCAGGAAATCCAGCTAAGATTGTTAAATACGTAGACTGACAAAATGCTAAAGAAAATAATAAAAGTATTGTATGTAATTTATTTGAAAGTTTCATCGGGAACTAATTTGATTATTGGTAAGAATACAAAACTAGCGTTCAATAAATTTAATTTTAAAAAAGGATGTACTGTTTCTATAGGAGACAATTCTGTTATGGAAGCGAGCGCTTATTTCGATAGAGAAAATAGTCACATTATTATAGGAAACAGAACATTTGTAGGAGGTTCAAAATTTATCTGTGCTGAAAAAATTGAAATTGGTGATGATGTATTGATGTCATGGAGTTGCACTATTGTTGATCATGATTCTCATTCTTTAAATTTTTCAGAAAGAAAGGATGATGTATTGGATTGGTTAACAGGGAAAAAAAACTGGGATAATGTTACTACCAAGCCCGTTAAAATACATAACAAGGTTTGGATTGGTTTTGAGGTGCGAATTTTAAAAGGAGTAACTATAGGTGAGGGAGCCTGTATTGCAGCGGGTAGTTTAGTAACAAAAGATGTACCTCCTTATACTCTGGTTGGGGGGGTACCTGCTAAGTTTTTAAAAAGCTTACCAAACGAGGCAGATGTTTAAATTAAATGCTAACTAACAAATCAAAAATTTTGAGTTTAACAAATAATAAAACAGTAATCATTACAGGTGCTCTTGGTTTTATTGGCCAAAATATAGCCAGGGAGTTTAAATTAAATGACTATTTTGTTATAGGTATTGGGCATGGTGCCGCATCCATAGTCCAGTTGCAAGATATGGGGATTGATGAATGGCATGAAGCAGACCTTACTATGGATGCTTTAAAAAAAATATCACAAACGCCGGATATTATAGTCCATAGCGCGGGGGGAAGTACAGTAGGTATCTCTTTGTCAGATCCATATCTTGATTATCATAAAACTGTTAATTCAACATTAGAGCTTTTAGAATATATGAGGCTTTATGCGGCAGATGCTTCAATTATATATCTGTCAAGTGCGGCTGTATATGGCGCTAAAAACGACGAACTTATAAATGAAAATGATGCGTTAACACCTGTTTCCCCTTATGGTTTTCACAAATTGGCATCGGAGTCTATATGCAAATCTTACTCTCATTGTTTTGGAATAAAAGTGGCAATTATCAGGCTATTTTCTATATACGGGGAGGGGTTAACCAAACAATTACTATGGGATGCCGGCAATAAAATGGCAACTGCTACCGGTACCGAAGTTTTATTTCATGGTACCGGTGATGAAACCCGGGATTGGTTGCACGTAAAAGACGTTGCCACGTTAGTTACTCACCTGGCCAATACCAAGTTTTCCTTTTTAGTTTTAAATGGTGCTTTCGGAGAGAGAATTACCGTAAAAGAAATTTTAAATAATCTGTTGGCGGAATTTAGCATCGATAATTTAAATATCGTTTTTAACAATCATAGCAAAGAGGGAGATCCCAAGTATTACCATTCTGATATGAAATCGGTATTTGATACAGGTTGGAGGCCACAGATAGCCTTAAAAGATGGTTTGAAAAGCTACGTTAAATGGTTTAAAGCATACAAAGTTATATGATCAGAGTAGGATTTACTATAATTGATGGAAAAGTAAAATGGATGGGTGGTATAAACTACCTTAAAAACTTGCTATATGCTATATCTCAAATTGAAGATAGGCAAATTGAGCCGGTTTTGTTTTTGGGTAATAATGTTGATGAAAAATTAGCTAAAGAGTTTGAGAATTTGGCAGAGATTCAGCGGGATTCGTTATTTGACAGGGGAAGCTCTAAGTGGTTTAAGTATACTTTTTTAAGAGATGTTTTCAGAAAAAATCCTGCGATTAACCAAATTGTAAAAAAATTTAATATCCAGGTATTTAGCCACTCATTTATATACGGGCCTGATATTAATTGTGTAAAAATTAATTGGATTCCTGATTTTCAACACTTGCGTTTGCCGCATTTGTATTCAAAACTTCATCATTTTGTAAGAGACTATCGCTTGCGTTCATTGGCTAAGTATAGCGACATGGTTTTATTAAGCAGTTATGATGCCTTAAATGATTTTAAAAAATTTACGCCGGAGTATGCTCACAAAACTGCTGTGATACACTTCGTATCGCAAACAACATCATTTAATGATAGAAGCATATCATACCTGGAAGAAAAATATGCTTTAAAAAGTGCCTTCTTTTTTCTACCTAATCAATTTTGGCTTCATAAAAATCATAAAATAGCATTTGAGGCAATTAAACTTGCAAAAGAAAAGGAGCCAGATATTCTGCTTATATGTAGCGGGCATTTAGAAGATGACAGAAACGTTAAGCACATAACAGAATTAAAAGATTTTATAACAACTAATAACCTCGCTGATAATATAAAGCTGATGGGGCTGATCCCTTTCAGCGATGTTTTATTGTTCATGAAATATTCTATCTCAATAATTAATCCATCCTACTTTGAGGGATGGAGTTCTACAGTGGAAGAATCAAAAAGTATGCACAAAAGTTTGATATTATCGGATATTCCAGTACATAAGGAACAGTCGCCAAACGAAGGTGTTTTTTTCAATCCTGATAATGCAGCAGAATTGGCAGATATCATGATAAAAAAATGGGAAGATAAAGATAAGGTAGTAAATCAAATTGTTGCGGTGGATGATATAATTGAACGCACTAAGCAATTTGGAAATAGTTTTCAATCAGTAATTACTGGTTTTTTCAATTAATGAATTTGAATAATTAAAATAAAATGAAAAAAGTTTCAGTTTTTGGAGTCAATTACACGATATGTAATTATCAATCGGCTGCTGAAGAAATAGTTAAAAATGCCCAGCAGAAAAAAAGCTTTGGAATGTCTGCCCTTGCGGTTCACGGTTTAATAGAATCGTTTAAAAGTCCGGAGTTATTGAAACAAGTTAACTCGCTTGATTTAGTTGTTCCTGATGGACAGCCCACCCGCTGGGCGATGAACTTTTTTCATAAGGCGCAACTAAAAGACAGGGTTTCGGGTCCGCAATTAACATTGGTGGTTTTAGAAAAAGCCAATGATTTGGGCCTTAGCGTTTACCTTTATGGCAGCAAGCAGGAAACGTTAGATAAGTTTCTTTTATTTATAGATAATAATTATCCTAACTTAAAAGTTGCTGGTACCCATGCCGATAGATTTAGGGATGCTACTCCTGAAGAGGATTTACAGGATATAGAAAAAATTAACAAGTCGGGGGCCAATTTGGTGTTGGTTGGCCGTGGCTGCCCTCGTCAAGAAAAATGGGTTGCCAATCATCTGGGAAAAATTGATGGCTCAATGATGGCTGTAGGGGCGGCATTTGATTTTTGCGCCGGTACACTTAAAAAAGCACCTACGTGGATGCAAAGAACCGGGTTTGAATGGCTATTTAGACTGTGCATAGAGCCCAAACGTTTATGGAAACGTTATCTATTTACCAACTCTCTATTTATTTACTTATTTATAAAACAATCACTAAAACTAAAAGCATGAAAAAAATTGTTGTAACTGGCTCTTCCGGACTTGTTGGAAGCGAAGTTTGTATGCACTTTGCATCAAAAGGCTATGAAATCCATGGTATAGATAATAATCAGCGCGCAGTTTTTTTTGGACCTCAGGGTGATACCAGGTGGAATCAACAACGTTTGCAGGAACAACTGACCAGCTTTCATCACCATGAGTTGGATATGCGTGATAGGGCAGGTATACTTAATAAAATAAAAGAAATTAAACCAGATGTGATAGTTCATACGGCTGCACAGCCTAGCCATGACAGGGCAGCTGCTATTCCCTTTGACGATTTTGATACCAACGCGGTAGGAACTTTAAATCTACTGGAAGCAGCCAGGCAGATAGTTCCCGAATCGCCTTTTATTCACATGAGTACAAATAAAGTTTACGGTGATGCTCCTAATAAAATAAAATTAAAAGAACTGGAAACCCGTTGGGATTATGATGATATTACCTATGAGCATGGTATTGCAGAAACATTTACTATTGACCAGTCTAAACATTCATTATTTGGTGCTTCAAAAGTAGCTGCGGATGTTATGGTGCAAGAATATGGCCGTTATTTTAATATGCCTACTTGTGCTTTGCGTGGTGGTTGTTTAACCGGTCCTAATCATAGTGGTGTTGAATTGCATGGTTTTTTAAGCTATCTGATTAAATGTAATCTCGAAGGAAAAAAATATTCAGTGTTTGGTTATAAAGGAAAACAAGTACGAGATAATATTCACTCGCATGATATCGTTCGTTTTATGGAGGCATTTATTGATGCGCCAAAGGCTGGTGAGGTTTACAATTTGGGTGGAGGCAAAGCTAATACCTGCTCAATTTTTGAAGCGTTTTCAATTACTGAAAAATTTAGTGGTAAAGCTCAGGTATTTGAATATGTTGATAAAAATCGCGAAGGCGATCATATTTGCTATTATAGTGATTTACGTAAAATGAAGGCACACTATCCACAATGGGATATCACCGTTAGCTTGGAGGAGACAATCCGTCAAATTGTGGAATCTTGGAAAAATAGACTTTAATTTATTTCAAGAAAAGGTCCACGTTATTAAATTATTTATAATTTAATAACGTGGACCTTGATTAGCTATTATCACAAATAAAAAAAAATAAAATTATGGCAAAAATTGCATTAATAACAGGTATAACGGGGCAAGATGGAGCTTATTTAACAGAATTGCTGCTTTCAAAGGGATATGAAGTGCACGGTATTAAACGCCGCAGTTCATTGTTTAATACTGATAGGATTGATCACTTGTATCAGGATCCGCATGATGACAATCAACGGCTGATTTTGCACTATGGAGACCTTAGTGATTCGACCAATCTTATTCGCATTATTCAACAGGTTCAGCCTGATGAAATATATAACCTAGGTGCCATGTCGCATGTTAAGGTAAGTTTTGATACCCCTGAATATACCGCTAACGCTGATGGTATTGGTACACTTCGTATTCTGGAAGCTATCCGTATTTTAGGTTTAACTAAAAAAACAAGGATCTACCAGGCATCTACTTCGGAGTTATATGGATTGGTACAAGCTGTTCCTCAATCAGAAACTACACCATTTTACCCGCGTTCGCCTTATGCAGTAGCTAAAATGTATGCTTATTGGATCACCGTTAACTATCGCGAAGCCTATGGCATCTATGCGTGTAACGGTATCTTGTTTAACCACGAAAGCCCGCTTCGCGGCGAAACCTTTGTAACCAGAAAAATTACAAGGGCTACAGCTAAAATAGCGATGAGTTTGCAAGATAAATTATACTTAGGTAATCTGGATGCACAGCGAGATTGGGGGCATGCTAAAGATTATGTGGAGGCAATGTACCTGATATTACAACAGGAAACACCAGAGGACTTTGTTATTGCTACCGGTGTAACTACCAGGGTAAGAGAATTTGTGAGGATGGCGTTTGCAGAGGTTGGTATAACAATTGAATTTAAGGGAACAGGTGTTGATGAAAAAGGATATGTAGTAAGCTGCAGTAACCCGGAATATCAGCTGGCTCTTGGAAAAGAGGTTGTTGCCGTTGATCCTAAATATTTCAGGCCTACAGAAGTTGAGCTGTTAATAGGCGATCCAACAAAATCAAATACGAAATTAGGTTGGAAACCAAAATACAATCTGCAAGGGCTGGTTAAAGAGATGGTTGCGGCCGATGTGGAATTGTTTTTAAGAGAAAAGCTTTTAAAGGATTCAGGCTACAGCATAAAAAATCAATTCGAATAATCGTCTCAATGGATAAATACGCCAAAATATATATTGCAGGCCATCGCGGCATGGTGGGCTCAGCCATTTATCGTAAACTGCAAGCCGAAGGATACAATAATTTTGTTACCCGTACGTCTGAGCAACTCGATCTGCGCGACCAGCAGCAGGTAAAGGATTTTTTCGAACAGGAAAAACCTGAATATGTATTTTTAGCCGCTGCAAAAGTAGGGGGTATTATTGCCAATAATACTTACAGGGCAGAGTTTTTATACGATAATTTGCAAATACAGAATAACATTATTCATAGTGCCTATCTGAATAATGCAAAAAAGCTAATGTTTTTAGGTTCAAGCTGTATTTATCCTAAAATGGCGCCACAGCCACTCAAGGAGGATTATTTACTTACAGGATTGCTTGAATCTACAAATGAACCCTATGCCATAGCCAAAATTGCGGGTATAAAAATGTGCGACGCCTACCGAGATCAGTATGGATGTAATTTTATTTCGGTAATGCCTACCAATTTGTATGGTTATAATGATAATTACCATCTACAAAACTCACACGTATTGCCGGCACTCATACGTCGGTTCCATGAGGCAAAACTACAGCTGGCCCCGGCTGTAACCATTTGGGGAACAGGATCACCTAAGCGTGAGTTTTTATTTGCTGATGATCTGGCTGAGGCTTGTTATTATCTGATGCAAAACTATAATGAACCGGGCCTTGTAAATATTGGTACAGGGGAGGATATATCAATAAAAGACCTGGCCTTGCTCATAAAAAAGATAGTGGGCTACGAAGGTGAGATAACTTTTGATATCTCAAAACCCGATGGTACACCAAGAAAATTAATGGATGTATCAAAATTGCATAGCAAGGGATGGAAGCATACCATTGAATTGAAAGAGGGTATAAAATTAGCCTATCAGGATTTCCTTTCGAAAATATAAGTACAAATAAATAAAAATGACAAATCGTAAACGGATATTAATAACCGGAGCAGCCGGGTTCTTAGGCTCGCATCTGTGCGACAGATTTATAAAGGAAGATTACCATGTAATTGGCATGGATAATCTGATAACAGGCGATCTGCGCAATATTGAGCACCTTTTTAAACTGGAAAATTTTGAGTTTTACAACCATGATGTTTCCACATTTGTTTATGTGCCCGGTGAGCTTCATTATATACTGCACTTTGCTTCGCCGGCGAGCCCTATTGATTATTTAAAGATCCCTATCCAAACATTAAAGGTGGGTTCATTGGGCACACATAACCTGCTGGGCCTGGCCCGCTCAAAAAGGGCAAGGATGCTCATAGCCTCCACCTCTGAAGTTTATGGCGACCCAAATGTTAACCCGCAGCCCGAAGAGTATTGGGGCAATGTTAACCCGGTTGGTCCGCGGGGGGTTTATGATGAAGCCAAGCGTTTCCAGGAGGCCATCACCATGGCCTATCACACCTTTCATGGTCTGGAAACCCGTATTGTGCGCATATTTAATACCTATGGCCCTCGAATGCGACTAAATGACGGTCGCGTATTGCCTGCATTTATTGGCCAAGCTTTGAGGGGCGAACCATTAACTATGTTTGGCGATGGTTCACAAACCCGCTCTTTTTGTTATGTTGATGACCTGGTTGAAGGTATTTATCGCCTGCTGCACAGTGATTATGCACAACCGGTAAACATTGGCAACCCTGATGAAATAACCATCAGACAGTTTGGCGAAGAGATCATTAAACTGACTGGCACCGATCAAAAATTGATCAGCCTACCCTTGCCAACTGACGATCCTAAACAACGCCGCCCGGATATTACCAAGGCCAAAGGCATTTTAGGATGGGAACCCAAAGTTTCAAGAAGTGAGGGACTAAAGATCACTTTAGATTATTTCAAATCACTGTCTGAAAAAGAAATAAATCATAAGGATTTTGCATACTACAATAAACGGTGATTTGCAAAGGCAAATAAACATGATATATTGGGCAATGGAATAAAGGAAGGTAACTCCTTTGATATAAGCGGATATGATCAGTATTTATTATTAATATAATTAAAAAATAAGCATTAATTTACACATGAAAAATATTACAAAAATTTGCTGTATAGGAGCAGGATATGTGGGTGGTCCAACCATGGCTGTAATTGCAAAAAAATGCCCTCACATTCAAGTTACTGTAGTAGACTTAAATGAAGCACGAATTGCAGCCTGGAATGACAAGGATACAAAAAATATTCCTATTTACGAACCGGGTTTAAGTGAGGTAGTAGCGGAGGCGCGAGGGCGTAATCTGTTTTTTTCTACTGAGGTGGATAGCGCAATAGATGAGGCTCAGATGATATTTATATCTGTTAATACACCAACCAAAACCTATGGTGCAGGTAAAGGACAGGCGGCTGATTTGAAATGGATTGAACTATGTGCCAGACAAATTGCCAGTGTAGCTAAGGACAATAAGATTATTGTTGAAAAATCTACCTTACCCGTTAGAACAGCAAATGCGATAAAGGATATCCTTACACATACAGGTAATGATGTCCAGTTTCAGATATTATCAAATCCTGAATTTCTTGCCGAGGGAACAGCTATGGAGGATCTAGATGCTCCCGATCGTGTGTTAATAGGTGGCGACAGTACACCGGAAGGTAAAATTGCGGTACAGGCATTGGTTGATGTTTATGCCAATTGGATTCCAAGAGAACGTATTTTAACTACTAACGTATGGTCGTCTGAATTATCGAAGCTCACAGCTAACGCTTTTTTAGCGCAGCGTGTATCTTCCATTAACTCACTTACTGAAATTTGCGAACAAACCGAGGCCGACATTAACGAAGTTGCAAAGGCAATTGGAACAGATAGCAGAATTGGTCCTAAATTTTTAAAAGCTTCGGTTGGTTTTGGTGGCTCTTGTTTCCAAAAGGATATTCTAAATCTTGTTTATATAGCCAGAAGCTATGGTTTGCAGGAAGTAGCTGATTATTGGGAACAGGTAATCATTATGAATGACCATCAAAAAAGGAGATTTGCCAATCAAATCATCAAAAATCTTTATAATACTGTTAATGGTAAAAAGATAACCTTTTTAGGTTGGGCATTTAAAAAGGATACGAATGATACCAGGGAATCAGCAGCTATTTATGTTGCCGATCATTTATTGCATGAACAAGCCGATATTGCTGTTTATGACCCTAAGGTGCCTGAAGAGCAAGTGTACGCCGATTTGGACTACCTACGTACAAGAGAACAGGTAGAAAATAAAAAAAGTGTTAAAGTTATTGCCGATCCTTATGAGGCATGCAAAGGCTCACATGCCATAGCTATTTTAACAGAATGGGAGGAGTTTAAGGGTTACGACTGGCAAAGAATTTATGACAATATGTTAAAGCCGGCTAAAATATTTGATGGTCGCAATTTACTTGATGCTGATAAACTAAGAGCTATAGGGTTCCAGGTAAGATCAATAGGTACAAATGTTTTAGCTTAGGACTCTCACATTGTATGTTTTTAGTTTGATATAATGATCATACTAAGGTATTTAAGCTGCTAATATATAAACATCAAAGCTTTATATATTAGCAGCTTCTGTTTAAAAGTATACTGCATTATTTACCTTAGCAATAATTGTTTATCGTAAATTTTCAGGATAATTCACCGTTAATGCTCCCAGTTAATATTACTTTTAACAACTTTGGCTGGATTGCCGGCAATTAAAGCATTAGATTCATTGAAAACTCCCTTCACAACGGAATCTGCTGCAATTAAGCAGCCAACGGCCATATAGGTGTCCTTATATATTTTAGCATTGCATCCGATCTAGACATGATCACCTATCTCATACCTGTCCTTTTTTTCCTTCATTTCAGTATGTTGCAGTTTATGAAAATCTTC
>Ga0075040_1988263_pt1 | contig 11794 bp, 10 predicted proteins | sample OrgsoiRN2013_057_FD_67572 | JGI IMG/M metagenome (GOLD analysis project Ga0075040, IMG submission 67572) | Permafrost soil microbial communities from the Arctic, to analyse light accelerated degradation of dissolved organic matter (DOM) -... | ecosystem: Environmental > Terrestrial > Soil >...
CATTTCACGCTATAAAGCGTCGTATTCGTGTTAATTCGCGTAAGTTAATATATTGTATCCATTATAAGCGTTACTTATCCCGGCACGATAAATCCTCCGTCCGGGGGGCTTTTTACCGCTCCCCGGCCTGCCGGTTTCCGTGATGGAGATGAATACAACGATCACTACAGACAAAAATGGCGTACCACCTGTGAAATGAGTTCCCGTGTCGGTTTTATAAAGGCGGTATCGAGATATTCATCCGGTTGATGAGCTTGTTTGATCGAACCGGGACCTAACACCAGAGTGGGGCAAAGCTGCTGGATAAAGGGCGCCTCGGTGCAATAATTGACCACCTCGGTTTTGGTCCCCAGCAGTTTTTCCACCACCGCCACCAACTGGTGATCGGCAGGGCATTCATAGCCGGGTATCGGCGGGTGCAGTGCGTCGACCGTCAGCCGTCCCGGCCAGCGCGCGCTCACCGGCGCCAACGACTCGGTCAACAATCCGTCGAGGTCGGCCAGGGTTAAGCCGGGCAGCGGGCGGATATCCATGTGCAGTTCGCAACAACCACAAATGCGGTTGGCCGAATCGCCGCCATGGATATGACCGAAGTTCATGGTGGGATAGGGAATATCAAATGCCGGATGGTGGTAACGTTCTTGCAACGTCGTGCGTAGCACCATTAAATGGCTAATGGCTTCATGCATCAGTTCAATGGCGTTGACGCCGAGCGTCGGATCGCTAGAGTGGCCCGACTGGCCGAGAATACGCACCGCGTTTGAAATATGGCCTTTATGGGCGCGCACCGGGCGTAAGGAGGTCGGCTCGCCGATAATGGCGCAATCCGGGCGCAACTGGCTTGATTGGGCAAAATAACTGGCCCCGGCCATGCTGGTTTCTTCATCGGCGGTGGCCAGGACATACAGCGGCTTTTGCAGTTTGGTGCTATCGAGATCGCGCAGGGTGTCGAGAATGAAGGCAAAAAAACCTTTCATATCGGCGGTACCCAAACCATAGAGCTTGTTATTTTGTTCGGTAAGCGTAAAGGGATCACGGGTCCAGCGCCCGTCGTCAAACGGGACGGTATCCGTATGGCCGGCCAGCAATAAACCGCCCGTACCGCTGCCGATCCTGGCCAGCATATTGAATTTATTACGGGTTCCGGGCACCGGTTGAATCTCCACCCCAAACCCGAGGTGGGTAAACCAGCCGGCCAACAAATTGATTAGCGTTTGATTACTCTGATCCAGCGCGCTATCGGTGGCGCTGATGGACGGCGTGGCAATCAGTTCGCGGTATAATTCAATAAATGGGGGTAAACTTATCTTCACTGTTGACAGCCTTAAGTTTGGATAGTATCAATATTCATGCAATAATAGTGAATAAAAATACACTAACGTTGAGCGTAAATAAACCGATTATTACCAGACTACTACGCTTGGCCTCGCGGGTGAACAGCGAAACATCGAAACAGCGTATTGTTGCTTTGGCGACGTGCGGCTGCCGGATAAATTAATAGCGTTTTTTTATTAATGATAGCTGCAGATCCCTCTTCGTAAATAACGCTAATCAAGAAGGTGAACAAACGTCATGCTGAATACGCTGATTGTCGGTGCCAGCGGTTATGCCGGAGCTGAGCTTGCGGCCTATCTGAATCGACACCCACAGATGAACATAACCGCGTTGGCGGTGTCAGCGCAAAGTGCGGATGCCGGCAGGCTGCTGTCCGATCTTCATCCGCAGCTCAAGGGTATTGTCGATTTACCGCTACAACCCCTGACGAATGCCGGTGAATTGGCTAAAACGGTGGATGTGGTGTTTCTTGCCACCGCGCATGAGGTCAGCCACGATTTGGTGCCGGTCTTCCTGGCCGCTGGCTGTGTGGTATTCGATTTATCCGGGGCCTATCGGGTAAATCAGGCAGATTTTTATCGCCGTTATTATGGTTTTGAGCACCAACACGCCGACTGGTTGGCCAAGGCGGTTTACGGCCTGGCGGAATGGCAGGGTGAGGCCTTGAAACAGGCGCAACTGATAGCGGTGCCGGGATGTTATCCTACCGCGGCGCAGTTGGCGCTCAAGCCGCTGGTGGACGGTGGCCTGCTTAATGAGGCTCAATGGCCGGTCATCAATGCGGTCAGCGGTGTCAGCGGTGCCGGACGTAAAGCCTCCCTGGCCAGCAGCGTTTGCGAAGTCAGCCTACAGCCCTACAAATTATTCACCCACCGCCATCAGCCGGAGATCGCCACGCATTTGGGCATCCCCGTCATTTTCACGCCGCATTTGGGCAATTTCCCCCGCGGCATTTTGGCCACAATTACCTGCCGGCTTAACCACGGCGTGACGGCGGAGGATATTGCGGAATGTTATCATAATGCCTACCACGACAAGCCTTTGGTCCGCCTGTATGACCAAGGCGTACCGGCATTGAAAGCGGTGATCGGTTTGCCATTTTGCGATATCGGCTTTGCGCTGGAGGGCGAACATCTGATCGTGGTGGCCGCGGAAGATAATTTATTAAAAGGTGCTGCCGCACAGGCGGTCCAGTGCGCTAATATTCGCTTTGGTTTTGCGCAAACGCAGTCCTTGCTGTGATGGGTATCCAACGAGGTAATAAAAAATAATGAATCCCTTAATTATAAAATTAGGCGGCGTGTTACTTGACAGCGAAGAAGCGCTGGAAAGATTGTTTTCGGCGCTTGATGTCTATCGGGCGCAGCATCAGCGTCAGCTGGTGATTGTCCACGGTGGCGGCTACCTGGTGGATGATTTGATGAAAAGATTGGCGTTGCCGGTGGCCAAGATCAACGGCCTGCGGGTTACGCCGGCCGATCAAATTGATATTATTACCGGCGCGCTGGGCGGAACGGCCAATAAAATCCTGCTGTCCTGGGCGAAAAAACACGGTATCCCGGCCGTCGGACTGTGTCTGGGGGACGGCGACAGCGCGACGGTTACCCCACTGGATGAAAAATTGGGCTATGTCGGCCATGCCAGCCCGGGAAAGCCTGCGTTGCTCAATACCCTACTTGGCGCCGGCTACCTGCCGGTGGTCAGTTCAATCGGCATCACCCAACAAGGCGAGCTGATGAACGTTAATGCCGATCAGGCCGCCACCGCGCTGGCCGCCACGCTGGGTGCCGACTTGATATTGTTGTCCGATGTCAGCGGTATTCTCGATGGTAAAGGCCAACGTATTGCCGAAATGACCGCGCATAAAGCCGAACAGCTCATTGCGCAGGGCATTATTACCGACGGAATGATTGTTAAGGTTAATGCGGCGCTGGACGCGGCCCGCACGCTGGGCCGGCCGGTGGATATCGCCGGTTGGCGGCATGCGGAACAGCTGCCCGCGTTATTTAACGGCGAACCCATCGGCACCCGAATCCTGGCCTGACGGCTTTACCAGGCGGCGATCGTCAGTGCGTTTTCATGGGTATTTTCCCGGGTGTTTCTCGCGCCCGGGTACAAAACATAATTAAGGATTTACGGTATGGCACTTTGGGGCGGACGGTTTAGCCAGGCGGCTGATCAGCGTTTTAAGACACTTAATGATTCGCTGCGCTTTGATTATCGCCTGGCGGAGCAGGATATTACCGGCTCGGTGGCGTGGTCAAAAGCGCTGGTTACCGTCGGGATACTGACGGTGGATGAGCAGTTACGGCTTGAAGAGGCCTTGGGTTTTCTGTTGGAGGAAGTCAATGCCTCACCTGAAACCATTCTGGCCAGCGATGCGGAAGATATCCACAGTTGGGTGGAGCAGCGGTTGATCGAAAAAGTCGGCGATCTGGGCAAAAAACTGCATACCGGACGCAGTCGTAACGATCAGGTGGCCACCGATCTCAAATTATGGTGCAAGGTGCAGGTGGGTGAACTGCTGGCGGCGGTCAGACAATTGCAGTTAGCGCTGGTGGCCACCGCCGAGGATACCCAGGATGCGGTAATGCCTGGCTATACGCATTTTCAACGCGCCCAGCCGGTGACTTTCGCCCATTGGTGCCTGGCTTATACCGAAATGCTGGCCCGCGATGAAAGCCGCCTGCAGGATACGTTAACGCGACTGGACGTCAGTCCGCTAGGGTCCGGTGCGCTGGCGGGTACCGCCTATGAGATCGATCGCGAACAACTGGCCGGCTGGCTGGGATTCGCCTCGGCTACCCGCAATAGCCTCGACAGCGTGTCGGATCGCGACTATGTGCTGGAGCTATTGTCCAACGCGGCCATCAGCATGGTACACCTCTCGCGCTTTGCCGAAGACTTGATCTTCTTTAATACCGGTGAAGCGGCGTTTATCGAATTGTCCGATCGCGTTACCTCCGGCTCTTCCCTGATGCCGCAGAAAAAAAACCCCGATGCGCTGGAATTGATCCGCGGTAAGTGCGGACGGGTGCAGGGCGCGCTGACCGGCATGATGATGACGTTGAAAGGGTTGCCGCTGGCCTATAACAAGGATATGCAGGAAGACAAAGAAGGGCTGTTCGATGCGTTGGATACCTGGACGGACTGCCTGCACATGGCCGCTTTGGTACTGGAAGGGCTGCGCGTCAAGCGCGATCGTTGCCGCGAAGCGGCCCAGCAGGGTTACGCCAATGCTACCGAGCTGGCGGATTACCTGGTGAGTAAAGGCGTGCCTTTCCGCGAAGCGCATCATATCGTCGGCGAGGCGGTGGTGGAGGCCATCCGCCAAGGTAAAGCCCTGGAAGCGTTATCGCTCGCGGACCTGCAGCGTTTTAGCGCGACTATTGCCGAGGATGTTTACCCGATATTGGCCCTGCAATCCTGCCTGGACAAACGTTCGGCCAAAGGCGGCGTCGCGCCCAAGCAGGTAGCTTATGCCATCGGTGAGGCCAAAAAACGCTTAGCCTAAGCGCCAGACGAGCTAGCGCGATCGCCAAACTCGCAACGAGTCTTGTTTAAGGGAGAGCGTGCCAATGGGGTTGGCCCGGGATCACCGATCCCACAGCGGTCGTGTTCAAGGGAGAGCGCGCCAATGGGGTTGAATTGGCCGTGGTGTTCCCGGCCAACCGAAACCTCTTGGTGCGGTAGGCCCGCGATCACCGATCCCGCAGCCGGTCGTGTTCAAGGGAGCGCGCGCCAATGGGGTTGAATTGGCCGTGGTGTTCCCGGCCAACCGAAACCTCTTGGTGCGGTAGGCCCGCGATCACCGATCCCACAGCGGTCGTGCTCAAGGGAGAGCGCGTCAATGGGGTTGTGGTTATGCCGGCTGCAGCAGAAACGCTTCCAGCTCTTCGCTGCCGCCGATATGGCGTCCGCCGATAAATACCTGTGGTACCGTCGAGCGGCCGGTTACGGCGCGCAGGCTCACCGTGGTCGCCCCTTTACCTAACGAAATCTCTTCATATTGCATCCCGTTATCGCTCAGCAGCTGTTTGGCCTTGGCGCAGAATGGACAGCCCGGTTTGGTGAACAACGACACGGATTCCTGCACCTTACATTCAGGCGCCAGATAACACAGCATGGTATCAGCATCGGAAACTTCAAACGGGTCGCCCGGCTTATTGGGTTCGACAAACATTTTTTCCACTACGCCGTCCCGTACCAGCATGGAGTAGCGCCAAGAGCGCGGGCCAAAGCCCAAATCGGCCTTTTCCACCAGCATCCCCATTCCCTTAGTGAATTCACCGTTGCCGTCAGGCAGGAACCTAATATGCTCAGCGCTTTGATCGGCCTGCCAGGCATTCATCACAAAGGTATCATTCACTGAAACGCAGACGATGCTATCAACGCCGTGCTGGTGGAATAACCCCGCCAGTTCGTTATAGCGGGGCAAATGGCTGGAAGAGCAGGTCGGGGTAAACGCGCCTGGCAACGAGAACAGAATGACGGTTTTATTGTTGAAAACATCATCGGACGTCACGTTGACCCAGTTATCATTCTGGCGAGTATGGAAAATAACCGACGGGACTTTTTTACCTTCTTGACCTTGACCACCCAACATATGAACCCCTTAATCACTGACAAAATAGAGAATTAATCACCCGTCTTAAGACGAGGTGCTTATTATTGACATTAACTATTGATAGGGATAATCGTTGATTGCTATCCTATCTATCGACGCGAACTATCGCGGCACGGAGGATTTTAATGAATATTCGCGATCTTGAGTATCTGGTGGCCTTGGCCGAGCACCGTCATTTCCGACGTGCGGCCGACGCTTGTCATGTTAGCCAGCCGACCCTGAGTGGCCAGATTCGTAAGCTGGAAGATGAACTGGGCGTAATGCTGCTTGAACGCACCAGTCGTAAGGTATTGTTTACCCAGGCCGGGCTGCTGCTGGTGGAACAGGCGCGCACCATTCTGCGGGAAGTGAAAATACTGCGCGAGATGGCGAGCCAGCAGGGCGAATCGATGTCGGGGCCACTGCATATTGGCCTGATCCCCACCGTAGGGCCCTATTTATTGCCGCATATTATACCCAGCTTGCACGAAACCTATCCCAAGCTGGAAATGTACCTGCACGAGGCGCAGACCAGCCAACTATTGCTGCAGCTGGATAGCGGCAAGCTTGACTGCGCCATTCTGGCACTGGTCAAGGAATCAGAAGCGTTTATCGAAATTCCGCTGTTTGATGAGCCGCTACAGCTTGCCGTCTATGCCAGCCATCCCTGGGCCGATCGTGAACGGGTGCCAATGTCGGATCTCGCGGGCGAAAAGCTGTTGATGCTGGAGGATGGGCACTGTCTGCGCGATCAGGCGATGGGCTTCTGTTTCCAGGCGGGCGCGGATGAAGATACCCATTTCCGCGCCACCAGTCTCGAGACCTTGCGTAATATGGTGGCGGCGGGCAGCGGTATTACCCTACTGCCGTCGCTGGCGGTACCCAATGAGCGTAAACGTGACGGGGTCTGCTATATGCAATGCTATAAACCGGAACCCAAGCGCACTATCGCCTTGGTTTATCGTCCCGGTTCTCCGCTGCGCGCGCGCTATGAACAGCTCGCCGAATCCATCCGCCTACATATGCAGGCGTATATGGGCACCGACTTAAAAGAGGCGGTTTAAGCCATTCAGCGCCGCGACGCGATAGGCTTCGGCCATGGTCGGATAGTTGAAGGTGGTATTAACGAAATAATCGATAGTATTGCCTTCGCCTTTTTGTTCCATGATTGCCTGGCCGATATGAATGATTTCGGCGGCGCGCTCGCCAAAACAGTGAATGCCTAAAATCTGCCGGGTATCTCGGTGGAACAGCAGTTTCAGGCTGCCGACGTTCATACCGACAATCTGCGCCCGCGCCAGGTGCTTAAACTGTGCCCGGCCCACTTCATAAGGCACTTTCAGCATCGTCAGTTCCTGCTCGGTCTTGCCAACCGAGCTGATTTCCGGAATGGTGTAAATACCGGTAGGAATGTTTTCGATCAGCTGCACGTTGGCCTGACCTTTCACAATTACCTGGGCGGCGATCCGTCCCTGATCGTAGGCCGCGGACGCCAGGCTTGGGTAGCCGATAACGTCGCCAACTGCATAAATATGCGGCTGCGCGGTTTGATACATACTGTTGACTTTGATCAGTCCGCGGCCATCAGCCTCCAGACCGATATTCGACAGCGCCAGGGAATCGGTATTGCCGGTACGGCCATTGGCATACAGCAAACAATCCGCCCGCATCCGTTTTCCCGAGCGGAAATGCACCTCCACGCCGGCGTCGGTACCTTCAATCTGCTCGAATTCCTCATTGTGGCGAATCACCACGCCGTTTTCCCAAAAATGGTAGGACAACGCGTCCGACATTTCCTGATCGAGAAATGCCAGCAGCCGATCGCGGGTATTGATCAAATCCACCTTGACGTTTAAGCCGCGAAAGATTGACGCATATTCACAACCGATGACGCCGGCGCCGTAAATGATGACATGCTTGGGATCATGCTTTAGATCCAAAATGGAATCGCTGTCATAAATCCGTGGATGAGTAAAGTCCACATTATGGGGATGATAGGGCCGGGAGCCGCAGGCAATGATAATATGCGCCGCGCTCAGGGTCTCTGCGGTATTATCAGGATATTGAACCTTTAGCGTATGCGCGTCGACAAAGCTGGCATCGCCGGTAAAGATTTTGCACTGATTGCGCTCGTAAAAGCCCTGTCGCATGTGGATTTGCTGTTTTATGACGTCGTCAGCATGGTGCAGAATATCCGCGAAGCTGGCGCGCGGCAGGTGCTCGTTACCGTTATAAAGGGGGTTCTGATTGAATTCGATGATACGGCTGACCGCCTGGCGCAGCGCTTTGGACGGAATGGTTCCCCAATGGGTGCAGCCGCCGCCCACGCTGTTGTAGCGTTCGATCACCGCGACGCGAGCCCCCTGTTTAGTCAAGCCCATCGCGGCGCCTTCGCCACCCGGTCCAGAGCCGATAATCAGAGCATCATAGTCATAATGTGGTTGCATAGCAGGCTAGCCTATTATTATACAAAATCACAACGATAATGTAACATTGTAGCGTGGATTACCCAATTCGCATTGCGCTTTTTGTTAGCCTAATGTGCCCTTTATCCCCCGCTCAGCGTTAAAAATCACAGTTTGTATCAACGCTGTTGCAACAAATTTTGGTATAGTGTCGTTTTATGGATAATGTGGAACTGGGCAGAACTATGGGCGTCAGAGCGCAACAAAAAGAGCGGACCCGGCGTTCACTTGTCGAAGCGGCATTTAGCCAGCTCAGCGCCGAGCGCAGCTTTGCCAGCCTGAGCCTGCGTGAAGTTGCTCGCGAGGCCGGCATCGCCCCCACCTCTTTTTATCGTCATTTTCGCGATGTCGATGAGCTGGGCCTGACCATGGTAGACGAAAGCGGCCTCATGTTGCGCCAGTTGATGCGCCAGGCGCGCCAGCGGATTGCTAAAGGCGGCAGCGTTATTCGTACCTCGGTTGCCACGTTTATGGAGTTTATCGGCAATAACCCCAACGCTTTCCGCTTATTACTGCGTGAGCGTTCGGGAACGTCGGCGGCGTTTCGTGCCGCCGTGGCCCGGGAGATTCAGCACTTTATCGCCGAGCTGGCTGATTATCTCGAGCTTGAGAACCACATGCCGCGCAGTTTTACCGAAGCGCAGGCCGAAGCCATGGTGATTATCGTTTTCAACGCCGGCGCGGAAGCGCTGGACGTCGACAGCAACCAACGTCGGCAGCTTGAAGAACGTCTGGTGTTACAGCTGCGGATGATTTCGAAGGGGGCGTTTTACTGGTATCGCCGGGAGCAGGAAAAGGCGACCGCCCTCTCTCTTGACGAACCGAGGTAGGCAAATCATGACTAAACCCCTTGGAGAAAAAGGCACTCTGCTACTGGCGTTAATTGCCGGCTTGTCCCTGAACGGCGCGTTTTCCGCATGGTTCAGTTCCATCGTCCCTTTTTCCCTCTTTCCGTTAATATCATTAGTCCTCTCGGTTTACTGTCTGCACCACCATTACCACGATCGCATGATGCCAATGGGCTTTCCGTCGCTGGCCGCGGCCAGTTTCCTGCTGGGACTGTTGATTTACAGCGCCATCATTCGTGTGGAGTACCCGGTCATCGGCTCAAATTTTATTCCGGCAATTTTGATCGTGGTCCTGGTCTTTTGGATTGGCCGTCGGCTCAAAGTATTAAAGCAGACGGCGTCGGAGACGGACCGGGACATAGAGTGATCGCGGATTCAATTCGTCGCCGGGCTAATTCCCGCTTTTGCCGCGAGTAATACTCCGCATTCCATATGCCGGGTGTAGGGGAATTGATCAAACAGCGCCAATCGTTCGATGGTATGAGTTTGGCTAAGCGTTGCCAAATTTCGGCACAGCGACTCGGGATTACAGGAAATATATAAAATACGCGGATAGGCCTGCACCAGCCTCTCCGTCGCCTCATCAAGGCCGCTGCGTGGCGGATCGACAAAGATGGTTTGGCAATCGTAGCGCGTAAGATCGATATCCTTAAGGCGGGTAAATTCCCGTACGCCGGTCATGGCCTGAGTGAACTCTTCCGCCGACATGCGAATCACCCGCACATTATCAATCCCGTTGGCGGCAATATTATACTGTGCCGCCTCCACCGACGGTTTGGCAATTTCGGTGGCCAGCACCCGGTTAAAATTACGCGCCAGGGCCAGGGTGAAGTTACCATTGCCGCAGTACAGCTCCAGTAAATCCCCGGCGGCGTTCCTCGTGGCCGATATCGCCCATTCCAGCATCTGGATATTTACCCCCGCGTTGGGCTGGGTGAAGCTGTTTTCAATTTGCCGATACCTCATCTCCTGCCCGTCGACCGGCAGCCGCTCATCAGCATAATCCCGATCCAGGCAAATCTTGGTCTTGGCAGCGCGGCCGATCAGGTTTACCTCAAAGCCCTGCCCCCGCAGCGCAGTACGCAACGCGCCGGCGTGCTCCCGCCACTCATCATCCAGCGGGCGGTGGTAAATCAGCGTAATAACCGCCTCTGCGCTCATAGTGGTTAAATAATCCAGTTGGAACAATTTGCGGCGCAGCACCGGTGAAGACCGTAGCGCATCCATCATGGCCGCCATCAACTGATTAATCAGCGCGCTACCCGCAGAGAAGTGATCAATGCGAATCTTCTCCTTGGTCTGCTGGTCAAACATGATGTGATAAAGATCCTGCTCCTCATGCCAAACCCGAAACTCGGCGCGCATCCGGTAGTGCTGTGGCGTTGATCGAAAAATCTCCGCCGCCGGAGCCTGAAACGCCGCCATCATCTCGCTAAGCCGCGTGGCTTTCTCCATCAGTTGGATTTCATATAATTCGTTTGGCAACGTCTCGCTGGTCATGCTGTTCTCTCGCTACTGTTTGCTGGTGTTAAACTTTTGCCGGGGATTGTAGGGGGTAAACCGGTAAAGTCCACTTCATCTTTCACGCTTTGGATGCGTTGGCTATGCGCTTGCTGGCGAATCACCGGCGCTGAGTCAGCGCTATGTAGACAACGTGATTTCTTTGATTGTAGGATGATTGCCCGGTCTCTTGTGAGTTAAAAGGGAATCCAGTCTAAGCTGGAGCTGACGCGCAGCGGTAAGGGGAGTTCAGGGCGATCGCGCAAGCAGACACTGTCTTTTCGACGGGAAGTCGTCGCCTGGTGCATTTCAAGCACATCCTAAGCCCGAAGACCTGCCGGTATTTCGTCGCAATATTCATGTTTATCGCGTGCTATTCAACATGAGACCTGCGGCATCCTTTCCTATAGTTCGGATGCTATCACAATGTTTAAAACCAAAAATACCCTGCTGGTGACATTATCCGTCGCGGCATTCTCTGGGTGGGCGCAGGATAATGATGCCCAGGCTAACCGTTCAAATACGCTTATTGTTTCCGCAAACCGATTTCCACAGCCGGTTTCATCGGTGCTGGCGCCGACCAGCGTGGTGACCCGCAACGACATTGACCGATGGCAAGTGAAATCGGTAGCCGAAGCGCTCAGCCGCCTGCCGGGAGTGGATATTGCCCAGTACGGCGGCTTGGGTCAGCAGAGCTCGCTATTTATCCGCGGCACCAATTCCAATCATGCCTTGATACTGATTGACGGCGTCAGGCTCAATCAGTCCGGTATCTCCGGTTCATCGGATCTAAGTCAAATTCCGCTTTCCCTGGTCCAGCGCATTGAATACATCCGGGGACCCCGCTCGGCGGTGTATGGTTCGGATGCCATCGGCGGCGTCGTGAATATCATTACCACCCGCGAACAGCCGGGAACCACCCTGAGCGCGGGCATGGGATCCCATGGCTACCAGACCTATGACGGCGCCACGCAGCAACGGCTCGGGGATAACACCACCGTCACCCTGGGCGTTCCGGCGGCGAGCTTCGCCGCGCCCAC
>Ga0075040_1073908_pt1 | contig 11470 bp, 13 predicted proteins | sample OrgsoiRN2013_057_FD_67572 | JGI IMG/M metagenome (GOLD analysis project Ga0075040, IMG submission 67572) | Permafrost soil microbial communities from the Arctic, to analyse light accelerated degradation of dissolved organic matter (DOM) -... | ecosystem: Environmental > Terrestrial > Soil >...
CCATCCCTATGGCCATGACAAAATAGAAAATATTTCCGGGGTCATCGAGGCGGCCCTGATTCTGGTCGCTTCGGCCTGGATTATCTTTGCCGCCGTCAGGCATCTGATTCAACCGGCTAAAATTGAGAGCCTGGGCCTCGGTTTTTTAGTGATGCTGATTTCCGCGTTGGTGAATGCCGTTGTCTCGCGATATCTGTCTAAAGTGGCTAAAGAAGAGCACTCCGTGGCGTTAGCCGCCGATGCCCTGCACCTAAAGGCCGATGTGCTCACCTCGCTCGGCGTGGGGACCGGCCTGTTCGGCATTTGGATCGCCAGCCGGTGGGGCTATAACCTCTACTTTCTAGACCCGGTGATCGCCATCGGCGTGGCGCTGTTTATCATCAAGGAAGCCATGGAAATGTTGATCCAGGCGTTTCAGCCGCTGGTGGATCACAGTTTGGACGAAGGCGAACTGGCGATTATCGCCGAGGTGATTCAACGACAATGTCCCGGCATTGATGATTGTCATGATTTACGGACCCGGCGCGCCGGGCGGCGTCGCCATATTGATTTTCATCTCACCTTGCCCAGTGAAATGACGGTGGCGCAGTCCCATGATATCTGCGATCGGATAGAACGCGATATTGAACAACGGTTACCCTATTCCGCCGTACTGATTCACGTCGAACCCACAGGCCACAAGTAACCGCCGCTGTTCAGGGCAAATAGCGCGCGGCGAAGGTCTGCACATCGCGAAAATCCGCCAAACGTTCCCGTAGCGTTCCATGGTCCCAGTGCCACCATTGGCTGCGCTCAATCCGTTCGATCAGTGCGTCGGAAAACCGCTGGCCAATGGGTTTGGCCGCCACGTCCTTGGTGACCACCGCGGCGCTGCTCATAATGGGTTCTCCTGCGGGTAGGACGTGTGATCGGGCGTCAGGGTGGGCAACAGCGTTCGCATCGCTTTAAGGGTGTCGGTTAAAGGGCCGTTATTGTCCAGCAGCAGGCAATCCGCCGGTAACGCATGCCGGTATTCTTGCGCCCGCATTAGACGCTTATCAATTTGCTCGGGCGTTTCCCGCCCGCGCGCGCGTAAGCGCTCAAGGAGCACCTCGGGCGCGACCTGCAAACAGACAGGGATAAGCTGAGCGCCATACCTACGGCGCGCGGCGGTCAGATGTTCGCGCGAACCGTTGATCATCACATCCAGGCCGAGCCGTAGCCAAAGGTCAATCTCGATGCCCAGCGCATAGCGCAGTTGATGCGCCTGCCAATGCAGCGCAAACAGCCCCCGGTCGCGCCGCTGGGCAAAGGCGCTCTCGCTAAGCTCGATATGATTTTCCCCGCCGGCGCCAGCCGGTCGGGTGATATAACGATGCCCGACGATCAGCCTCGGCTCGGGTTGGTGCCGCAGCGCGTTAAGCAGGCTGTCCTTGCCCGAACCGGACGGCCCCATCAGATAGATTAAGTTGCCCATTAAAAGACCTGCACCCCTTGACGCCAGGCATTTTTCACATAGACGTGATCCTGATGCCGATGCGCCAGCACCAGATCGCCGCGTCGGCCTTCGGCTAGCTGCCCGCGATCCGCCAGCCCCAGCGCCCGCGCCGGATTGCCGGTCATCAGCATCACCGCCTGCGGCAGGGAAAGCGGGTTTGATTGGTCCGTGGCGATACGAAACGCGGCGTCCAGCAGACTGGCCGGATAGTAGTCCGACGAGAGGATATCCAATACGCCCAGCGACGCCAGATGATGGGCCGCCACGTTGCCCGAATGGGATGCGCCCCGAATAATATTGGGCGCGCCCATCAAAACCTGTAATCCCAAGCGATGCGACGTCAGCGCCGCCGCTTCGGTGGTGGGAAATTCGGCAATGGCGCTGCCCAGATCGTGGGATTCCTGAACATGTGCCTCGGTGGCATCATCATGGCTGGCCAAGGTAATGTTGCGCGCACGGCAATGGGCGGCGATCGCCGCGCGGTTGGACGCGGACCAGCGCGCCGACATGGCGATCTGCTGTGTTTCATATTCATCCATCTGCCGGTCGCTTAGATGGTATTTGCCTTGTGTGTACTCGCGATATTTTTGCGGCGAGACAAATTGCCGCTGGCCCGGCGAATGGTCCATTAACGACACCAGCGAAACCCCCGGCAGCGTCATCATCTGTTCGAATAACGGCAACGTGCTGCCGTGCGGCAGTTCACAGCGCAGATGCAGCCGATGCTCGGCGCGGGTGAGGCCTAAGTGCTGGCTGTTCACGATCGCGTCGATCATGATTTGCAAGGCGCCGGAGCGGTGGCCGCCGTCGCGCACATCGCCGATGGCTACCGAGTCGAGCACCGTGGTGATGCCGTTGGCGACCATCAGCGCATCATGGCTACTCATGGCCGAATGTGCCGGCCAGTCCACGTTGGGCCGTGGCATAAAAAATTTATCCAGATTATCGGTATGCAGCTCGATTAAGCCGGGTAACAACCAGCCACCCTCGCCATCCAGCGCCTGCGGCAGTTGGCTGGTGCCGGCGGCCATGTGATGGATCACGCCGTCGCGTACTTCCAGCGAACCGCGGACCACCTCGTGCTCCAGTATCAGTTGGACATTATTGATTATCATTAGCAGGTCTCCACCGCCTGCGGCGGCTGCATATCATGTAATCGGTCGGCCACCCGCCGGCGGACGCCTTCGTCGTGAAAAATGCCGACAATCGCCGCGCCGCGCTGCTTGGCCTGTTCAATCAGACCCACCACCGCCATACTGTTGCGATCGTCGAGGGACGCGGTTGGCTCATCGAGCAGCAAAACGGGATAATCGACGATAAATCCACGGGCAATGTTGACCCGCTGCTGCTCGCCGCCGGAAAAGGTGGACGGCGCCAGCGGCCACAGCCGCGCCGGCACATTCAGCCGGACCAACAGCGCCTCGGCGCGTGCGCGACATTGGTCGCGGTCTACGCCTAATTCCAGCAGCGGCTGCATCACCAGATCCAGCGCGCCGATACGCGGGATAACCCGTAAAAATTGGCTGACCCAGCCGACGGTGTGGCGACGAATCGCCAGGATTTCACGGGCCGGGGCCTGCACCATATCCAGCCAATTCGCCTGGTGCCGGACCCAGATATGGCCTTCGTCGGGCAGATAATTGGCGTACAGCGAGCGCAGCAGCGTGGATTTACCGCTGCCGGAATGACCGTGCAGCACCACACACTCACCGCCATCCACCGTCAGGTTGGCGTCGCGTAACACCGGTAACCGGGTGCCGTTTTGGTTATGTAATACAAAGGTTTTACTCAGATGCTCAACCCGTAATTGCGTATTGCTCTGATGGTTCTGCATGGCTTATTCCTCTCAGGACAGAATCGACGACACCAGCAACTGGGTGTAAGGATGGTGGGGATCGTCCAGCACCCGATCCGTTAGGCCGCTTTCCACGACCACGCCCTGCTTCATGACCAGCAGGCGGTGGGCCAATAGCCGCGCCACACCCAAATCGTGGGTTACGATAACCGCCGCCAACTCCATCTCCACCACCAGGTGACGCAGCAGGTCGAGCAGCCGCGCCTGTACCGATACATCCAGGCCGCCGGTAGGTTCATCCATAAACACCATCCGCGGATGGGTCACCAGATTGCGGGCGATTTGCAGCCGTTGTTGCATGCCGCCAGAAAAGGTGGTGGGGAAATCATCGATACGGGCCAGCGGAATTTCGACATCCTCCAGCCAGCGTCCGGCCTCGCGCCGAATGTCGCCGTAATGGCGCTGGCCCATGGCCATCAGGCGTTCGCCGATATTGCCGCCGGCTGAAACCCGTGGACGCAGCCCGTCCATAGGGTATTGATGTACCACACCCCATTCGGTACGCAGTAAACGGCGCCGATCGCTTTCCGCCAGCGCATAAAGATCCTGGGGCGCCGCCGCGCCAGGGCTGTAGAGGATTCGCCCCGTCTGGGGCGGCAAGCGGGCCGAGATCGATTTGAGCAGCGTGGTTTTGCCGGAACCGGATTCGCCCACGATACCCAAAACCTCGCCGGGGTAGATCTGGAATGAAACATCGCTAAACCCTTTACCCGGAGCGTACAGATGCGTGAGATGCTCAACCGACAGCAGCGGTGGCGTGGACTGCGAAACCCTGGTCATGATGGCGAAGCCTCTGATTGATGACGCTGTTGCTCCAACTGGCCTTGGCAATAGTCAGTATCGGAGCAGATAAACATGCGGTTGCCCAGATCGTCGAGTACCACCTCATCGAGATAGCTGTGGAGGGAACCGCACAGGGCGCAAGGCTGCTCCCAGCGCTGGATGCTAAAAGGGTGATCGTCGAAATCCAGGCTAACCACCTTGGTATAGGGCGGCAGCGCGTAGATGCGTTTTTCCCGCCCGGCGCCGAACAACTGCAGCGCCGGCATCATATTTAGCTTCGGATTGTCGAATTTGGGTATCGGCGACGGGTCCATGACATAACGATCGTTGACCTTGACCGGGTAGGCATAGGTGGTGGCAATATGGCCGTAACGGGCAATATCCTCATAGAGCTTCACCTGCATCACGCCATACTCCTCCAGCGCGTGCATTTTGCGGGTTTCGGTTTCCCGGGGTTCGATAAAACGTAGCGGCTCGGGGATCGGCACCTGGTAAATCAAAATCTGATCTTCGGCCAGCGGGGTTTCCGGTATGCGATGGCGGGTCTGAATAAGCGTGGCCTGGGTGGTTTTTTCCGTGGTGGCCACGCCGGAAACGCGTTGGAAAAAGCGGCGAATCGATACCGCATTAGTGGTATCGTCCGCGCCCTGATCGATGACTTTTAGCACATCCGTTGAGCCGATGATGCTGGCGGTCAGCTGTACCCCGCCGGTCCCCCAGCCATAGGGCATCGGCATCTCGCGGCCGCCGAACGGCACCTGGTAGCCGGGAATCGCCACCGCTTTTAATATCGCGCGGCGGATCATGCGCTTGGTTTGCTCATCCAGATAACCTGGATTATAGCCGGTCAGTATTTCACTCATGTTCTTTCTCCCGGCTACGCATCATGACGTAGCACATATTCACGTCGCAGGCGATTAAGTAGCTCCAGCTCAGCCTGAAAATCCACATAATGCGGCAGCTTAAGATGGGACACAAAACCGGCGGCTTCCACATTGTCGGCATGGGCCAGCACAAACTCCTCGTCCTGGGACGGGCTGTCCACCGGCTCGCCGTGTTCACGCGCCTGCAGGGCGCGATCGAGCAACGACATGGCCATCGCCTTGCGTTCGGCGCGGCCGAATACCAGCCCATAACCGCGGGTAAAGTGCGGCGGCGCCTGGGGCGGATCGATAAATCCATTGACCATTTCGCATTCGGTCAGCAGGATCTCGCCAATATCAATAGCGAACCCCAACTCTTCCGGCATGATGCTTACGGTCACATAACCGCTGCGGATCTCGCCGGCGAAGGGATGGGTGCGGCCATATCCCCGCTGGCCGGAATAACTCAGCGCCAGCAGGAAACCTTCATCGCCGCGGACCAATTGTTGCAGGCGGGCGGAGCGGGAGCAGGGGTAGGCCGGCGGATGACGGGTAATATCGTCCGGCGGCGTGCCGTCGTCCAACTCAGCGTGCGTCAGCTGCTGGGCATCGAGCAGATCAAACACATGGCGGCAGGACTCCGGCAGCGGATCGGCGTCGGTGGTTATCGCCGAGACCTCGCCCCCTTCCGCCAGCAGGGAAAAATTCAGCAGGCGGTGGGTATAGTCATAGGTCGGCCCCAGCACCTGCCCGCCGGGCAGATCTTTGTAGACCGCCGAGATACGGCGCTCCAACCGCATGGCCTGCGTGGACAGCGGCAGGCTGACCGCCAGTCTGGGCAAGGTGGTGCGATAGGCACGCAGTAAAAAGATCGCCTCCACCAAATCGCCGCTGGCCTGTTTGATCGCCAGCGACGCAAGTTGCCGGTCGTAAATTCCCCCTTCGGTCATAACGCGATCCACCGCGAGGCCCAGTTGTTGATCGATCTGCTCGCACTCTAGGTCCGCGTGGGCGGTATCGCCCCGACGCAGCCGTTCTTGTAGTTGGTGAGCCGCGTCGATCGCTTTTTCACCCCCTTTCACCGCAACGTACATTGGCCTTCCTCCACCATGGTGGTACGCGGCACGGCCAAAAGGCCGTCGGCGCAAACCAGCAGAAAATCAATACCCAACGGAAAGCGCCGGGGCCTAGCCAATAGGTAATCCCGCACCGCCGCCGGCAGACTTGGCGCGATCTCGCGCCGGGTTTCAATGCCCGGCCCCGTCAGATACAACGGCGCACCCCGATCCAGATGGTCAATTTGCAGCAGCACGGTGGCGCCGGTTTCCGGCGATACCTCCGTGCCGCAGGGCAACTCCTGCAACTGTGCGGCGCTTATCTGTTGGCCGAACACCGCAAAGGCGGCGCCGGCCAACGACCCGACCAGCGGCGCGCCGGTATGAAAGCGCAGGTTATCCACCGCGGTGCTATCCGCCAGGTCAGGGCTGAGCCAGACCGGCGTGTCACCGTCGGCCAAGGTTAACAGTACGGCGGTCGCCGCCGAGCCGAGCCGGTCCCAGCCGGCGGCGCCGGTTAAGCTCACCCTAACGCCAGGTTCACTCAACGCCTTCAGAATCAGCCGAAAAGTATGTTGGCACTGCGCTATCGGTTGGGAGAATCCCGGAAGTAAATTCATGCGTTATCTCCCCTGACCAGGGTGAAGAAATCCACCCGACTGGCGGCGATTTCCGTCCCGCGCATTTGCTGTTGCTCGCGGCGCAGCGCGGCTAGCGGTTCGATAAGGTTGCGCTGTAGGCGTTCTTGATAGGCAGCTTGCTGCATCAGGCCATCGGCCAGGGCGCAGAGCTCGGCGTGCGCCTTATCCCGGCCGGCGATATAGCTGTAGCCGTAGGTGCCGTTTTCCAGGCGAATTACCGCGCGCGTCACCGTCATATCGCCCATGACAAATCGACGGCCGGTCGCCCCCATACGCGCCTGTAGCTGGGTCAGGCCGATTTCCGGCGCGCGCACCAGTTGATACTCCGCCCGCAGTTCCAACGCTTGCCACAGGGCGGCTAAGCGTGCCGGCGGGCTGGCGGCCAAGACCGCCATCCACCGTTGCCTTTGCTCTTGGGTAAACATTCAGTGCTCCATCGTCAGTTCGATCATATCGGCACGGGCCAGGGTGAAGGAGTATTCCGCCACCCGGTCGCTATCGCCGCAGGTGTTAAGGGTACGTACGCATAACAGCGGGATTTGATTGGCCACCTCCAGCAGTTGGCTTTCTTTAATTTGCGAACGCCGGGCGCTGATGCGCGTTTGTCTGCGCACCAGTCCTTGTCCAAGCCGCTGTTTGATAAACTCGTGCAGCGATCCCTGTTCAAACTGCTGTAATTGCGGCCACCAGCTCAGGTCTGGCAGGTAATGATCGATCACGCTTAGCGGCATGCCGTTCACGCGGCGCAGCGTGCGCAAATGGATAACGCCGTCCCCCGGCGCGCAGTTGAGCGCAATGGCTACCGGTTCGCTGCACGGGCGCAGCACCGCCAGCAGCAGTTCGCTGGTGGGATGACTGCCCTGATCGAGTAAATTCTGGCTAAAGTGGGTCCGGGCGTGCAGCGGGTAGTCATAGGGCCGCATCAGCACCAGGATGCCAATCCCCTGCCGGCGCTGCAGCCAGCCGCGATCAACCAGTTGATCCACCGCCCGGCGCAGGGTATGGCGATTAACCTGGAAGCGCTGCGCCAGCTGCTGTTCGGACGGCAGATAGTCTCCGCTGCGATACTGCGCGCGCAGCTCGCCCTCCAGCAGGGCGGCAATTTCCTGATAACGGGTTGGGTAAGTGGTCGGATGTCTAGATAAGTTAATCATAAGCCAGATACTCCGCGTGCCGGAATATGCCACAGGGGCATAGCGTGATAAGTCGGCGGGCCATAAACACACGGCTACCTATTCAATTTCAAGCTGCGGGAAGACGGTGAGCGAACGTAGCCAACGCACCTGCGGCTTGAAAGATGATCGGTTTAAAACCCCGCCATGAAATTGGCTTTTATGATGGGTGGGTCAGATGACAATTCGGTTAACGCGATATGACGTAACGATGAACAATACTCGACAGGGGAATGTCGTGCCGTAATTGGATATAAAAGCGTCACCGGAGCATCATATAAGGATCATTCCGCTGTCATAAACAACCCCCCTAATAGACCCGTCATAGTTCACGTTGCAAGCTCGATGGCTTCCCGTAACGCGAACTATTTAAGGTCTAGGAACCAGGGGCAGTCAAATGGCACAGGCACAATTAAAACTGGCGCAACCCCATTATTACCCGCCGCACGTTGAGCTTAAAAAACAGGTATTGGCGGTGAAAGGGGTCAATAAGCAATTTACCGCACAGCAACATGTTCTTTCGGATATTAATTTTGATCTCTACGCCGGCGAGATGGTGGCGGTGATCGGCCGCTCCGGCGCCGGCAAGTCCACCTTATTACATATGCTCAACGGCACGATCCCGGCAACCCGCGGTGAAATGCTGCATTTCCAGACCGACGGTTCCACGCTGGATATCGCCCGGCTGACGGCAGCGCAAATGCGCCGGTGGCGGGCGCAGTGCGGCATGATATTTCAGGATTTTTGCCTGGTGCCGCGCCTGGATGTCATCACCAACGTACTGTTAGGCCGCCTGAGCCACACGCCCACCTGGAAATCATTGTTTAAAATCTTCGACGACGGGGATCGCGCGAAGGCCATTGAGCTGCTGCAGTGGCTAAATATGCTGCCCCATGCCCTGCAGCGCGCGGAAAATCTCTCCGGTGGCCAGATGCAGCGAGTGGCCATTTGTCGCGCCATGATGCAAAACCCGACCATTATGCTGGCCGATGAGCCGGTGGCGTCGCTGGATCCGAAAAATACCCGGCGGATTATGGATGCGCTGTTGAAGGTTGCGCAAAGTAATATTGCCGTCGTGGTCAATCTGCATTCGGTGGAGTTGGTAAAAGAATACTGCACACGGGTCATCGGTATCTCCCAGGGACAGATTATTTTTGATGGTGCTCCCGAACGGCTCGATGAGCAGGTGCTACAGGCTTTATATGGCGAGGAAGCGCCCCGAGTACATTAACGCGCCAACGCATCTGCCGCTCGACGTATGACGGGTATATTTATAATAAACTAAGGCGATATAGATAATATGAAACCGACTCTTTCAATGCTCACCCTCTTGGCCGGCGCGATAATCAGTTTTGCCGGTAATGCCGCTGACGCCCCTAAGGAATTGAATTTGGGTATCCTGGGTGGACAGAATGCCACTCAGCAGATCGGCGATAATCAGTGTGTAAAACAGTTTATGGATAAAAAACTGAATGTTAATACTCAATTGCGTAATTCATCTGATTACTCGGGCGTGATCCAAGGGATCCTGGGAGAAAAGGTGGATCTGGTGCTGAGTATGTCACCTTCGTCTTTCGCGTCGGTTTACCTTAATAATCCGAATGCGGTGGATTTGGCCGGGATTGTGGTGGATGACAACGATCAGTCGCGTGGTTATCATTCGGTGGTGGTGGTTAAAGCGGACAGCCCTTATCAGAAGCTGGAGGACTTAAAGGGGAAATCCTTTGCGTTCGCCGATCCTGACTCGACGTCCGGTTATCTGATACCCGACCACGTGTTTAAAAAGCAGTTTGGCGGCAATATCGATAATAAATATAATAATTACTTCTCAAGCATTACGTTTTCCGGCGGTCATGAACAGGATATTCTCGGGGTACTTAACGGCCAGTTCGAAGGCGCGGTTACCTGGTCTTCATTAACCGGGGATTATAATAGCGGGTATAACACCGGCGCGTTTGGCCGACTGATTCGTGCCGATCATCCTGATTTGATGAAACAGATTCGGATTATCTGGCAGTCGCCGGTCATCCCGAACGGTCCGATTTTAGTTCGCCATTCGTTGCCGGCGGAATTCAAAGCCAAGCTGGTGGACGCAATAACGCAACTGGATAAGGAAGACCATCAATGCTTTATTAAAGCGGTGGGCGGTAAACAGCATATTGCACCCACGTCCTTGGCCGAGTTCCAGGATATTATCGATTTAAAACGTGAGCTGACCCAGGTCAAACGTTAATTACTCCTTAACGGCTATTCACCCACGCCGGGCCGCGATGCGCGGTCCGGCGTTCCCCCGGTGGTTTATTGTGAATAACGACTTTACCCGCTATTACCTAGATATCCGCCGCAAACAAAAACGCGACACCCTGCTTTGGTCACTGACGCTGGTGGCGCTTTATCTTGGCGCCGGCACCTTGGCCGAATTTAATTTGTATGCGGTATGGGTCGCTATCCCGCATTTTTTTGATTACCTGGCGCAGATTATCCCGGTTCTGCATTGGCAGGTGTTATTCGATGACGTTCATACTAAGGGGTCACTGCATTATTGGGGATATCGCCTGCCCATCCAGCTGCCGCTGATTTGGGATACCGTGCAGTTGGCTCTGGCGTCGACGATAATTTCGGTGCTGGTGGCCTGCGTGTTAGCCTTTCTGGCGGCGGCCAATACCCAAACCCCCGCGCCCCTGCGCCTGGTTATCCGGTTTTTTGTGGCCTTTTTGCGCACCATGCCGGAGCTGGCATGGGCGGTGATGTTTGTGATGGCCTTTGGCATAGGGACGTTTCCCGGTTTCCTGACGCTGGCGCTGCATACCATCGGCAGCCTGACCAAGATGTTTTATGAAGCCGTGGAAAGCGCGTCGAATCAGCCGGTGCGCGGACTGAGCGCCTGCGGCGCCGGAACGCTGCAGGCGATGCGTTTTGGCCTGTGGCCGCAGGTCAAACCGATTTTCCTCTCCTATAGCTTTATGCGCCTGGAGATCAATTTCCGGTTGTCGACCATTCTGGGTCTGGTCGGCGCCGGCGGTATCGGCCAGGAGCTGATGACCAATATCAAGCTTGATCAATATGACCAGGTCAGCATGACGCTGCTGCTGATTATCCTGGTGGTGGCCTTGCTGGATGCGCTGTCGGGCAAGTTACGCAAATGGGCCGTCGAGGGGAAAAACTGATGTTAACCCATGCATTATCGCCGCAGGCGATCGAGGAAAGCCGACAACGCCACCGCGAGATTTTTGCCGGACAACGCCGTTATCTTAAGCGTATTGGCTTGCTCGCGGCGCTTATCGCGCTGTACTACGCCTATTTTTTTCTGCAATACGGTCTGCCCTGGCCCAGATTAGTAAACGGTAGCCAGCAAATCGGCCACTATTTTCTGCGCATGCTGATCTGGCACGACCTGGCTTCCTGGCCCTTCGGTTATTATCTATGGCAGATATTTATCACCATCGCCATTGTGCTGGTGGGCACCGTTACGGCGTCGTTTATCGCGCTGCCGCTGTCGTTTTTGGCGGCGCGCAACGTCATGGCGGCGCCGCCGCTGCGCCCGATTGCCGCATTGTTTCGCCATTTGTTCGATATTTTACGCGGGATCGACATGGCGATTTGGGGCATGGTGTTTGTCCGGGC
>Ga0075040_1131147_pt1 | contig 11262 bp, 10 predicted proteins | sample OrgsoiRN2013_057_FD_67572 | JGI IMG/M metagenome (GOLD analysis project Ga0075040, IMG submission 67572) | Permafrost soil microbial communities from the Arctic, to analyse light accelerated degradation of dissolved organic matter (DOM) -... | ecosystem: Environmental > Terrestrial > Soil >...
GTGCTGGTGCAGGAAGTGGCCGAGCTGTGCCACATCTCGCTGGAAACGGCACGGCGGGACCTGGCGCTGCTGGAAAAGCGCGGAATGTTATTACGCAGTCACGGTGGTGCAGTGTTTGTTGAACATCAACTGGCTGAGAAGCACTACGTGCCGTCGCAAATTGAGCAGGGGGAATCTTTCCGTGACCGCAGCAACCAGTCACCGGACAGTAAAACCCGCATCGCCAAACGGGCGCTGCAGCTGATTAACCCCGGCGACTGTCTGCTGCTCGACAGCAGCTCCAGCAGCTGGTTTTTGGCGCGACAGCTGCCGGATATCCCGCTGGTGGTGCTGACCAACTCGCTGCACATCATCCAGACGCTGGCGGTGAAAGCCAACGTCAGAACCATCGGTCTCGGCGGCGAATACTCCGCCAAGTACGAAGATTTCATCGGTATTTATGCTGAACAGATGCTGAAAGAGTTCGTCATCAACAAGCTGTTTTTTTCCTGCCATGGCATCAGCCATGAAGGGGGAATTCGCGAGAGCAATGAGCACCACGCCCGGCTCAAACAGCAGATGCTGCTCTCCTCAGAACACAAAATTTTGCTGGCCGATGCCAGCAAATTCGGCCGCCGCTCCTTTGCGCGGATTTGCCACTACCGGGAAATAGACACACTGATCACGGATCATCTGGACGATGAGGAATTCCGGCAGGAGCTGGCCTGGAGCAACGTCAACGTGATTGAAGTTGCCCCTTCCCCCCTACAAAAGAAAACCAAAAACAGCCGTGGCGTGGCCTGAATGTCTCAGGCAGTGACCGTGGAAAAATAGAACATCTGTGGAGAAACATCATGAAAAAGTCCGTACTTGCCTGTTTGTTCGCTTCAGCGCTGTTGTCCGTTTCAGCGGCTCACGCTGCCGACAAAATCCGCATGGGCGTGGTGGTGAAAGTGGGCGGAAACGCCTGGTTTAACGCCATGGAAGTGGGCATCAAAAGTGAAGCGGCGAAAAGGGGCATCGACGCCTGGCAGGTCGGCCCGACCAGCGCTGATCCGGCGCTGCAGGTGCGCGCTATTGAAGACCTGATTGCGCAAAAAGTGGATGTGATCGGCGTGGTGCCGAACGACGCTAAAGTGCTGGAACCGGTGCTCAAACGCGCCCGTGACGCCGGTATTAAAGTCATCGTGCATGAATCGCCGGACCAGAAATACGCCAACTGGGACTTCGAAATGGTCGACGCCACCCAGCACGGCATCAACCACATGATTGCTCTGGCCGAGTGTATGAAAGAGAAGGGCGATTACGCGGTATACGTCGGCAGCCTGACGGTGCCTTTGCATCAAAAATGGGCGGACGCGGCGGTGAATTACCAGAAAGCGCACTACCCGAATATGCATCAGGTGGGCGACAAGTTTGGCGTGGGTGAGTCCCTCGACGACACCATCCGCACCACCAATGACCTGATGTCCAAAGATCCGAACCTGAAAGGCATTCTGGCGATCGGTTCACAAGGCCCGATTGGCGCCGGTCGTGCGGTACAAAACCGTGGCAAAAATGGCGACGTTTGCGTCTACGGTCCGTTCAGCCCGGGACAGGGTGCCTCTCTGGTGAAAAGCGGCGCGATTAACGGCGGCTTTATCTGGAACCCGATGGTGGCCGGTGAAATCTTCGTACGCATCGCCGACATGATGGAAAAAGGCACGCCGATCACCGATGGCATGGACATCGAAGGCATGGGCAAAGTGAAAGTGGACGACGCGACGCACACCATCCTCGGCAATAAAACCGAAAGTCTCGACAAGGCGAACTTGCCGAAACTGGTCAAAATGGGGCTCTGATGATGGCGACCTCCGAGATTATTCAGACAGACAACGCGCCGCTGATTGATGTTCAGAATCTGTCGGTGACCTTTGGCGGCCAGCGGGCGCTCAACGATATCTCCCTGCGGCTGATGCCCGGCGAAGTGCACTGCCTGGCGGGCACCAACGGCTGCGGGAAAAGTACGTTGATCAAGGTGATCTCGGGGGTCTATCAGCCGGACAATGGCTGTCAGATCACCCTGGGCGGTCAGGTCTTCAGCAAGCTCAGCCCGGATCAGGCACGCCAGTTTGGCGTTCAGGTCATCTACCAGGATCTGTCGCTGTTTCCGAATCTGAGCGTGGCGGAAAACATCGCCTTTGACCACAACCTGCAAGGGCTGATGGGCTGGTACCGCCCGTCACGCCTGCGCGACACCGCAAAACGTATTCTCAGCGAACTGAATTATCAATTGGATCTCGACGCCAACGTGGCGTCGCTACCCATCGCCCAGCGTCAGCAGGTGGCGATTTGCCGTGCGCTGGTGGCCGATGCGCGCTTAGTGATCATGGATGAACCGACCGCGTCGCTGACCCGCACCGAAGTGAACCAGCTGCTGCGCACCGTGCACTACCTGAAAAACAAAGGCATCAGCGTGGTGTTCGTCAGCCACCGTCTGGACGAAGTGCTGGAGATTTCCGACAGCGTTACGGTGATCCGCGACGGCAAAAAAGTCGGCACTTATCCGGCGGCGGAAGTCAGCAGCGAACGCCTGACCGAGCTGATGACCGGCCTCAAACTCGATTACCGCCTGAAAGCCGCCAATCTTAATGACCAGCGCATCATGCTGGAGACCGACAAACTCAGCCGCGCCGGGCAGTACCACGACGTCAGTTTCAAACTGCACGCCGGGGAAGTGCTCGGTCTGTGCGGCCTGCTGGGTTCCGGGCGTACCGAACTGGCGCTGAGCCTGTTCGGCATGACTAAACCGGACAGCGGCAAAATCTACCTCGACAGCAAACCGGTGCGCTTTCGCGGTCATGAAGATGCGATCAAATCCGGTATCGGTTATGTGTCGGAAGACAGGCTGACGCTCGGGCTTATCCAGCAGCAGTCGGTCGGCGACAACACCGTGCTGGCGATCATGGATCAGCTGCGCAGCCGTTTTCACCTGATCGATGAATACCGCAAAAACAAAATCATTCAGCAGTGGATTGAAAAACTGGGCGTCAAAGTTGCCAATCCTGATCAGGCCATTTCCACGCTCTCCGGCGGCAATCAGCAAAAGATCGTGCTGGCGAAATGGGTGCTGACTCAGCCGAAGATCCTGATCCTCGACTCGCCGACCGTTGGCGTAGACGTCGGTGCCAAAGCCAGTATTTATCAGCTGATCCACCAGTTGGCCGAAGAGGGGATCTCGATCCTGCTGATCTCCGACGAAGTGCCGGAAGTTTACTTCAACTGCGACCGCGTTTTGCACTTTAGCGAAGGCACGGTGAAGGGCGAATATCTGCCCGGCAACATCACCCAACAACAACTTGCGGAGGCGGTGAATGCTTAATCTCAACCGGTTACGTCCGGCCAGCAACGAAGGCTATCTGGCCTGGGTTCTGGTGGTGGTGATCGTCACATTTGCGCTGCTCAGTGACCAGTTCCTGACCCTGCAAAACCTGCTGGATTTGTCAGAAAGCTACGCAGTCAGCGGCATTTTTGCCCTCGGCCTGTTCGTGGTGCTGGTGACCGGCGGCATCGATATCTCCTTTGCTGCCGTCGCCTCGGTGGTGCAGTACGCCATCGCCACGCTGGCCATTCATTATGGTCTTACCAGCCCGACCGGCACTATTTTACTGGCGATCGCGATCGGCGCTGTATTCGGCATGATCAATGCCATTCTGATCTACTGCCTGCGCATTGTGTCGATCATCGTCACCATCAGTATGCAGTCGCTGCTGTTTGGCATGCTGATGTGGCTGACCAACGGCACCAGCCTGTATGACTTACCGGAGTGGCTGGTGACGCCGTTGCAGGTGCTGCCGTTTAACGTCGGTACCCAGCACTATCAGATTGGTCTGCCGCTGGTGGTGATGCTGGCGGTGGCCGGGCTGACCTGGCTGTTACTCAACAAGACCCATCTGGGCCGCCAGCTGTTTGCCGTCGGTGGGGATCAGGAATCTGCGCGGCGTATCGGTATTCGCGTTGGCGTGCTGCACCTGTTTGCTTATGGCTATCTCGGAGCCATGGCCGCCATCGGCGGACTGGTGCAGGTCTACCGCGTCGGGGAAGTGGTGCCCAATGCGCTGGTCGGCGGTGAACTGGACGTACTGGCCGCAGCGGTGCTTGGTGGTGCCAGCCTCAACGGCGGCAAAGGCAGCGTGGTCGGCACATTAATGGGCGTCTTCCTGATTGGGATTTTGAAGAATGGTCTGAACCTGATCGGCGTCTCCAACTACTTCATGAATATCGTGATCGGCGTGGTGATCGTGGTGGCTATCACCGTCACTCATTACAAAAAACGCAAAGAAACCGATGTCGGCTTCGCCTGAGGAATTGCCATGTTAACTAAAACCAAGAGTCTGAAGATGAAACCGGCGTCAGCGAAATCTGGCGGTAACGGGCCGCGTTTTAACGTCGACAGCACCACGCTGAGCCTGAGCCTGCTGCTGATCCTGGTGATCGTCGGTTTCAGTATCGCCATGCCGGGCCGCTTCTTTACGGATTCCACTTTCATGAGCGTGGCGTTTCAGCTGCCGGAGCTCGGCCTGCTGACACTGGCGATGTTTATTCCGATCCTCAGCGGCGGTCTGAATCTGTGCATTATCGCCACCTCTAACCTGACCAGCCTGCTGATGGCCTGGGTGTTTCTCACCTGGTTGCCGCCGGAGGCCAGCCTGGGCTTACAGGCGGTATGGCTGACGGTGGCGCTGGTCGGCGCGATGATCCTGGCAATCGCCATCGGTATGCTGACCGGTGCGCTGGTGGCCTACGTCGGCGCGCATCCGATTCTGGTGACGCTGGCGACCATGACCATGGTCAACGGGGTCGGCATCTATTTGTCACGCGGCGCGGCCATCAGCGGCATGCCGGATATCGTGCGCTATATCGGTTCGGACACCCTGCTGGGCATCCCGGTGCCGTTGATCATCTTCTTCGCCACGGCGGTATTGATCGCGGTGTTTTTAGAGCGCACCCGGCTGGGCAAATACATCTACATGAGCGGCAGCAACATCAACGCCACCCATTTCAGCGGCGTGAACACTCACCGCGTACTGATCGCCATTTATGTACTTTCCAGCATGTTATGCGTTATCGCCGGGCTGGTGATGATGGCGCGCTTTAACTCGGCGCGCATGGGCTACGGCGACTCCTACCTGTTGCTGACCGTGTTAGCGATCATCTTAGGTGGCACGGACCCTTTCGGCGGCTTTGGCCGCGTCATGGGCGTGGTGCTGTCGCTGATTGTTTTACAGGTGATTTCAACCGGCCTGAATCTGCTCAACGTCAGCCCGCACTTCAGTCTGGCGATGTGGGGCGCGGTACTTATCGTGGTGCTGGCGCTGAAGTTCTTCCGCCAGCGCTTTATGCAAAAGCGAGCAGGGCGGATAAGCGCCGCCAAAGCACGGGCAGCCCTTCCTTAATGCACTGTTTAAACACTCTTTATTGCCTCTGACCTTAGGAAAACATCATGGAATACAAAATTTCGCCCTCGCTGATGTGCATGAGCCTGATTGACATCAAACAGCAGCTGGCGGTACTGAACCGCCGCGCTGACATGCTGCACATCGACATCATGGACGGGCATTACGTCAAAAATATCACCCTGTCGCCGTTCTTTATCGAGCAGATCCGCCCGCACACGCCGCTGGTGCTGGACGTGCATATGATGGTGGAAAACCCGACCGACTTTATCGAGCCGATAGCCAAAGCCGGGGCCGATTACATCTGCCCGCATGCTGAAACCATCAACCGCGACGCCTTCCGGGTGATCAATCTGATTCGCTCGCTCGGCAAAAAAGTCGGCGTGGTGCTCAACCCGGCGACACCGGTGGAGTTCATCCAGCACTACATTCATCTGCTGGACAAAATCACCGTGATGACCGTTGATCCGGGCTATGCCGGGCAGCCGTTCATTCCCGAAATGCTGGATAAAATCGCCCAGTTGCGTGACCTCAAACAGCAGAAAAACTACCGCTACCTGATCGAAATCGACGGATCCTGCAACGTGAATACCTATCAGGATCTGATGGGCGCAGGTGCGGAAGTGTTGATCGTCGGCAGTTCCGGCCTGTTCAATCTGGACAAGGATCTGGACAGCGCCTGGGACAAAATGCTCGACCAGATGCGTCAGGCGCGTCAGGCAGCCTGAGGGCAGGAGTGGCTATGGAGCATTTTCTCGGCGTAGATATCGGCGGCACCAACACGCGGCTGATGCTGATGAACGACCAGCAGATTTTCCAGGATTATCAGAAGGTACCGACGCACAGCTGGGCAACGCTTGAGGATCCGCTGCGCGGTCTGGAGCAGGTGATTGCCGCTTATTTGCAGGCAAGTCGCGTAAGCGTGACGGGCGTGATGCTCGGGCTGCCGGGGATTCTGTCGCGTGACCGCAGCACCGTGCTGTCGCTGCCGTTTATTCCGGCGCTCGACAACCAGCCGGTAACGCAGCAACTTTCGGCACGCCTCGGCCTGCCGGTGTGCATGGATAAAGATGTTAACCACCTGATGTGGTGGGATTTAACCCGCCTCGACGTCCTGCCGGACGTGGCGGTCGGGGTCTATCTCGGCACCGGTTTTGGCAACAGCCTGTGGCTGAATAATGACTTTTACCACGGCGCGCACGGCGGTGCAGGGGAGATCGGGCACATTCCGCTCAAAGACAACCCGCTGCTCTGCCCTTGTGGCAAAACCGGCTGCGTCGAAACCCTGACTTCCGGCAACTGGCTCAGCGGCTGGGCAAAACAACATGTACCCGAGACGGCAATCTCGGATCTGTTCGTTGAACATGCTGACCATCCTGATTTACAGGAATTTATTGAGCGGCTGGCGCGCACCGTCGCCAGCGAGATGAATATTCTCGACCCGCAATATCTGCTGCTGGGTGGCGGCGTGCTGGCGATGGCGGGCTTCCCGCTGGCCCGGCTGGAACGCCTGATCCGTTCGCATCTGCGCAGCCCACATCCGGCCAGCGGACTGACCATCGCCATCAGCGGCGTCTCTGAGGAAACCGGCTGCCGCGGGGCCTGTCTGGCGGCGCAGCGGCGTTTGAAGCAAGGCTCGACGGCGCAATCTTTATCAACATCAGCGCGACATCTGGTATTCAGGAGTGAGGCATGAAAAAAGGCAAGGTATGTGTGTTTGGATCGTTCAACCTGGATATTGTTGCTGGAATGAGCCGTTTCCCGCAGCCGGGCGAATCACTGATTGCCCGCAACAGCATGATGGGCGCGGGTGGAAAAGGGGCCAATCAGGCCGTCGCTGCGCTGCGTGCCGGTGCGCGGGTGCATTACATCGGCAAAGTAGGGCGCGATGACTTCGGCATGTTCGCCCGCCGCCACCTCGATAACGCTGGTTTTGACGCGGTGACGCTGTTCTCTACCGCCGAATTCCCCACCGGCAATGCGCTGATTTATGTTGCCGGAGCCGATGCCGAAAACATGATTGCCGTTGACCCCGGCGCTAACCTGACAGTCACTGATGATGAAGTCGAACAGTGCCGCCCGGCGATTGCTGCGGCCGATATCCTGCTGACCCAGCTGGAAAACAACCTGCCAGCCATTGAAAAACTGATTGGCATCGCCAGAGAGAATGGCACTTACATTATTCTCAACCCCGCGCCGTTCCAGCCGGTCTCTGACAGCCTGCTGGCGCAGGTAGATTTGCTTACCCCCAATGCCACCGAATGTACCTTGCTGACCGGCATTCAGGTTGATGACGTTCCTTCGGCCAGGCGGGCTGCCAGAGTGCTGCACGAAAAGGGCATTGGTGCGCTGATCATCACGCTCGGCACGCAGGGCGCATTGCTGTCTGTCGCCGGTGAAACCGAGCTGGTGGCCGCATTCCCGGCGGTCCCGGTAGACACCACCGGTGCCGGCGACGCCTTCAACGGCGCGCTGGCCTCCCAACTGGCCGCTGGCGTAACACTGGCCGATGCCGCGCAGTTTGCTTCAGCCTATGCCTCTGTTTGTGTGGAAAGGGCAGGGGCGGCGGCGTCAATGCCAACCTATGAGGAGGCGCTGGAGCGGATGAAAGTGGCGGTGGCGTGAGTAAAAGCCGGGCCCGATCTGCTATTCCCTCTGTCAGCAGAGGAGCAGATCGGTGTCATTCCTGCGAGACGTATTCCAGATTTGAATACAACTCTCTGTAAGTTTATCCAGCCTATTTCATTAGTAAATTCACGGGAATATAGTCATTTCGCTACGGAGGATCCGTAGTCAGAATTAGCGTTCTGGATCAGTTTTACTCGGTTTCACTGTGGCATAATGCCGCAGGTTTTGAGTCACCTATAAATTATGGTGGCTCAGGCAGGGGCTTCGAATGAGGCACCGGTTTCCGAGTCCGGTAACGCTAACTCTGTCTGAGCTACCACCCGAGATTAGCGTCTCGTGTGGTATCACATGATTTACTCGGAGATTTAAAATGACTCATCCAAATTTCGACACTGCTTGCCCTGAAAACTCCATCACTGTCTTCCGTTCGCTGATTGCCGAACTGGATCTCAGCCACTTTACCGACGCGCAACTTAATGATTTGGGAGCCGTTGCCGCTGAATCCGCCGAAGGGCTTTGCCACGGCTTGCTCTGCCTGAGTGAAGGGCTGGAGAATAGCGAACTGTTGCCGCCGGAAGGTGTGGCGCAGGTGAGCGGCTATCTCAAGGCTTCCGCGCATTTACTGCCGGCGTTGTTTGAGCTGTCCGAAAAGGCGGGAATTGCATTGGCGAGGGATAAACGTCAGGCGTAATGGCGCTAAGGCAGGAGCGCTTCGGCCTTCTTCCCCGTATTTTGTTCAGTAACATTCGCCTGATTTTTATACAAAAAACCATCACATCACTGCCACATAACTGACATGAAGAGAGATTAGGGTAGGCGCTTGTTTGACTGACCGGTAACAAGAGATGCGCCGTTCGTTGTTTCCTTATCTGGTGCTGCTGCCCACCCTGATCTTTCTGTTTTTGTTCACTTATTACCCTCTGGTGCAGTCGGCGGCGGACAGCCTGTTTGATAGCCGACTCAACACCGATAACCCGCCGTTTGTCGGGGTACAGAATTATGCACGCCTGCTGGCGGACGACGTTTTCTGGCGTGCGCTGCTCAATAACCTCGCCTACATCCTGATGACCGTGATCCCCGGCATTGTGCTGGCGCTGCTGCTGGCCGTCGCGCTGTGGGAAAACACCTCGCTTAACCGCTGGCTGCGCACCGCATTTTTCTTCCCGATGATTATCCCGCTGGTCAGCGCCGCGACGCTGTGGCTGTTTATCTTCATGCCCGGCATGGGGTTGCTGGATTATTACCTGGCGAAACTCTTCGGCCCGATGAACAACAACTACCTCGGGATGAGCGACAGCGCACTGATTGCCCTGAGCGTCATCGGCGTGTGGAAATTTGCCGGGTATTACATGCTGTTTTTCCTCGCCGGATTGCAGTCTATACCCGCGTCGGCGCGCGAGGCCGCCATCATGGAAGGCGCATCGCGTACCCAGACGTTCTTCTACGTCACGCTGCCGCTGCTGCGCCCGACCCTCAGTTTTGTGGTCACCATCGCGCTGATTTACGCTATTACGCAAATCGACCATGTACCGGTGATGACGCAGGGCGGACCAAATAATGCGACTACCGTGATGCTCTATTACATCCAGAGTCTCGCCAATGATACGCACGATTTAGGTAAAGCCTCGGCGGCCACGTTTCTGACGCTGGTGCTGTTGTTTGGTTTCTCGGTGATGAACCTGCGTGTGCTGGAAAGAGGGGCGCACTATGAGCGTTGAAACGTCAGAAAATCTGCGGATCACAGCAGACAAGCCGCGCAGCCGGGCGCCGTCATTATTACTGCGCGGAGCGCGCCGTTCCACGCTGCCGGTGTTACTGGTGTGTGCCGCCTTGCTGTGGGTCGCGCCCTTTATCTGGATGATCTCGGCTGCCTTCAGCGCCAGCAGTTTCGGGCCGGGCATGGCCTCTTTGCTGCCGCGTTTTCCGCTGACATTGCAAAACTTCCGCGATGCGTGGGAGAGCGCCGACTGGCTGAGGCTTTACGCCAACACGATTTTCTTCTCCTTCGGTACGTTTCTGGTTCAGTTGGTGACCATCACCACCGCCGGTTACGTCTTCGCCTATCACGAATTTCGCGGCAAACAGACGCTGTTCTACCTGCTGCTGATCCAGCTGATGATCATGCCGGTGATCATGATGGTACCGAACATGATGATCCTCAAACAGTTCGGGCTGCTCAACACTTTGACCGGCGTGATGATGCCGTACTTCGCCTCGGCGTTTGGCGTATTCCTGATGCGTCAGGCTTTCCTCAGTATTCCACGTGAAATCGAAGAAGCGGCGCTGATGGAGGGTTGCCGCTGGTGGCAGGTGGTGTTCCGCGTGCTGATCCCGATGTCATGGCCCGCCATTCTGGCCTTCGCCACCGTCAGCATTACTTATCATTGGAATGAATATCTGTGGCCGCTGATGGTGCTCAATGACCCTGACAAACAGGTGCTGACCGTCGGGCTGGTGTCGTTCGCCATGGGGGCGGAATCCGGCGGTCAGTGGGGGCTTATCACCGCCGGTACGCTGATGGTTTGCCTGCCACTGATGTTGGCGTTCGTGCTTTTTCAGAAACAGTTTCTTAAAAGCTTCGGCTTTTCAGGCATTAAATAAACCGCTGTTGAATAAAGGAGTGACCGATGTTTCTCGCACAAATTTCAGATATGCATTTTCGCAGTGAAGGCCGCAAGCTGTATGACTTTATCGATGTTAACGCCTGTAATGCCGAGGTGGTCAATCAGCTCAATGCGCTGGAAGAACAGCCTGACGCCGTGGTGATCACCGGTGACATCGTGAACTGCGGCCTGCCGCAGGAGTATCAGGTGGCGCGGCGAACGCTGCAAAACCTGCATTACCCGCTGTACATCATTCCCGGCAACCATGACGACAAGGCGCAGTTCCTCGAAGCGCTGCATCCGCTCTGCCCGGAACTGGGTAATGACCCGCAAAACATGCGCTATGCTGTGGACGATTTCGATATGCGTTTGCTGTTTATCGACAGCAGCCTGGCCGGTGAGTCCAAAGGTTTTCTGACGCTGGAAACCCTCTCATGGCTGGAAGCTCAGCTGGAGCAGGGCGGCGATAAACCGACGGCGGTGTTTATGCATCACCCGCCGGTGAAAGTCGGTTCGGCGCAGATGGACGCCATCTCTTGCGAGAACGGCGACGAACTGCTGGCGCTGATTGACCGTTTTCCGTCGCTGGTCCGCGTCTTCTGCGGCCATACGCACCG
>Ga0075040_1049387_pt1 | contig 11184 bp, 5 predicted proteins | sample OrgsoiRN2013_057_FD_67572 | JGI IMG/M metagenome (GOLD analysis project Ga0075040, IMG submission 67572) | Permafrost soil microbial communities from the Arctic, to analyse light accelerated degradation of dissolved organic matter (DOM) -... | ecosystem: Environmental > Terrestrial > Soil >...
CTTAGATAGGTTTGAAAGCATATTTAAAGATAATTACACGCCGCTGTGCAGGTATGTAAATTCGATAGTTAGGGATGATGCCCAGGCAAAGGATGTAATTGCCGACCTGTTCTTAAATCTTTGGCAACAAAAGGATAAACTACAGATCAATCATATCAAACCCTACTTGTTCCGGTCGGCCCGCAATGGCGCCTTAAAGGCCATCAGCCTGCAAAATAAAACTACCCAGTTACCCGACGATCTGTTTAATCTTCCTGCCGACAGCTATACACCGTTTGAACGCTTCGCAGCAAAGCAATCGATAAAAATTGTGGAGGAACTGATCAATAAACTTTCTCCCAAACGCAGAGAAATGATAGAGCTTCGATTGCTCGGATTAAAAAATCATGAAATAGCAGTTATGCTGGATATACCTGAGAAAAAGATTGAGTATAATATGCGCGAAGCCATTGAGCACCTAGGCCACATGGTAAATCACGGCAACTTTGATAAAGCCACCATTGCCGGCGGCCTGCTGCTTGTTAACATAATCTTTACAATAATGTAATCATTTGTTTTGGTGGAAAGAGGTTCGGCTGCGCTCTTTAAATAAAATAGCACAGCGTGAACTGGGACATACTTTTAAAACACGTAAACCATGAAAGCAACGAAGCGGAAACCCGCGAAGTTGAACATTGGCTTAGTGAACAAACCGAAAACAAATACCTGCTCGACTATCTGCAAAAGCGGAAAGAACAAGTGGAAGAACCTTTAAAACAAACCGATATCCACGATCAATGGGTTCTTCTGTTGGATCGCATATTTGAAACATCACCGGTAAATAAGCCTAAATCATCCAAGGGGTACTGGCTTATGGGTATTGCGGCGAGCTTATTGGTAATCACTTCGCTAGGCTGGCTTTACCATGTGCATAAAATCGATGGCGCCATACAGACAATTACCCTTACAACTCCCGATAACCGGCGAGGACGGGTGACGCTACCAGACGGCTCGGAAGTATACCTGGCGCCGGATTCGAAGCTGAGCTATAATACCGCCTTCGGCAATCAAAAACGAGAGCTTCATTTTACCGGCGAGGCATTTTTTAACGTAAAGCATAATACGCACAGTCCGTTTATTGTTTATATGGCCAACCATGTAGCCGTAAATGTATTGGGTACGTCTTTCAATATTTACTCGCGCAATAACCATCCCACCGAAGTAAAAGTGGCGAGTGGTTTAGTAGGCGTTGTCACTGATAAACAAACCCAATTTTTAAAAGCCGGACAGCAATTAGCCTACGAGCCAGGCAAGCAACCGATGCTGAAAGCTGTAGTGCATAACGATGCCGCTGCTTTGCAAAACGAAACACTATACTTTAAAAATAACAACACTGCCGAAATAGCCGAGAAACTCCAACGGTGGTATAACATCAGTTTCAGGGTATCGACAAACGCTCATAAAAACCCGCGCTTCAGTGGCGAAATGAAAGATGACGGCTTAAACAATGTATTACAGGGCCTCTGCTACGCCACCGGACTTAAATATCGCTACACAGACACACACACTATACTATTTTATTAAATTTTTAATATGAAACAAAAACTTTTACTTAATCGAAGCAAGGTGTACCTCATTGTATTGCTGATGCTCTTCGCCGTACCATTATTCGCACAGAATAATAGCGGTATGTTAAATTTCAACCAAAAGCAGCTGAGCGTATCAGCTATAGTAACACAGTTAAAAAAAGATGGCTACAAAGTTTCTTTTGATGCTGATGTTGATATGGCTAAAATGATTTCGCTGCCATCTACAACCATCAGTCTTGACAATTTAACAAATGTATTGCGTCAGCAAGCGGCCGTTGGGCTTAAAAACATCGACGGAAACCTGGTAGTCAAAAAACTCGACCTGGTATTTGTTAGCGGTACCGTTATCGCGGCCGACGATAAGTTACCCATGGAAGGCGTAACTATTATAGACAATGCCAAAAAGCCTGTTGGCGCAACCGCGCTTGGCGGAAAATTCAGCATCAGGGTACCACAAGGCACTATGGTGACTTTTAGCATGATAGGCTATCAACCCTTACAAAGAACCTTTGATCATGACGCGAACGGGGTGGACCTTGTTTTAAATACGTCAACCACGGCGCTTAACGAAGTTGTTGTAACTGCCCTGGGCATAAAACGCGAAGAAAAATCGTTGGGTTATGCCGAAACGGTTTTGAAAGGCGAGCAGTTTACCGATGCTTTATCAAGCAACTGGGAAGATGCACTTTCGGGCAAAGTTGCCGGGTTAAACCTGGTGAGATCGAATGGAGGTCCAACCGGATCAGACAAGATCATCCTTCGTGGCGAAAATAACCTTACCGGCGATAACGAAGCGCTGATTGTGGTTGACGGGGTGGTGATTAACAACGGCAGCGGACGCCGTACCGGCATCTCGGGTGAAACCGTTTACGGTACGGGAAGCGATAACATGCCTGCTGATTATGGCAGCAGCATTAATGATCTCAATCCTGAAGATATTGAAAGCGTTACTGTGCTGAAAGGTCCCGGCGCTTCGGCATTATACGGTCAGCGTGGTGCAAACGGCGCTGTTATTATTACCACAAAATCGGGTAACCCACATAAAAAAGGTGTAGGCATAACCTTTAGCTCAAATGCTTCAATAGAAACGGTTAACCACTGGCCCGATTATCAATATGAGTACGGCCAGGGCCTTGCGGGCGCTACCTATTACTCTTATGGGGCAGGCCCCGATGGACCGAGCACCAGCAGTACAAGCTCGGCTTACGGCCCCAGGTTTGACGGACAATCCTTTTACCAGTTCGACCCGGTAACACAAGCGCAAGGAACTACGCGCACACCGTGGGTAGCGCATGAAAGCGATGGTGTAAAATCATTTTTCAATACCGGCCAAACGTTCACCAACTCCATCAGCATCGATGGCGGATCAGATAAAACAACCATGCGTCTTTCGGCAACCAATGTCGAAAACAAATGGATAGTTCCAAACACAGGCTATGCACGCAATACGTTAGCATTTTCTGCAACTTCAAAAATAAATGATAAGCTAACCATAACTACCAAGATAAATTATCAGAATAAAACCAGCGATAATTTACCTGGCGCAGGCTATGGCAACCAGTCGATTATGTACTGGGCTATTTTCTGGCAGCCAAGCGAGAGTATAGATGTATTAAAAAATTACTGGAAAAATGGCCAGACAGGCCGCGCTATCGAATACCCGTTCAGCTCATTCCCCGAAAATCCATACGCAGTAGCTTACGAGTTTATCAACAAATCAAACCGTAACGCTATAACCGGTAACGTTCAGGCAACTTATAGTATGACTAAAGACCTGAGCCTGCAGCTAAGGGGATCGGAAGATATGAGCTACGAAAACCGCGCCCAGGAACGCCCTTACAACGCGGGTACTAAATACCCTAAAGGCTCTTATCGCACACAGGATATTTTTTCGCAGGAAGTTAGCGCCGACTTTTTATTGCGATATAACAAACGGATAAGAGACTTCAACATCACTGCTACAGCAGGTGGCAGTATGCTAAAAAACACCTTCAGAGAAAACGAGATCAGAGCCGACTCCTTGATTTACCCCGAAATATATTCTACTTCAAATGCAGCCGGTATGCTGGTAACATTACCGGTAAGCACCCAGTACGCTATTAACAGCTTTTATGGTTTATTATCTACCAGTTACAAAGACTATCTGTATTTAGATTTAACCGGCAGGCAGGATTGGAACAGCGTTTTGGCAACCGCTCAGCGTACCGATAACGTTGGTTTCTTTTACCCTTCGGCAAGTGCGAGCTTTATCGTATCCGATGCTTTTAAATTACCACAGGTTATCAGTTTCGCAAAGTTAAGAGCGTCAATATCCAGCGTGGGCAGCGGCGGTACAACACCTTATTTAACAACATTTGCCTACCAATCGGCCGGAAGTACTTATTCGGGTGGATTGCAAAACCCTTCAACATTAGCTAACGTAAACTTGCAGCCGCTCAGAACCGTAACAAATGAGCTCGGTACCGAGGTGCGTTTCTTTAAAGACCGCTTAGGGGTTGACCTGGCCGTTTACTCAGGCGATACCAAAAACCAGATCCTGCATCAGATTCTCGATCAGTCAACCGGTTTTAGCCAGGCCATCGTGAACATTGGCGAGGTAGGCAATAAAGGAGTTGAACTCTCCCTGATGGGCACGCCGGTAAAGGCAAAAGAATTCACCTGGATGGTTAACTATACCTTCTCGGCAAATCGTAATAAAATATTGCAACTGGCCGATAGTTCGGTAGTGTTGCAAACCGGACCGGTTGGTAACGGACAAATTGTAGCCAAAGTTGGCGGCAGTATGGGCGATTTGTACGGAACAGGTTATTTACGTGCGCCGAACGGGCAGATAGTTTTTAACAGCACAACAGGTGTAGCCTTGCTATCGCCAAATGTGGTTTACCTGGGCAATACCCAGCCAAAATGGAAAATGGGTATCAATAACGATTTCAGGTATAAGCAATTCCACATGAGTATATTATTTGATGCGCAGTATGGTGCGGTTGCTTACTCGCTTACCGCTTATAAACTGGCCGAACAAGGCAAAACGGTTAATACGTTGCCGGGCAGATATAACGGTATCATCGGAAACGGCGTGGTACAAAACGCTAACGGAACATACAGCCCGAACACCGTAATCGCTACTGATATCGACCAGTACAACCAGTCGAACTTTGGCGTTAACAACGCTGAAGGTGCTACGTATAGCGCAAACTTTATTAAGCTTAGAGAAGCACGGCTTGATTATACCCTGCCCACAAGGTTAATCAGCAGGCTGGGATTACAACGTGCCAACATCGGAGTTTACGGCCGCGATTTATTCATCTGGACCAAATGGCCTGGTTTCGACCCGGAATTTGGTACGCTTAACGGCTCTGATATTACCCAGGGTTTTGAGATAGGCCAGTTTCCATCTACCAGAACTATGGGTGTCAATTTAGTTATCGGATTTTAATCATCATTAAAATGAAAAAAAATATTTATCAAATTATAAGTACCCTGCTACTGGTAGCTGTAGTACAGTCATCCTGCACAAAAGGGTTTGAAGCGCTTAACACCAACCCGAATACCACGCCAAATGCTTTACCACAGCAGCTTTTGGCGCCGGCGCTGGTTAATACTTTAACTGCCAATATGCTGCGCAGCCGTAGTTTTAATAACGAGCTGATGCAGGTTACGGTAAGTGAAACTGATGCTGAAGGCGCTATATTCAGATATGATATTACCAACAACCAGGCAGATTACACCTGGAACAACTGGTACTCGCAGCTTACTAACTTTAAGGATATTTACACCTTAGCCAGCGAGCCAATTAATTTAAACAAAGGCTACCAGGGTATATCGCTCATCTGCCAGTCGTGGATCTATTCGATGCTTACCGATACTTATGGCGATGTGCCGTATTTTCAATCGAACATGGCGCGTGATCTGATCACCCAACCGGCATTTGATCATCAGGAAGATATTTACCTTGACATTTTTAAACAACTGGAAACAGCCAATACCCTGCTTAACGGGGCAGCCAATGTTGTAGCCTCCAGCGACCCGGTTTATAACGGTAACTGTGCCGAATGGCGCAAGTTTGGCAACTCCTTATATTTAAGATTATTGATGAGGCTTTCGGGCAAAGCAGACGTCTCCGCCCAGGTTCAGGCTAAAATTAAAGATATCATTGATGTCCATGCCTCTACTTATCCGATAATGACCAGCAATACCGATGCCGCAGTTTTAAGATGGACAGGTACAGGATACCTTACCTCGCCATTTATTGCAGGGGTACGCGAGCAGGATTGGAGGGCGCCCTCCATCGCATCGTTTTTCATAGATAATTTAACCAAATGGACCGATCCGCGCTTATACCAGGGGAGGTGGTCAATAGCCACTTCTAATGGTGCTTATGTTGGTGTACCAAGCGGCTATGCCCCGGGCACTGCGCCTACGGCAAGGTCTTATTTCCTGTCAACCACTTCGGCAACAACTTTAATGAACGACCCCCTGATGGGCAACATCATGAATTATGGCGAGTTGCAATTTCTGTTAGCCGAAGCCGCCCTTAAAGGTTACATCACCACCGGTACTGCCCAATCATATTATGACAGTGGTGTGCAAAACGCCATTACATTTTGGCTGCCTACTTATTTTACCGCTCCTATTACACTTGCCAGCTATGAAGTTGCTGCCGATATAAGCTGGAGCGACGCACTCCCATTCGATACAAAAATGGAGATGATCCATGTGCAGAAATACTACGCACTATTCTGGACTGATTTTGAACAATGGTTTGAATATCGCCGTACAGGTCACCCGATATTGCCGAAAGGCCCTGGCTTGGTAAATGGTGGTATTATGCCAGCCAGGTTAAATTACCCGGTTTATGTACAATCTACCAATCCAACAAACTATAAAGCAGCTGTTGCCTCACAGGGACCGGATGTAATAAGCACACAAGTTTGGTGGCAAAAACCGTAAGCATTTAGCAATATAAATTGATGACTATATAAATCAAAATAAAATGAAAAAGACATTGTTCAATATACTCCTGTTGCTTTCTGCTGCAGCCACATGGTACGGCTGTACAAAGGCAAATGATTATCCCGGCGCTACACTGAGCCCTATCATCGCGATTACCGATGTGAGAAACATTTATAAAGGATCGGATATTACGCTTACCACCGACAATATGTTTGGCGCCCACGAAATTGTTGGCATGGTAGTTTCCGACTTTTCAGGCGGCAATATGCCTGCCGGTGTACTGGTGGTACAAAACAACCGCCGTTCGGCACTAAGAGGTATATCAATACCCCTGGGCGCGGCAGCCGCTACCTATGCTCCCGGCGACTCGGTAATTATTAACGTAGCAGGCGGGTTGCTAACAAGAGTTAACGGTACGCTGCAAATAACAGGTATCCCCGCCAGTGCCGTTACAAAAGTATCATCGGGCAATGTTGTAATTGGCCAAAGAGTTGCAAGCAGTGCTGTTTTAGCCAGTCCGGGCACTTACGAAAGCACACTGATTGCTATTGTTAAAGGTGGGTTTGATCCGCTGCCAACACCTACGGATGTATTTTCAGGCGACCATGTGGTTAACGATGGTTTTGGTAACATTACCCTGCATACCGAAGCCACAGCTGCATTTGCTAATAACCCATTACCTGTAACTGCCAATTTTTACGGGATAGTTTTTGAAACCGTCGGAACTGGAGGTTCATTGATGCCGCAAATACGTATGCGAACCGCTGCCGATGTGCAAGTGCTTAGCTCGTCGCTAGACATTACACCAATAGTTATCAGTGGTTTTATTAATGATGTTATTGGTGGCGACGGGAACTACGAGTACATTCAGTTTTTAGCTACCCAGGATATAGATTTTACGGTAACACCATATTCGGTAGTTGTTACCAATAATGCCGGGGCATCAACTCCTTCGGGTTATCCTACAAATGGATGGGCAACCGGCGGCGGCTCTGTTGCGGTAGGCTCTATTGCTGCGACCACCTTCAGAACCTTTAAATTTAACCTGACTACCGGCACTGCCCAAAAGGGAACATTTTTTTATGTTGGTGGTTCAAGCAAAGTTATTAACGGGTCCGGTTCAACAAGCATGGCCTCTTCTAATTGGATACGAGCGTTTAATTATACGACTCAGGATGGAGACGGCTTTGGCATCAGGAACAGCGGCTTTTTTGCCAATAGCGGCAACGCTTTTGGTATGGCTGTGTTTGCAGGCACAACTGTAACTAAAGATACCGCTCCGATAGATGTAATGTTTGTATCTACAGGAGGGTCGTTATATACAGCAGGGCCACCTGAAGCAGGTTACAAAATAGCCAATACCGATTTTTATGATAAAATCAATCCAATTACATTACAACCTCAGCCATACTACCGGGAGGGTTCAAACACCATGGCTCTATCATATACAACACCGGCAGATGTAGGTTACTTTTATAAGCTTGGCGGTGTATACAACGCCCGTTTAGGCAAATGGGTGAAAGCAAGGAGCCAGCAAACCATTATTTTAAGTAAAACGTCTACAATTGTCGAGATCGAAGGCGAATTCCCTGTAGGTTCTGGTTTAGTACCTACAAGTCTTGCAAATTAATACCTTTAAAGTTACAACAACACCTACAAAAAAGCATAATAGCGATACGATGGATTCACGCAGAGATTTTCTAAAAAAAGCCGCCATGCTAACCGGCGGTATCGCAATGATAAACACCCTGCCACCAGCTATACAAAAAGCACTGGCCATAAACCCTGAATTAGGCAGTACATATCTGGATGCCGAGCATGTGGTGATATTAATGCAGGAAAACCGCTCCTTCGATCATTGTTTTGGAACTCTGCAAGGTGTACGTGGTTATAACGATCCGCGGGCCATCCGTTTGCCTGATCAGAAACCGGTTTGGCTGCAAACCGATGCTGTAGGTAATACCTATTCGCCTTTCAGGCTGGATATTAAAAATACCAAAGTTACCTGGATGGGTTCGCTACCACACTCGCGCGCCAGCCAGGTTGATGCCAATAATCATGGCAAATACGATAAATGGCTCACCGCAAAACGCTCAGCTAATAAAAGCTACTCGGATATGCCTTTAACCATGGGCTACTATACTCGTGAAGATCTGCCTTTCAATTACGGCATGGCCGACGCGTTTACGGTATGCGATCAGAGCTTTTGTTCGGCCATGACGAGCACTACCCCAAACCGCTCTTTCTTTTGGACGGGTAAAATCACACACGATCAGGACGGCTTGCCCAAAGCGAACATCCGCAATGATGATTATACCTATGGCGATATGCCCTGGGAAACTTTTCCCGAATTACTGGAGCAAAACAATATCCCGTGGACGTTTTATCAGAACGACCTGAGCTGCGGCGGGGGTTTTGTGAAAGAAGAGCGTGCCTGGCTGGCAAACTTTGGCTGTAATTTATTAGAGTTTTTCAAAGCTTATAATGTGAAATTCTCCGACAGGTATATCAAAAACCTGCAAAAACAAGCCGAAGAACTGCCCGATCAGATCAATAAACTCCAGGAAAAAACGCCATCAGATGAAGGTACTACATTAAGGGTTCGTGAAAGTATCCGCAAGAAACAGGAAACCCTCGATAATGCCCGCAGCGAGTTATCCAAATGGAACCAGAACAGCTATGCAAAGCTTTCGGATAAAGAGAAAAGCCTGTACAACCGGGCCTTTGTGATCAACTCTGCTGACCCGCATTTCCGCAACATAGCCGAACTGACCTATAACGATGGCGGCGAAGAGCGTAAGGCTACTGTACCTAAGGGCGACTTGCTGCACCAATTCAGGACCGATGTAAACAGCGGAAAGCTGCCGACTGTTTCGTGGCTGGCTGGGCCGGAAAACTTCTCGGATCACCCAACCGCGCCATGGTACGGTGCATGGTATGTTTCGGAAGTTTTAGATATCCTGACTAAGAACCCGGAAGTGTGGAAAAAAACCATTTTCATAGTTACTTATGATGAGAATGACGGCTATTTCGACCATATTCCTCCTTTTTCAATCCCCGATGCTAAAATTCCCGGTACCGGGAAATGCACCGCAGGCATAGAAACCGAAATTGAATACGTCCGTCTAGAGAACGAGATCAAACAAGGCGTACCTAAAAACCAGGCCCGCGAAGGTGCCATTGGCTTAGGTTTTCGGGTACCGATGTTGATCGCTTCGCCGTGGAGCCGCGGCGGCAAGGTATGTTCGGAAGTTTTTGACCATACTTCAACTCTGCAGTTCCTGGAGACTTTCGTTAATAAAAAATACAATAAAAACATCAAGCTGGGTAACATCAGCCAGTGGCGCCGTACCATTTGCGGCGATCTCACTTCGGCGTTTACGCCTTATAACGGCGCACCTTTGGAGGCTATTCCTTTTTTGAATCGCGACAAGAATGTGGAAACCATTTTTAACGCTCAGTTTAAGCAGGAACCGTCGGCGTATAAAAAGCTGTCATCATCAGATATCGCGCAGAGCAGCGCACAGTCATTGCCGCTTGCTATTCAGGAAAAAGGCATCAGGCCATCCACTGCGCTGCCTTACCAATTGTATACTCACGGCAGTTTAAGCACCGATAAAAAGAGTTTTGAGCTTAAAATGGCAGCATCAAACGAGGCCTTTGGTGAAAAAGCGGCAGGCTCGCCATTTACCGTTTACGCGCCTGTTAAATATAACAACGGTGCTAAAGAGGAAATATCGCGCAACTGGCATTTTGCTGTTGCGGCAGGTGATAACCTGGCCTATGGCTGGCCCCTTGATGCTTTCGAAAACGACCAATACCGTTTGCGTGTACATGGCCCAAATGGTTTTTACCGCGAGTTTACCGGCAGCAAAAACAACCCGTTGCTAAACATTGCCTGCGATTACGAAAAGGCGGGCGGTAAATTAACCGGTAATATTGTTATCAATATCACAAACAATGATAGCAAGACGTACTATATTATCATCAGCGATAACGGCTACAAAACCGGAAGCGTCGATAAAACAGTAGCTGCTAACGGTCGCGAAAACATGGTGCTTGACTTATCAAAAAACTTTAACTGGTACGATTTCAGCGTGAAGGTAAAAGATAACGACGCCTTTGAAGAACGCTTTGCCGGCCATGTTGAAACAGGCGCTATCAGTAAAACCGATCCGGTAATGGGCATGGTTGTGTAAACCCTGATTACAGCTTAATATATTTTTACTGAACTCCGATAGGTTGTACTCAACCTGTTGGAGTTTTATCTTTCAACAACGCTCACAAGTCAGGAAGCTTACGGTAGCTGAAGACGTTTTAAGTAAACATACTATTTCCATTCTGGCAAGGGAGGGTGGTATTTGTCGGTATTCTCAGAATGTGCAAATGAGTTGATGGGCCATGCAATTGAAAACATAGGTATTCTTCGGTATTTTCAAAAAAGTTTTCTGCTTTTAGTTTCGCGCTTCCGGCTCAGACATAGTATTCTTCGGTATTTTCAAATTGTTTATTCAATCATTCAGTAACTCAATCCTTCAATCATTAAAAACAGGGGGGGATAAAGTAAGAAATATTTCAGTTTTTTTCTTCCTTATTACCAACCTAATAATCAATAACTGATTAACAAATAACCAAGCTCCCCGTTTCAGGGGCCGGGGGTCAG
>Ga0075040_1110870_pt1 | contig 10993 bp, 10 predicted proteins | sample OrgsoiRN2013_057_FD_67572 | JGI IMG/M metagenome (GOLD analysis project Ga0075040, IMG submission 67572) | Permafrost soil microbial communities from the Arctic, to analyse light accelerated degradation of dissolved organic matter (DOM) -... | ecosystem: Environmental > Terrestrial > Soil >...
CCGTTATCTAATGAAAAGTAGCTGATTGCCCCCCCTCGTATGCTATTTTTACCTAAATAATCCTGCGGTAGCAAAATCAATTGTATCGCTTCGTTAAATTCCATGTTTTTAATCACCAGGCCCGACTGGTACTTTTCTATAATCCGGTCTGAATCACCAATTCCCCAATTGCAGACAACCGGTATCCCCATAGCCATAATTTCGCCCTGCTTTGTAGGGCTGCTGGCTGTTTTACTGTAACTTGGCTTAATAAAAAATATGCCATAGTTAAACAAAGCTACCATCAGAGGCACCTCTTGTCTGTTAGCTGCGGTAATAATCAGGTCTGATTTATCTATGTTGTATTGCTTTGCCTTGATATATATACTTGCGGCATCCTCTTGCGTTACAAATAAGAACCTGGCATTTTTATTAGCTTTTTTAAGTTCTGAAAAAAACTGCAGCATTTCATCCAGCAAGTACCATGTACCTATACTGCCTAAGTAACCAAGCACGAGGTCGCTATCCGCTATACCCAATTTCTGTTTTAACGCCAGTTGCCCGTCAGCGGCGATATTAGCCGGGTTAAAAACATTGGTGTCAACACAACAGGGAATGACTGTTATCTTTTCGGGAGGTAAGTTTAAACCTTTCCAGGTTAATATCTCATTTTTACCTGCATGCGTAAGACTTACTATGGCTGCCGACTTATTTAAAAATTCCCGCTCTTTTCTTTTAAAAAAGTTATATATCACCCTGAAAATCGGATTGCCCAGGTTCCACAATCCGCCATCAACACGCTCATCGGCCCAAAAACCCCGCATATCAAACACAAACGGCACCTTATATTTGCGCGTCATCCACAGGCCAAGCAACGATGATATATAACTGCGGCAATGTATAATATCAAACTTTAATTGATGATGCAATTTAGTAGCTGTATTCCTTAATTTCCAATAATCGTAAAGGGTTGATAACACGGGTGGCTTTTTGGTATAAAATATGGGCTCCCAATTAATAGCCGAAGTTTTTAAAATGGCTGCTATAACTTCCCTGTTCTTGATATAATTATCCCTTTTTTCGCAACTCAATATGGTAAAACTGTAACCTTTTTTAGTTAACCCTATAAGATATGGTATAACCTGCGACTGCCCCAAAGGGTCGGTCATGCCATCATAGGATATATAGAGTACACTTGCCATTATTAAAAGATAAGAGGGAATACAATTATTTATTTTCTCCCGTTAAAAGTGTGAATATTTTCATTGCTTCAGGTACAAATTTATTACTCATAACGTGATCAATCTCCTTCAACAATTTCATGTTATTCACTTTTAACGATTGCGTTTTTTTATGTTGATGTGAATTTGTTATAATTACCAGGGGTTTATTAAATGTGTTAAAGAACGCCTGTTGCACATATTGAGCTATTTGCAGCAGTGTGAAGGCTTTCCCCGAGGATAAATTAAATGTTTGATTTATAAGTTTTTGATTGTTGATTGATTTTGTAAGTATCGCGCACACATCACCCATCCAAATAAAGTCCCGCAATGTGTGAGGGTTACTATTGATCCTGATCTCGCCACGCTCGATCGCGCTTCTGCAAAAATCATTCAGTACTAAATTCCATTGAGTGCTTTGCCTATCTGCCGGGCACCCATAACTGTTTGTTAAACGGAATATTTTAAACTTTATATTGTGCGTTTTGGCATACAACCCGATATAGTCTTCTGCATGTAAATGCGTCAGGGCGTACATATTGAGTGGGTTTGTTTTGGTTTGTTCTGTTACAATACCGGTGTATTTACCATAAACGTGAAAAGTAGAAATATAGATAATGTTTGTTTTTAACTGCTTCTTAGCTATACTATCTAAAATATTTAACGTGCCGCCGACATTTACATTTAACGATTTCTCGGCATACTGTAAATCGGATATGTTATTAAATGCAGCGAGGTGAATAATATGGTCAAAGTTATCTTCCAAAAGAGCCGATACCGCATTTTCATCACAAACATCCAATAATGTATACTTTACGTTTACAGTTGGAGTAACTGCACTAATATTTGAATGACTGGCTGCCGTTACGCTGTAACCCTCCCGAGCTAAATTTGAAACAACCCAAAGTCCAAGGTTTCCCGAAGCGCCCGTTATAAGAATCTTTTCCAAATTAAAATTTATAAAAATGGAAGTTATCGGGTAAAATCACCTCGTGCTCGTTAGTATCGTGCATGATACTAGCAATATTCAATATGATATTATGATTACCAACACCCTTAAAAGCAAACCAGAGATTATTAGGAATGGTTAAGCGGCAATAATTATTGTCAACAGACAGTGTTATATTAAAAATACGGCCTTGAGTTGTACTCGATGGTCGGTCATCATAAATAACAAATTCAACTGCACCACTAACCACAATTAAATTACAGATCATTTTTTTATGCCTTTTCCATCCCTTCACGGCATTAAAATCAACAGTTGAAAGGTATGCTTCTCCAAAACTTTTAAAAGAAGGTTCATCGTTTTTCAGAGCATGTAAAACCATGCCTTTATCCCCTCCTATCTTTTTTAACGGAGTTACAATAATGTCTTCAATTAAATTGCCCATTTAATGTTTTGCTTTAAAGCAATATCGCAGTAATCGTGAATCTGCTTTTCAGTTAAAATAGCTATATCTGTTTTATTATCAAAATGGCAAATATACCAGTCAGCAGTAAGTTTTGCAGTTTGCTCGAAGTTTAAAGCAGAGTGCCAGGCGAGAAGATGCATAGCTTTATCGCAGTTTAATTTCAAAAGCCCTGCCTCATGAAGCATATTGTTTTCAATTACATATCTGTCAGCAGGTCCAATATTCGCGATAACCCCCAATTCGTCAATTAATGCCGTTACGGGTTTACTTTGTATCGCCGGAGGGCCGAAATTAAAAGATTCGCCACTTAATGCCTCAAATTGATACAGGTTTTGGGCAAGGTCAAGATAACCACTCAGGGGCTCTAACACGTGTTGCCATGGCCGTGTAGCGCCCGGGCTCCTAATAACTACAGGAGTCTTCAGATTCCACGCCTTGAAAATATCAGGCACTATTCTGTTTTTTGCCCAATCACCTCCTCCTATTACATTGCCGGCTCGCACCGAAGCAATTTTAACGTATTGATGATTCTTGAAAAATGAATGGAAGTAACTATTGAAGATTATTTCGGCCGCAGCTTTCGACGCACTATACGGATCTTTACCACCTAACCGGTCATTTTCTCTGTATCCCCATGTCCACTCTATATTGTCATAACATTTATCGCTTGTAACAATAATTACTGCGCAGTTTTTTTTATAATTTTTTAAGGTATCTAAAACTGTTGCGGTACCAACAACATTAGTTTGGTATGTAACCAGGGGATTAACATACGACTCGTATACTATTGGCTGCGCGGCAAGGTGAAAAACAAAATCGGGTTCAGATTCTTCTATTAGCTTTAATAACCCAGCCTTGTTGGTTACATCATCAAAGTGGTGCTCTATTTTACTTTCTAAATTAAGCTGGCCAAATAATGATGGCGTAGTTGGCACATCTATCGAAAATCCAACGACTTTTGCGCCAAGGCTAATGAGCCAGGTTGTCAACCACGACCCTTTGAAGCCTGTATTACCTGTAATTAATACAGTTTTGTTATGATATATATTGTTAAAAGGCATATTACCAGATTTTCCAGGGTGCATTTCCTTTTTGCCACATATTCTCCAATTGCTGCTTATCTCTTAATGTATCCATACATTTCCAAAAGCCTTGATGCTGATAGGCAAATACTTTGTTTTCTGCTACAATATTCTCCAGTGGTTCTTTCTCAAAAATAGTCCCATCACCCTCAATATAATCCAAAACTTCCGGTTCACACATGAAATATCCACCGTTTATCCAGCCGTTATCCCCTATGGGCTTTTCATTAAATCTTTTTAATAAGCCATTTTCGTGTATATCAAGGTTACCAAAGCGTCCCTCGGGCTGGACTGATGTTAGTGTCATTAAAGAATTTGATGACCGATGAAATCTTTCAAGCTGTTTTAAGTTAATATCGGCAACCCCATCACCATATGTCAGCATAAATGTTTCATTGTTGATATATTCTTTTGCACGCTTAATCCGGCCTCCAGTCATGGTGTCAAGGCCAGTATCAAGTAACGTAACTTTCCACGATTCCGAAAAATTATTGTGCACCTCGACCGAGTTGTTTTTCAAGTCGATAGTTACATCGCTTTGATGTAAAAAATAGTTAAAAAAGTATTCTTTAATAACGTAACCTTTGTAACCCAGCAGGATAATAAACTCATCAAACCCATAATGAGAATACGTTTTCATGATATGCCACAAAATAGGCATACCACCAATGTGTACCATCGGCTTAGGTTTAAGCTCCGTTTCTTCGCTCAAACGCGTTCCGTAGCCACCTGCAAGTATTACTACCTTCATTTATATGTTGTGTTTGTTTTTAATTTTAAACAGGGATATTTGCATGATCCGTAGAAACCTGTATCCGAAAATAATTGAAGGTTTTAATTTAAATGCTTTTATGGCATATTTACGTGCAAAAGTATACATTCCGCTTTTATTAGCCATTGAACTCGCAAATAAATAAATAGACGCCTCCATCTCGTCCCAATATTTCAAATAAGATTTATTTAATTGAGGATCTGTTTTGATCTTATTCATTACATATTGCTTCCGCGCCACGATTTCGTCAACCGCAAACGAATTAATTGATCTTTCATCGTGATGAACGATAGCGCTGTTTATTTGTGGTATTATACCTAAATCGTGTTCTCCAAGTATACGAAACCAAAAATCCCAATCTTCCGAACCGATCAGTCCTTGATGCAAATCAAACGCATATTTTGAATAAACCTCTTTACTAATAAACACCCCAATGCACGACAGGAAATTTCCCTGGCAAATTTTCCGCCTGAAATTCTTAGAATTTGGAAAGCTATATTTATATATCTCCTGGCCATTTTTATCTACCATCACATAATGGTTGTGAAAAATATTAAAACCAGGATTTTGTATAGAAAAGTTATAAGCATCCGATAAACAGTTAGGATACATCAGATCATCAGAATCTATCAGGGTAACGAATTTTCCATTCGCATTCTTTAAACCAACATTTCGTGAGTACGCTCTTTCATAGTTTCGATCGTTTACAATCAGCCTGAAATTCTCTAAATTACTATATTTTTTTAGCGTGTTAACTGTATTATCGGTTGAGCAGTTATCCACAACAATTATCTCAAAGTCGCTAAAACTTTGTTTAAAAATAGTATTTAAGGTTTTCTCTATTAAATGCCCACGGTTATACGACGGTATAACTATGCTAAAAAAAGGCGCTTTTGCTTTTGTCATTATTCAATTAAAAACTATTTAAGATTTCAATCACCTTTAATACCTCATCCTCGGTATGACAAAAAGAACAGGGCATACTTAAGGTTGTGCGATGTATTTCCTCCGAAATTGGAAATCGTAAAGCTGGATCCAGAATTCCCTTTAAAGCCTTTTGATAGTGCGGCGCAACAGGATAGTGAATTTCGGTGAGTATTTCGTTTTTTAGCAAATATGCTTTTAGTTCGTCTCTTTTATGGTGCCTGATATTGTAGATGTGGTAAACATCAAAATACTCATCGTTTACCACTGGTTTTATAAAATCATCTTTTAAATATCTATGATATAGGGCCGCAAGTTTCTGTTTGTGTGCCGTTATTGCCGTAAGGTGTCGTAACTTTATCCTTAAAAAAGCCGCCTGTACTTCATCTAGCCTCGAGTTATAACCTACTATATCATTGTGGTATTTAACCTCAGACCCGTAATTACGTGCTTTTCTTAGATACGCTGTGATATTCGGGTTAGCACAAAGCACAGCGCCTGCGTCGCCCAAAGCGCCCAGGTTCTTGGTTGGATAAAAGCTAAAGCATCCTGCGTCACCGAAAGTACCGGCACGCTTTCCCTTATATTTTGCATCGTGCGCTTGTGCGCAATCTTCAATTAGCGCTAACGAGTATTTTTTTTGCACTGCTATAATCGGATCCATATCGCAGCATTTGCCATAAAGATGAACCACCATAATAGCTTTGGTTTTTGTGGTAATAGCTTCTTCTATTTTAACCGGATCGATATTATAAGTTGCAATATCGGGTTCCACCAATACCGGCAAATGACCTGCATGCAGTATGGCTAGAATAGTTGCAATATAGGTATTAGAGGGTACTATCACTTCAGACCCGACAGGAAATGCCAACGCCTTTAACGATAATATTAGCGCGTCTAATCCATTGGCAACTCCAACACAGTGCTCTTCAGAATGGAATGCAGCAAACTCCGTTTCAAAATTTTTAACTTCCTGGCCAAGTATTAACCATCCCCTTTTTAATACTTCTTGAAACTTGTTTTCAAAAGCTGTATTAAATGGCTCATTTAATCTAGCCAGATCTTCATAAGGGATCATGGTACCTCCGGATAGGGTTCATAAATGTAATCCGCAGCATCGTACACTTCCGACGCGAAAACTAAAAATATTGCATCGGGCGTAAAGCTATGCATCTGATGCCAATCGTATGTTTCGAGTATAAGGCATTGAGATGGTGAGTCTAATAAAAATTCTTCCTTAACAATACTATCGTTATTAAAAACAACGCAACCACCTTTTATACATATTGCTGCCTGTACGGTTTTATGGTGGCGATGCCCTCCTCGTACAGAATCATCAACGTTATAAATGTAAAATACCCGGTTAACCTTAAATGGTAAAAGTTTTTCAATGTCATCCAACACCGTAAGGCTTCCCCTTGCATCATTGTAGTTAGGCAGGGTAATTAACTTTGCCATTATTCGATTAGTTTATTATATACATCCATAACTCTTTCCATTTGCATTTCCCTGGCAAACAAAGGGTGTACCAGCTCGCTGGCGGCTTTACCTAATCGATCGCAGTCTGAAGGATTATTCATTAGGTATATCATTTTTTCGGCAATTGAATCAGAGTCGTCCTGATTGCACAATATACCAGTTACCCCGTCAAAAATCGTAATTTCCGATCCTACAAAGGGCGTACATATTACCGGTAAACCCGCTGCTTGTGCTGATACCAATGTTAACGCCGGCCCACCCTCATCATCGCCATCTTTTGAAGTGGTTGACGGAAGAACAAAAATATCATGTTCACATAATTGTTGATAATAAAATTGATGAAAGTCTGTCCGCAGGTTTGTATCAGTAACTGTTACTACCCCTTCCAGTTCATGCTTCTTTATTTCGGCATCGATTTTAGTTTTCCCCGGGCCGTATCCTATAATTGAAAGCGTTGTATCCGGATATACTGTATGCACTTTTTTAAATGCTGCTATCAAATACGGATAGCCCTTTTTCTCTACAAAACGTGCCGCAGTAATAAATTTTGTGGTTGCCGAACGTTCCTTTTTTCTGTAAACATACGTATCTAACTTAATTGGGATATTCCATACCATTATTTTTGTCCCCTCAAACCCAAGGTTCATCATCCTGTCTTTTACTACTTCGGATAATACAACTATATACAACACATATTTAAACGCTTTTTTATATTCCTCTACCCATTTAGCATCGGCTATCATAGTACTGGCATCAACCCCATAAAAAGTTAATACTACCGGCAGATTACTCTTTTTTATAACAGGAAGCATTCGTACAGCGGTATATCCAAAGTGCACGTGCAGTATATTGGGCTTAAGGCTTTTAATTTTTTTGTCGGCCCAAATGTTAGTTTTTTGCCAGAAGAAATAATACATTAACCTATTTTTAATTCGCGTTAGCAGTGAATTTGGTGTGGCTTTATTAATTATTTTTACCTGGTTACCATAAACATCGGTGGGTAATGTTTCACTATCTGTAATTACTGTTGCCGCAACAACTGCCGAACTATGTTTTTTTTCCTTTAAGTAAGGGTGCGGATTTCCGTCTGCATTAATATAATAATCAGACCACAGGTGGACTACAGAATAATGTTTCAAAATTCTAATTTATAAATTTAAACTGCTGTAATATTATTTTTCAATTTGTTGCCAATTATAGGTCTTACAAACCAATAAAGCCAGGCAACAAATAAAACTAATTTAATAAAAATGGTTATGTTTAATATGGTTAGTGTAGCTTCAAGTATTACAAAAATAAAAGATGTAAATATACCTTTATAAATTACAACGGGCCGCCCCGATATCACTTTCGTAAAAAAGTACACCGACACGATGCCGGCAACCATACTGCTTATTGAATAACCCGCGATTACCCCAGTTAGGCCCCAAAAAACAACCAACACTTTAGCAAGCACATACTGTAAGCCAAGATAAAAAACCCACATAATTAAATAACGCTTTATCAAGCGCATCGCCAGTAAAAAAATCGAATACAGGTAGAATATAAAATACCAATAATCGCCCAAAAATTGAAAAGGCAGATATTTTTGCGCAGCAATAAAATCCTTGGTTGCCAAAATTCTTATCACCAGTTCGCTTGATATCAGTAAACCAATTATAACAGCCGAGCTGGCTACTACAATAAATAAAAAGGTATTTTGTATAATCTCTTTGGTTTCATCGGTAATCCTTTTTGCACTTATAACCGGAAAGTATTTGGCCCAGAGCAAATTTGTTAAAAACGGCGTGTAATAGGCTGTTATGGAAAGGCAAAACTGATAAATTCCATTATTAAACTCCCCTGTATTTTTAATAACCATCTGGCGCAACAACAAACCGCTAAAACCAGCTAAAAATGAACAAAACAAGTTAACTGTGCCATCTCTGAAAGTGAGCTTAAATATGCTCCGGTCAAACTTAAACACAAACACGTTCTTAAGTTTCTCGATCTTTAAAACATAAAACAAGAATAATAAAAATAAGACGAGTTCACCTGTAATTATGCTGATCAACCCTCCTTCGACTTTCCAAAAATAGATTGCCGGCACAAAAAGGACGAGGCTTAGAATAGTAGCTATTGATGAGGCTTTAATATAAAGATCAAACCGGTGATAGGCGGTAAAAAAACCCTCTATATAATTTGATGCCAGTACGTTTAACGGCGACGAGATACAAATAATTAAAATCAAGATTGAAAAATCCGGGCTCTGATTGTTAAAGAAAAAAATTGTTATTGGCTTAAATGCAAACGAAACAACTAATGCAAATAGTGCTAAAAAGAAAAGCTGAGATGTTAAAACTGTTCCTTTAACCAACTCAAGGTTTTTTTCGTCGTGGTTTTCACGGTAGAGGCTCATTTGCTGCATGAGGCTGTTTACCATCCCCAATGATCCAATCGTGGTAACTAATAAAAAAAATTGATTGGCCTCTCCCAATAAACCGACCCCGGCAACACCTAAAAAAATAGCGGCTATTTTTGATCGAAAAAATCCACAGGCAAGCCTTATTAACGAAAGTGGACTCACCCGTATTGCCGATTTTATAACATCAACAAAAGAGGTATTAGAAAACACTCTCTTTAAACTTTCCCGTGATGATCTAACGAATTGCAGCAATGGCTATGATTTTTTTTGAGAGGAATTTAGGGTTTTGGCCGTCCAAACCCCTTTCAGAAAAATAGAGTAGGCGGAGTCTGATTTTTTGTATCGAATTTAAAATCAGGTAAAGCAAACTTCGTATTCCGGTTACCGAAATAACATTTCCTTTAATATGTTCTAATTTCATTCCCGCCCTGTCAATTAACGTTATTATGCTGTGTTCTGTCAAAACCAATCTAACGTCAATGTCTTTATGTTTCGTAAACGATCCTGTTGTTACACTACCGTTAACTATCTCAAATAGCATTTTCCCTCCTGGTTTTAAGGCCTGCATCAATAATTTCGTAACCGAAACGACCTCATCTTCCTTAAAGTAATAAATAACGTCTTTTACTATAATAAAATCAAACTGGCCGGCAATAGATTGCAGGTATTGAGTTGTGTTTTCAAACTTCTCAATACTAATGCCAGCCAACTTCAATTCATCCCAGGTGTCAGAGGGTTTAATATCAACACCAAATAGATTTAAATATCCCGTATTTTTTAAATAGCTCAGGGTAATGCCGTTACCACATCCAAAATCCAGAATTTTAGCGCCTTTATGTTCGGGCAAAAAAGCGCTATAATTGATTTTATAATATTTTGACTCGTTCATAGTTTATCTTCAGGTCACTTATCTTTTTACTTCCTTTATTGTGAGTCTTAATTTTGGAGCCTTCGTTTTATCAAATAATAATTCTCCCATTTTTTTATTCCGAACGCTCATACCCCACAAAATTATAAGTTTCGGTTAACCCTTTGCGCAAGCTAAATAGAGGGTTGTAATTAAGCTCTTGCCTGGCTTTTGAAATATCGGCCAAACTATCCCTGATATCTCCCGCCCTGTTATCCCGGTAGTTCGCTTTTATATCTGTTCCGGCTATTTCATTTATAACATCCCAAACATCGTTTAGCGACGTCCTTTCACCACAAGCAATGTTATATACTTGGCTAACCGCACTTTTTTCCGCAAATAATGCTTTGATATTAGCCTGTACTGCATTTTCAATATAGGTAAAATCTCGGGTTTGTTCGCCATTTCCATTAATGAAAACTGGCGAATCATCCTTTATTGCTTTAATGAATAGTGGTATAACTGCTGCATATTCGCCCTTCGGACTCTGGCCAGGGCCAAAAATGTTAAAATACCGCAAACCTATCGTTTCTATTCCATATGTTTTGGCAAAAACATCAGCATAAAGCTCGTTAACGTATTTTGTTACAGCATATGGCGATAGCGGTTTACCTATAACCTCCTCTACTTTGGGCAGTATCTTACTATCCCCATATGTGGACGACGATGCTGCGTATACTATGCGTTTTACCTCGATACTCTCTTTAACGGCACACAACATATTTAAAAAACCCGATATATTTACTTCATTAGTAGTTATTGGGTCATTAATGGATCGGGGAACAGACCCGAGTGCTGCCTGATGACTTACATA
>Ga0075040_1126305_pt1 | contig 10937 bp, 4 predicted proteins | sample OrgsoiRN2013_057_FD_67572 | JGI IMG/M metagenome (GOLD analysis project Ga0075040, IMG submission 67572) | Permafrost soil microbial communities from the Arctic, to analyse light accelerated degradation of dissolved organic matter (DOM) -... | ecosystem: Environmental > Terrestrial > Soil >...
GATAAGCGTGCGCGTACGCTCGAACAAAACTCGAACCAGTTGGTCAATGTGGTTTCGGCAAGGAACATCGAACTTTCGCCGGATATTACAGTTGCCAACGTAATACAGCGTGTATCGGGCGTAACTGTCGAACGCAGTAACTCTGGCGAAGGCCGTTACCCGATTATCCGGGGTATGGATAAACGTTATATCAACACCTTGGTTAACGGCATCAAAATATCAAGCCCCGATAATAAAAGCCGTTTTATCCCGCTGGATCTTTTCCCCGCTGAGTTGTTGGAGCGGCTTGAGGTAAGCAAAACACTGACCCCATCGATGGAGGGCGACGCGATAGGCGGTACCATTAACCTGGTAATGAAAGACGCCCCTGCAAAAACCTTGTTCCAGGTAAATGCCGCCGCGGGTTACAATGCCATTTTTGCCGGGCGGAATTTTGAGCAGTTCGACCGCTCGACTATCAGCAAACTGGCACCAAGCGAAATTAATGGGAACAGCTACGCGGCAGTTCCAACCGATTTCCCTAATCAAAACCTGCATTTCTCAAACAAAACAAACCCTATCAATACCAACTTTGGTTTAACTTTTGGCGATAGGTTTTTGAAAGATAAAAAATTAGGCTTTATATTTTCTACCAGTTACCAGGACAACTTTACAGGTAATAACTCTACCTACTTTTTACCTGCTGCGCAGCCAAACGTTAACAACATACCAAACTTTACCGATCTGGAAGCCAGAACGTACTCGACCGAAAGCCGCCGCATTGGTTTGAACAACAAATTCGACTATAAATTTAATAGCCGGAACAAAATATCATTGATCAACGTGTTTGTTAGGCTTGATGATTACCAAACGCGTAAAATCAGCGATACCATCGCGCTTAACTCGCTGATCGATGCCCTATCAAGAAGCAGGTGGCAGTACCAATCAATCTACAACTCATCGTTACAAGGTGTTCACCAGGTTACGGATGGATTGAAAGTAGATTGGTCTTTAGATTACTCAGAGGCAAATAACCATGTACCGGATCAGGCCGAGTTTACCCACGAGTACCAAATAGTAGCGTCGGCCGGAAGCGCCGATAAATTGCAGGGCATGAGCCGTATTTGGGCGCACAACAGCGACCGTGACCTATCGGCCTACCTTAACCTGACCGATAATTTTAAATTACTGAACAGGGATTTTGAATTAAAATTTGGCGGCCTGGAAAGAAACAAAACCAGGAACAGCTATTACAACGCCTACAGCCTTACACCGGTGTTAGGCGCAACGTATACCAATATTGATGCCGCGAACTTTATATTTAAAAACACGGGCGCATCATTATACGTACCCGATGGAAATAACTATACTTTTATAGAAAATGTTGGCGCCGGCTATTTACAGGGCAAATGGCAACTGACCGATAAATTAGAGGCTTTGGGCGGCGCTCGTATTGAGTACACCAAACAAAACTATAATACCCAATTGGCCGATGCTGTTGCGGCGAAAAATGGCGTTATCAACTACACCGATCTGTTGCCAAGCGGTACGCTGAATTATAAAATAAAAAGTAATGAAGACGTTAAATTGTCTTACTACAAAGCGCTGGCCCGCCCCGGGTTTGCCGAACTGATACCTGACGGACAGCCCGGCGAAGTTTATAAAGAGCAAGGTAACCCGCTATTCTTAAATCACACCACCGCCGATAATATTGATTTGCGTTACGAGTTGTTTGCTAAAAATGCCGACGAGATATTATTGGGTGCCTTTTACAAGAAAATCAATAACCCGATAGAATACGCATTGGTAACATCGGGTATTGCCAATAGCACCACAAGTATAGCAAGTAGCACGTCTGCAACTTCGTCGGGCACGGCGGCTATTTTGACCCCTGTAAACAACCAGGCCGCAACCAACTACGGTTTCGAAGCGGTGTTTACCAAATACGTCGGCAACTTTGGTGTAGTGGCCAATTATACCTATACCAAATCAAGCACCACAACGGGTAAATACTATGTATACCGCAGCGATGCCGGTATCATCACCGTACGGTCGCAAAACGAAACTACACCGCTCCAGGGCCAGTCTGACCACATTGGCAACTTCGCGTTAATTTATCGCAACCAAAAAGTTGGTTTAAATGTGCAGGGCGCCTTTGTTTACACGGGTCAACGCATTGCGTTTGTAAACCCGGCGTATGGTTTAGATTACTGGCAAGCGCCGACCGCGCAGTTGGATTTCTCTGTCGAAAAAACCCTCAATTCACATTTCTCTATATATGGTAAAGCCAACAACTTAACTAATACGCCTTATGTGTTAGAGCTGCACCAGTCATACAATGCCTACCTGGCTTCACCAGGTTCAAGGCCGCTGGCTTTGCAAACCGATGCAAACAATGTGATCACTGTGCAAAAAGACAATTTTAAGACAAGTTATTTATTTGGTATACGCTATAAATTTTAATCACCATGAAAAAGACACTTTATATTTTTATCGCCTTGTTAACCTCGGCCACCGTTTTTTACTCTTGTCAAAAAGGCGCCGACTTCAAAAATCTGTCGGTAGCTGTAGTGCCGGCCGTATCACCAATTAGCGATGCAGGTTGTTTGGTACCAGCGGCAGGCGCCGCATCAGTCGCCCTGAACGGGACTATGCTTGCCGGCAAAACCTATACCATTTGCGGCAACGTAATTATTAAACTAACCGATACACTAACCATACAGCCCGGCGTTACCATTAACTTTATGGGTAACTACGGCATTGGTGTACACGGCACCTTAGTTAGCTTAGGTACTAAAGATGCGCCAGTTTATTTTACCTATCCGGGTGTTACCAAAACAGATCAGGTGGGTGCCAACCCCGCAACCGATCCTGCTTTTGTGGGTAAATGGACAGGCATTATTGGTGCTGCCGATTGCAATAAGATCATTTTAAAATGGACGCATATTGAGTTTGCCGGTGGCAAACCAAGCGGCGACATCGCGGTAATATCGGGCAGCCCCTACCCGCTTTATTTCCAAAATCCCTTAGGGATATGCGTTTTAGAAGATTCGTGGATATACGGCAGTGTTGACGATGCTGTGCGTACCGTGGGTGGTAAGTTGGAGTTTTTCCGCAACACATTTGAAAAATGCGGTTACACCGGCGGCGAGGCATTAAATGCCAAAGCAGGTACCATTGGCGATTTTGCCTATAACCTATGTATCGGCATTGCCACCAACGGCCCTAAAAACTCTAATATCTCGGCTATACCGGGTGTTCCGGGTTCCAACATCCGCATGTATAACAATACTATTGTAAACTGCGGTTACCGTCGTTCGGCTGCCGGGCGTGGCGGTTCACTTAATTTTGAACAGGGCGCCGCGGGTAATGCGTATAACAACATTATTGTTAACTGTAAATTTGGTTTGCGTATTGTGCAAAACCCAATTGCTGATACCGCCAACATCCGTTATGGTTATAACTATACCTATGCCGATTCTTCATCAGTAGCTGATCAGATTTACCCTTCATTGGCTATAAGCACTGCTATAACCAGTGCCATGAATACCGACGTGCCTTTACCATCGTCGTTTTTGCCGGCCAACTGGACACCCGGCAGTACTTACACCGCCAAAACGACCGTATTGCATACTAACGACCCTCAATTTATCAACGGCCCCGTTCCGTTGCCAACAGGTGCCAAATTGCAGGATATTGTAACCGTAGGCACCTACAATTTTAACCTAAAATTGACATCAACCTATATTGGCAAGGGTTATATCGGTTTTGCGCCGTACGGCTTAGAAAAAGGAACTGTGCCCCTTGATCCGAAATTTGGTGTTACCGAATATACTTTGCCCGGCAAGGATATAGGCGCTTATCAAACCAACGGTAAAGGCAATCAGCATTTTTAACAAAAAAAACAATCAAAATAAAAAGGCGGCTTGGTATCATGCCGCCTTTTATAGTTTAAGGCTCAAAGGATTTATTGCATGATACAGAAATCAAACAGCATATCGTTATTGCCGGCAGCCCTGCTTTTTTTAGGCATGATTGCAATAAGCGCCAACCTATTCGCTCAAAATGCTCCGCCTGGGGCGGTTATTCATATTGCATTCAGTTCCGACGCGCATTTTGGACTAACCCGGGATAATTTCCGCGGAGATACCGATGTTACTGCGCAAAAAGTGAACGCGGCCATGATAGCCCAAATGAACACGCTTCCCGCCTGCGTTTTGCCGGCTGATAAAGGCGTGGAAGCCGGTAAACAGGTAAAGGCGGTAGATTATATGATACAAACCGGCGATATTACCAACCGCATGGAAGAACCTATCCAAACAGCCGCCGCCTCGTGGGCGCAGTTTCAGGATGTTTATATGCGCCAGCTAAAATTAACAGGGCACGACGATAAACCGGCCAAACTTTACATGGTACCCGGTAACCACGATATCAGCAACGCGGTTGGTTTTGCAAAGGGGATGAAACCGGCCACAGACGCTACCACTATGGTAAACATTTACAACCTGATGCTGCAGCCAAAAACCCCACTAACTGTTCAGGGTTACGACTATAAAAAGTACAAGGTAAACTATTCTAAGAATATAAAAGGCATCCATTTTATGTTCATCACGCTGTGGCCCGATTCGGCCGAGCGCATCTGGATGCAAAAAGATCTGGATACCGTTGCAAGCAAAACACCGGTTGTCATATTTACGCACGACCAGCCCACCTGCGAGGCTAAACATTTTACCAACCCGATAGCGCCGTTTAATATGACGGTACAAAACAAGTTTGAGAACCTGACAACCGAGCATTACAAAGAAGGCGCATCTACCGATGCTAAAGGCGGCAGCACCGATATTGAGCAGCGTGGCTGGGTTAAGTTTTTAAAGGCACATCCTAATATCAAGGCATATTTCCATGGCAATAGTAATTATAACGAGTTTTACGATTACAAGGGCCCTGACAATGATGTTAACCTGCATACATTCCGTGTAGACTCGCCGATGAAAGGGAAATACTCTTCAAAGGACGAAAAACTGCTGTCTTTCCAACTCATTTCATTAGATCCGCAAAGCCAGCAAATGACCGTTCGTGAGTGCCTATGGAATAACGAGCCAAGCAATAAATCGCAAAAACTGATTTTCGGGACATCATCAACGGTATCGCTCCGGGTAAATTAGAAATCTATCTTTCTGTGGATGAATCCATTGGCTTTTGTTGTATTTTTATGATCTAATTTGATTACCACCCTTTTTATGATACCCCATCCCAATAAAAGATTAAAAAACCTGATCAGTTTAATAACCGCGGTGGTTATTGTATGCCTTGCAGCAAAAATGCAGGCAGCAAATGCTCAAACTAAAAAGAGCACGGTAATCAATATGGTATTGATATCCGACGTACATTACGGCATTACCCGCGCAAACTTTAGGGGCGATACGGGCGTACGGTCGCAAGTGGTTAACGAGGCCATGATTGCCCAATTGAACAGCCTGCCCAAAACCATATTACCTGCCGATGACGGCATTGGCGCTGGCAACCCAGTTGGCGCTATAGAAGGCATGGCCTTAACGGGTGATATTGCCAACAAAATGGATCCGGGCGTGCAAAGGGCTTCCACATCATGGGCGCAGTTTGTAAGCGATTATTTAAGCGGCGGATTAAAGTTAAAAACAAGTAGCGGACAAGCCACCCCTATGTTCCTTGTGCCGGGCAACCATGATATTACCAACGCCATTGGCAGTAGCAAGCCGATGAAGCCAACCACCGATCCATCGAGCATGGTAGGGATGTATAACCTGATGGTGAAGCCGGACATGTCGTTATCCGGAGATATGTACGATTATAGCGAGTATAAGATCAATTACTCAAAAAATATCGGGGGTGTGCATATGATGTTCATCACGCTGTGGCCTGATTCGGTAGAGCGGATTTGGATGCAAAAGGATCTGGCATCGGTAGATAAAACCATCCCGGTAATTATTTTTACGCACGACCCGCCCATCGCCGATCCCAAACACTTTACCAACCCTGTTGCGCCACACGAGATGAATACGGAAAACGGCTTTGAAAACCTGCTGGCCGAGAACTATAAGGAAAATATAATTGCCAAAAGCGATAATAGTACAACGGTTATTGAACAGCGCGGGCTGGTAAAATTTTTAAAAGCCCATCCCAACATTAAAGCGTACATACACGGGCATAGCAACTATAACGAGTTTTACACCTACAAAGGGCCGGATAACGATATCGACCTGAAAGTATTCAGGGTCGATTCGCCCATGAAAGGTAAGTATTCATCGAAAGATGAGAAATTGCTGTCTTTCCAAGTGCTGTCATTAGATACCGAAAGCTTGCAGATGACCGTGCGCGAATGTTTGTGGAACACCGAGCCGCGCAATAAAAACCAGAAAATTGTTTTTGGGAAATCGGCGACGGTATCGCTAAAGGTTAATTGATTGTAAAAAGCGGGTGACAAAGGGGATTTGTTAAATTAATGTTAACATATAATTACATTATTTACCCCGGTGCAAAAACACAGATTTTGTACAGATTTGAAACGGTATTTTATGGTAAAATCAGCCATTGGATAAAATAAGGTGGTTTTTTGAGATACAATACCCATTCGCCAGGTAGCGTCTAAACGCTACATTTACCCGCCAAAAAAGCGGGGGTGGCGTTCTATGTGCTTAACAAAATGGTAATTCCATATTGATATTGTGCTTATAGTGCAAATGTTCCTTTGCAAGGAAATTTAGCACTATATATGAAGCAACCCCTTACCCTATTATTTTTACTGTTCCTTTTAACCGGCATCGCGTACGCAGACGGCACCCTTAAAGGAACAATCACAGACAAAAAAACCGGCGAACCCCTTATTGGCGCAACGGTTCACATCCAAAACAAAAAAGGCGATATTAAAAAGGCTATCAGCACCGGATTAGACGGTACTTTTACCTTCAAAAACGTCCCCGCCGACGATTACGAAGTTGAAGCCAAGTACATATCGTACAAAGACGAAAGCAAAACCGCATCGGTTAAAGATGGCGGCATAGCCATTGTAAACTTACAACTGGACGCTAAAGGCAGCGACCTGAAAGAAGTAACCATAAGCAGCAAAGGCTCAACCGAAACAGACCAATCAACCATACGCTCGGTACAACGTGCCGACCAGGTACTGAACGCCGTTTCGGCGCGCACCATCGAAGTATCGCCGGATATTACGGTGGCTAACGTTCTGCAGCGTGTGTCAGGAGTTTCTATAGAGCGGAGCAATAACGGCGAAGGCCAGTATGCCATCATCCGCGGTATGGAAAAACGCTATACCTATACGCTCATCAACGGTTACAAAATACCAAGCCCCGATAACAAAAACCGCTATATCCCGCTGGATATCTTCCCATCGGACATTATTGCCCGCCTTGAGGTAGCCAAATCGCTTACGCCGGCCATGGAAGGCGACGCTATAGCGGGCGGCATGAACCTGGTTTTAAAAGACGCGCCCGATGAATTTACGGTAAGGGCCAACGTTGGCACGGGCTTTTCGCAAAGCGTGTCGGAAAATGGCTTTGTTAAATTTGGCGCCCGGAACTCTACATTACGTGCACCACGGATACTCAACGGCAATACTTACAACGCTACCCTTGCCGATTTCTCTAACAAGGGCCAGCATTTCACTAATTCAAAACTGCCCTATGGCAGTATTGGCAATATCAACATTGGCGGGCGTAGTGATGATAAAAAATTTGGCGCTTTGGTATCATTAAGCTACCAGGATATTTATAAAGATAACCAAAGCGTGCTGTTTGGATCGGACGTGGACGTAAACAATCAGCCGGTGGTTACTGATATAACCCGCCGCATGTACAACATTGAGCAGGAACGTACAAGTGTCATTGGCCGTTTTGACTATAAGTTTAACAACAGAAACAAGCTGGCTTTAGATGCCGATTATATCAACCTGTCGCAAAACTCTTACCGTTTTTCGTCGGATACCAGCTTAAACCTGGCACGCACCGGCATTGGCCAGGGCCGTGTTACCCAGGACCCACGCAGCCAGCGCGGCGTACAAAAAATATACAACTTCGCGTTGCATGGCGATCATACCCTGTCTGATAACTTTAGCTTTAATTATACCGGCATTTTTTCAAAAGCCACAGATAACGAAAACCGTTACGATTTGGCTTTGATTACCGGCGCCACCTTGCAGCCAAGCGGAGCGGTTGTACAGCAGCCAACTACTATCGACGCTTTGAAAGGCCAAACACAAACCTTCAGTTACAACTCCGACCAGGATAAAAGCGGCTATTTGAATTTTGTTTACTCTCCAAAAATTGCCGATACCAAAGTAACCATTACCGCGGGCGGTATGTACCGTAACAAAACCCGTAGCAGTACTTACGATCAGTATACCTTAGGCTTGCCATCAACAGCTTCAACCCAAACTTATGATGGTAATATCGATCATAATACATTCACGGTATCAACTTTGCAAGGTACTTCAAACGACCCGTTGAACTATGATTTTACCGAGAATGTTGCGGCAGGCTTTGCCCAGTTTAAGTTCAATATCAAAAAACTGGAGGTTTTGGCCGGAGCGCGTTACGAGCATACCGATCAAAATTACTTTGACGCTTTGCCCGCTACCATAGCAGGTAAAACAGGCACCATATCCTACTACGATATTTTGCCCAGCGTAAACTTAAAGTATGTGCTCAACGATAAAACAAACCTGCGCGCATCCTACTACTCAGCCATTAGCCGTCCTAACTTTTACGAAATTGTACCGCATACCAGCGGCGACCCGGACGCGGATTACCAGGAAATTGGTAACCCATTCTTAAAGCACGCTACGGCCGATAACTACGATCTGCGCTACGAGTTTTTCCCTAAAGCGCTTGATCAGGTATTGGTTGGCGTTTTCTACAAAAGGATAGTAAACCCAATAGAGTACGCGTTAATCAACCTACTGGCGGCCGGTTCAGGTGGTTTTGCTTTACAGGCCGGTAACTACGGTACTGCCAACAATTATGGTTTTGAGGCCGATGTTACCAAATACATCCACAACTTTGGTTTCCGTGCCAACTACTCATACACCAATTCGGATATTACAACAGCTAAAGGCGAAAGGTACCGCGATGCCAGCGGTAACATCACCACCCGTCAGGTTACGCAAACCCGTCCGCTGCAAGGCCAGTCTAAACACGTAGGTAATTTATCGTTCCTGTACAAAGATGTTAAAGGCGGATTGGACGCGCAGATCTCGGCAGTTTACACCGGCGAACGGATCAACAGCGTATCAGCTTATCTTGATAATGATATCTGGCAAAAAGGCTTCGTAACGCTCGACCTTTCGGTCGAGAAAAAGCTGCTTAAAAACCTGTATATCTACGGCAAGGCTACTAACTTATTAAATACCCCGTACCAGTTGTTTGTTAAATTGCCTTATCCGCCGTTGGGCGCTTATGGTAACACCGGCCAGCCTGTTGAATATCAATCGGCCGGCACCAATACATTTATCCGGAAGGATAACTATCAGCAATACTACATTCTGGGCTTACACTATAAATTTTAATCAACATCATGAAGAAGATATTTAATCAATTGGTAATAGTGTTTGCAGGGCTGCTGGCACTGAGCGCCTGCCATCAAAAAGAAATTGTTAGCATCTCTCCGCCGCTTATTGTAACTGCCAACGCTATTACGTCCGATACCTTAAAAGGTACCGTAAAAGGCACTTTACTGCACGGCAAAACTTATTATTTTAAAAGCGATATCACTGTAAACGACGGTGATACCCTGTTGATGCAAAGCGGCGTAACGCTGATTGCCCTGGGCGACGGGCTTACCCCGGCAACCTCGCCCGAGATATTTATGCATGGTACATTTGTTAGCTTAGGCACCCAGGCCGAGCCAAACTTTATCACGGTAAAAAATGCGGCCGACCTCCACGCGCAGGCTGCACAGCAAAACTACACCAATGTATTTTTAGGCTGGTGGGGCGGTATCACCTGCACACCTGCCGCTGCAACAGCCAGCAACCCCAGCCCTAAAGGCGGCGATTTAATATTGAAATGGACGCATATTGAATTTGCGGGCGGCCCTGCCGGCGCGGCCGATAACCAGGCTTTTTACACTACAGGTTCTCCGCGCTATAATATCTATTTTGCCAACATCACCAAGAACCTGATCATCGAGGATTCGTGGTTTTTTGGATCGAAGGATGATAATATCCGTACCGATGGTGGTAAAGTAAGTATTATGCGTAACACGTTTGAATTGTGTAATGGCGTAGGCGGCGAATTTGTAAACATGAAGAGTGGCACTGTTGGCGATTTGGCTTACAATATGTGCATTGGTTCGGGCACCAACTCGCTAAAAGCATCGGATGCTGGCAGCACCGGCACCCAGTGTAATGTGAACATGTACAATAATACCATGGTTGACGGCGGTTTCAGGCAAACCAAAACCGGCCGTGGCGGCGCGGTCGATTTTGAAAAATTGGCCAAAGGACGTTGCTACAACAACCTTTTTGTTAACTGCCGTTTCAGCCTGCGCGTAACCAGCGATGCCGACGTGGCCAACGTAACTTACAATAATAACTTGTTCTATGGTTATTCGCCCGCTATTGTAGCGCAGTTTTATACTACCGATAGCTATACCGGCATTGCCAAAGGCAGCAATGATATATTATCGACCACACCGCAAACAAACAGCCCTAATTTTTACGGGTTTGATGTAAACCAATATAACTTTACTGCTAACCCGGGCCCGTTGACTCCTAACGTAATGCCCTATACCGTTGTGGTTGAGGGTACTCAAAACTTTAGGCTGTTGGCAACGTCGCCGGCTATCGGCAAAGGTAATGTGTTGTTAACGCCTTACGGAACAGTTACCGCAACGGGCACTTACGGTACTACTATCACGCCGCCGGGTAAGGATTTAGGCGCTTACCAAACCGATGGTACAGGTAA
>Ga0075040_1072498_pt1 | contig 10906 bp, 10 predicted proteins | sample OrgsoiRN2013_057_FD_67572 | JGI IMG/M metagenome (GOLD analysis project Ga0075040, IMG submission 67572) | Permafrost soil microbial communities from the Arctic, to analyse light accelerated degradation of dissolved organic matter (DOM) -... | ecosystem: Environmental > Terrestrial > Soil >...
GCAGGTTTTGCCGCTGGAAAAGAACGTCCTGTTCATCCTTCCAGGCTAGGGTCAGTCACACGCCAGCTGTTCGGCGATGAGGGGCAATTTATTCACGTTGTATTGCGCCGCCACGGTGGTAAAGGGCTTACGTGTCAACATCAAACCAAACACCGCCCGGGCTGGACAGCCAGGATATTACGCAGTTGAAACGTCTGCATCTCGCTTCGCTGGTGGAAGGCAGCACGCTGGTGATATTGGTTTGCCTTGCCGTTCCGTTAAAGCATCTCGCCGGTTATCCTCAGCTGACGTCGGCCATGGGGCCTATCCATGGGCTGGCCTTTCTGTTTTATGCCTGGATGGTGATCAATACCGCATCGGCGGGGTTGTGGCGCAAGGGCCAGGTCACGCGGTTATTGCTGCTGGCGTTTATTCCCTTTGGCACTTTTTTTAATATTGGCATGATTAAACGGCGCGAAGCCGGGCCGGCCGTGGCTAACGCACCGGCCAACAAGGAGCGGGTAGAATGACCTATACGTTAATCAAATCGTTACATATTGTGGTAATGGCCGTGTGGATCGGCGGCATGTTAACGCTGGCGGTGGCCATGACCGGCTGGAAACAGGCGGCGCAGGCCGACGTCCCGGCCCATCTTAAGATTTTTGCCGCCGTTCAGCGCTGGAATCAGACCGTCACCCTGCCGGCGATGATACTGACCTGGGTAACCGGCCTGGCGCTGACCATGATGGGCAACTGGCCGCCGTCGGCGGCGCTGGTGATCAAGTTCCTGTTTGTTCTGGCCCTGTCGGCGCTGCACGGCATTCAGTCGGGATCGTTTCGGCGCAGCCTGGGACAATCGCAGCTGGCCGCCCCGGCCATACTGCGTTACGCCGCCGGGTTTACCCTTGTTGCCCTGATAGCCTGCGTATTGCTTATCGAGCTATAGCCGGATCCGGCGCGCGGCCTCTGCCCGGCGCTGATAGCCCAGGCCGGTTTATGGCGCCGGGTTTACTTAGCGCTTAGCGCCGCGGCCACGGCTTGGGACAGCGGCTGGGTCGGGCGACCGATCAGGGCGCTCAACTGCTTGCCGTCGTCAAACAGACCGCCTTGGGCAGCACCGCTGTCCGAGTCGGCCAGCAGCGCCGCGATGGGCTGCGGCAGTCCGGCCTGCTGTAACAGCGCCTGGTAATCGGCCCGCGGCAGGTTAAGGTATTTGACCGCGGTGCCGGATTGCCGGCTAATTTCCGCCGCCAGTTCAGTCAGGGTATAGGCCTGATCGCCCGCCAATTCGTAAACCAAGCCCGCCTGATGGTCTGCCGTAAGTACGGCGGCGGCGGCGGCGGCGTAGTCAACGCGCGCCGCCGAGGCAATTCGTCCCTCACCGGCGCTGCCGGCCAGCGTGTGGTGGGCCAGCGCCGTGGGAATGCCGGCGGTATAATTTTCGCTATACCAACCGTTGCGTAACAGCACTATCGGTAGACCGGATTCCCGCAGTAGAGTTTCCGTCGCGCGATGCTCAGCCCCTAAACCCAATGGGCTGGTATCGGCATGCAGCAGGCTGGTGTACGCCAGTAGTTTTACATTGGCGCGTTTGGCCGCCGCGATCGCGGCGCGATGCTGTTCAACGCGACGTCCTAATTCGTTCGACGAGATCAGCAGCACTTTTTCCGCACCCTGAAAGGCGGCGTCAAGGGTCGCGGGCAGGTTATAGTCGGCCTGGCGTAGGGTGACGCCCAGCGCCGCCAGATCCTGCGCTTTTTCCGGGCTGCGCACGGCGGCGACCAGCTCCGCGGCTGGATGGGTTTTCAACAGTTCGGTGATGACTAAACGGCCCAGTTGGCCGGTGGCTCCGGTGATAACGATCATAATGTGTCTCCTGGTGGCTTCATAAATTTCATCATATCGCTTATACTTACTTTAAGTAAGTACTAACCAATAGGTAAGCTTCTGAAATCTAACTCTGTGCCTGGCTCGACCTTGGCCCAACAAATGCGGCGTGGCGAGTTGCTGAACGTCAAGTGCCCATCACGGGAGGTGCTGCGGCATATGACCAGCCGGTGGGGCGTCTTGGTGCTGATTGCGCTCTCCCAAGGTACGCTGCGGTTTAGCGAACTGCGGCGCAAAGTGGGTGGCGTGAGCGAGAAAATGCTGGCCCAGACCCTAGTATGGCTGGAAGACGACGGTCTGGTGATCAGACAGGCGTTTCCGGTCATTCCCCCCCACGTGGAGTACCGGCTAAGTGAATTAGGCCGAGAGGTCGGGCCGATTGTGGAAACGCTGGCCGATTGGATTGAAAGCAATCTGCCGCAGATTATGCAGCGGCGCCGGGTAAAGGCAGCATGTCTGGCGGCGGAGTGATGGCCGATCGAGCATGTCGCGCGCCGGTTACCCGTCAAGCGGCCAGCACTTAAAACGGAATTTCGGCGAATTTCTCTCGATAGTCTTTCGGGGTAATTTCAAACCCTTTTTTAAATACCGAGTAAAAATACTGCAGCGACGGGTAGCCGCACATCTGCGAGACTTCGTTTATGGTGAGCGAGGTGGAGATCAATAAATTGCGCGCGCTCTCCAATTTTTCTTCGTGAATCACATTGTGAATCGTTTTGCCGGTTTCATCCTTGAAGCGTTTTTCCAGGTTTGAGCGGGACATGCCGACCACATCCAGCACCTGCTCCACCTTTATGCCTTTGCAGGCATGATAGCGAATATAATGCATCGCCTGAATCACCGCCGGGTCGCGCAGCGAACGAAAATCCGTTGAGCGCCGTTCCATGACTTTTAACGGCGGCACCAAGATTCTCTGGAGCGGCAGACGCGCCTTGTTAAGCAGTTGATGCAGCAGTTTGGCGGCCTGGTAACCCATTTGCCGGGTGCCCTGGGCCACCGACGACAGCGCCACCCGCGACAGGCAGCGGGCCAGCTCCTCATTATCAATACCGATAACGCACAGCTTTTCCGGCACGGCGATATTGAGATGCTCGCAGACCTGAAGCAAATGGCGGGCGCGAGCATCGGTAACGGCAATGATGCCGGTATGCGGCGGCAGGGATTGCAGCCAGTCGGCCAGCCGGTTCTGAGCGTGTTGCCAGTTGTCCAGCGCGGTCTCCACGCCCTGGTAAACAATGGGCTGGTAATATTCATCCGCCGTCAGCTGGCGAAACGCTTGCTCCCGTTCCTGGGACCAGCGCTTGCCGCTGCTGGCCGGCAGACCGTAAAACGCAAAGCGATTCAGGCCCTTTCCCTTTAGGTGTAAAAAGGCGCTGGCCACCAGCGCATGGTTATCCGTGGCGATATAGTGCACCGGGGGATAGTCCGCACTGTGCTGGTAAGAGCCGCCGACGCCGATAATCGGCACCTGGACATCGCGCAGCAAAAGTTCCAGTTGATTATCGTCGAAATCGGCGATCACTCCGTCCCCCAGCCACTCCTCAATTTGATTAATCCGGCAGCGAAAATCATCTTCGATAAAGATATCCCAATCGCATTGCGAGGCCTGCAGATACTCGCCCACGCCCTCGATAACCTGGCGGTCGTACACTTTATTGGCGTTAAATAACAGCGTGATACGATAACGTTTTTCAAACATACACAGGGGTCTCGCCCGGTTTTGCCGTAGGCCAGCTTATACCTTTGCCTAACAAGAATGTATTGGCGGCATGTGCGCCAGCTAACAAATTTGCCATAAAGTCCGCCAAACACAATTCTTGCTTGGTTAATGCCCCAAATCCGCTACTCCCCGATAAAACTGCCGAAACAGTTGACGCTGCTCCCCGTAGGCCTGATGGCGTGTTTTATCCGGGATATAGCGCGCTTCCAGCGGCAAGGGCGGCAGCATGTCCGCCAGGGCAACGCCGGGATGACAGCTGAGCTGTGCCAGCCGCGCTGCGCCCAGCGCCGGTCCCACATCCCCGCCGGTGCGATAATCCAGCGCCTGCCCGCTGACGTCGGCCAGCAGTTGGCGCCAATATTCGCTGCGTGCGCCGCCGCCGATCAGGGTAATGCTGTCGGGACGCAAACCGGTGCCGTGCAGGGCGTCCATGCCGTCCGCCAGGCCAAAACTGACGCCTTCCACCACCGCCTTGGCCAGCTCCGCCGGGCCGTGTTCATGAGTCAGCCCCCAGAACGCCCCGGTGGCGTTAGGGTTATTGTGCGGCGTACGCTCGCCGGACAGGTAGGGCAGAAAATAGGCCGGCGGGGTAGTGGAACGGCACTGCGCGGCCGCCGCCAACAATGCCGGCACGCTGCCCAATCCGGTCAGTCTGGCCGCCCAGTCCAGGCACGAGGCGGCGCTCAGCATGACCGACATCAGATGCCAGGTGCCGGGCAGCGCATGGCAAAAACTGTGTACCGCCTGTTCCGGATTGCTGAGGAAACCGTTGCTGACCGCAAAATAGACCCCAGAGGTGCCAAGGGAGAGCATGGCCTGGCCCTGACGATAAATGCCGACGCCAATCGCCCCCGCGGCGTTGTCGCCACCGCCAGCCACCACGGGAACCGCCGGCATCCCCCACCGCGCCGCCACCGCCGGGCGCAGCGTGCCGGTCACCTGGTTGCCCTCATACAGCCTTGGCATATGCGCCCGGGATAAACCGCAGGCGCCAAGCAGTTCATCGCTCCAATCGCGGCGGCCCACATCCAGCCACAGCGTTCCGGCGGCGTCGGACATGTCGGTGGCAAAGTCCCCAGTCATGCGCCAGCGCAGATAATCCTTCGGCAGCAGCACTTTATCCACTTGCGCGAACACCTCGGGTTCATGTTCGGCAACCCAGAGCAGTTTAGGCGCGGTAAAACCGGGCATCATCAGGTTACCGGTAATCTCCCGCGATCGGGGCACCGCCGCTTCCAGCGCCAGGCACTGGGCGAAACTGCGGCCATCATTCCACAAAATCGCCGGTCGCAGCACCTGCTGCCGGCTATCCAATAGGGTCGCGCCATGCATCTGCCCGGTCAGCCCCAGCGCCCGCACCGCGGACAAATCTTGGCCGGCGGCCAATGCGGTCATGGCCCGATCGGCGGCCTGCCACCACTGCTCGGGATCTTGCTCCGACCAGAGCGGCCGAGGGCGGGAAACCGCTAACGGCTCGGTATGGCTAGCCACAATATGCTGTTGCTCATCCAGCAGGATGGCCTTGACCCCGGAGGTGCCCAAATCTATGCCGATGTACATAAACGTTCCTTTATCATAGCAAGCCGACGCGGCGCCTAGCGGAGAGCGGCGGTTCGCTCCCCGCGGTCTTGGGTTAGCGGTAGAGCACCTGGTTGACGATATTTTCCAGTAATTCTTGCTGTCCGCTGTGGTGTTCCGGCGCCAGATCGTGTTTTTCCGCAAACTGCGCCAGCTCGGACAGCGACAGATTTCCCTGCAGAATCCGCTGCCCCAGATCGCCGTTCCAACCGGCATAGCGGGCTTTGACCAGTTGATCGAGCCGGCCATCCTCAAGCAGCCGCGCGGCCACTTTCAGCGCCAGGGCCATCACGTCCATGCCGCCGATATGGCCGTGGAACAGGTCATATTTATCGGTGCTCTGCCGCCGTACTTTGGCATCGAAATTCAGGCCGCCGGTGGTAAAACCGCCGGCTTTGAGGATTTCATACATAATCAGCGCGTTCTCTTCCACGCTGTTGGGAAACTGATCGGTATCCCAGCCGGATTGCGGATCGCCGCGATTGGCATCCACCGAGCCGAAAATACCCAATGCGATGGCGCTGGCGATCTCATGTTGGAACGTATGGCCGGCCAACGTGGCGTGGTTGGCTTCCAGGTTGACCCGTATATCCTTTTCCAGACCGAATTGTTTCAAAAAGCCATAGACGGTGGCCACGTCATAGTCATATTGGTGCTTGGTGGGTTCCTGCGGTTTCGGTTCGATCAGCAGCGCGCCCTGGAAGCCGATTTTATGCTTGTGCTCCACCACCATATGCATAAAGCGGCCAATTTGTTCCCGCTCTTGGCGCAGGTCGGTATTGAGTAAGGTTTCATACCCTTCGCGGCCGCCCCACATCACATAGTTTTCTCCGCCCAGTTTCATGGTGGTTTCCATGGCGGTTTTCACCTGGGTGGCGGCCCAGGCGAACACTTCCGGGTCGGGATTGGTAGCCGCGCCGGCGCCGTAGCGCGGATGGGTAAAGCAATTGGCCGTACCCCACAGCAGTTTAATGCCGGTTTGCTGCTGTTTTTGCCCCAGGATATCGGTAAGCGCGGACATATTGCCCAGGTATTCTTGCAGCGTATCGCTTGCTGGGATCACGTCGGTATCGTGAAAGCAGTAATAGGGCGCACCCAGCTTGGAAAAAAATTCAAACGCCACGTCGGCCTTTAAACGGGCCTGGCCCAGTGCGTCCCCCGGCTGCTGCCAAGGACGATCGAACGCGCCGACGCCGAACATATCGGTACCGGCCCAGCAAAACGTATGCCAGTAGCAAACGGCCAGGCGCAGGTGGTCTTCCATACGTTTACCCAAAACCACCTCATCGGGGTTGTAATGGCGAAACGCCAGGGGATTGGTGCTCTGCGGACCTTCAAAACGGATTTTTTCGACGAGATCAAAAAATTGAGACATGGGGCGACTCCTTGGTAAAGCAGGGTCCGTTCTGATGCGGACAGGAATTTGCGCGCCGTACGGGTAGCGCGGCGGACATCTGGCAATTAACTCTGGTTGATTCTGGTAATAAAGGCCGGCACAATCAATTACGTTATTTCACAACGCGATTCATGAAATTATTTATTGTGCGCGCGATCACAAGGAATTCGCGAAAAACCCGGCTAAGGTGAATAAATTCGGTTAACTTTTAGCAGGTAAACCGCACAGCCGATGTGGATAAAATAAGCGGCAGCTCACAGAACGCGCATTTGAGTAAAATATCGTAATGCCGTTGTGAAAATTTGCAATTGCCGCTAAAAACTTTCGCAACTAATACTATTCAGGTTATCTCAGCCCCCGTAGGGCGCCCTCTGCACCCCACTATTTGTAACGGTTTGATTCTTATCCCGTTGACAGCAAATTATATTGCTGAATATGTTCTTATAAAAGTAACATAAGGAATTCAAGATGAAACTGAAACCTCTCCTACTCTCTGTTTGCGCTTTACTACTGTTGGCCAGCCAGCCCGGCATGGCTAAACAAATCAAAATCGGCATGGCGGTTGACGATCTGCGTCTGGAACGCTGGCAAAAAGATCGTGACATCTTTGTTGAAAAGGCCAAGTCATTAGGCGCCGATGTGTTTGTACAGTCGTCCAACGGCAATGAAGAAACCCAGATGTCGCAAATAGAAAATATGATCAACCGCGGCGTCGATGTGTTGGTAATAATCCCCTATAATGGCCAGGTGTTAAGCAACGTTATTGCCGAAGCTAAACGCGAAGGCATCAAAGTGTTGGCCTATGATCGTTTGATTAATAATGCGGATATTGATTTTTATATCTCGTTTGATAATGAAAAGGTCGGCCAACTGCAGGCGCAAAGCCTGGTGAAACGTGTCCCGCAAGGGAATTATTTTCTGATGGGCGGTTCACCGGTGGATAATAATGCCAAAATGTTCCGCGCCGGACAAATGACGGTACTCAAACCGCTGATCGACAGCGGTAAAATCAAAGTGGTCGGTGACCAATGGGCCGACGGCTGGTTACCGGAAAACGCGCTGAAAATAATGGAAAACGCGCTGACCGCCAATAATAATAAAATCGATGCGGTAGTGGCCTCCAACGACGCCACCGCCGGCGGCGCCATCCAGGCGCTGGCCGCACAAGGGTTGGCGGGCAAAGTGGCCATTTCCGGCCAGGACGCTGATCTGGCCGCGGTGAAACGCATTGTGCAGGGCACCCAGACCATGACGGTGTATAAGCCGATTAAACAGCTGGCCACCACCGCCGCCGAAATCGCCGTGGAATTGGGCAAGGGTGAAAAACCCAAATCCAACGCCACGCTCAATAACGGGCTAAAAGACGTTCCCTCGTATTTACTGACGCCTATTTCGGTAGATAAAAGCAATATAGACAGCACGGTGATCGCCGACGGTTTTCATAAAAAATCCGATTTAAAATAATCCGCCTGAACGCCGGCTGTTATCCACAAGCATTCAACCGGGCCGCCGCACCGCGCGGTCCGGCTGCGGGGGTTGATTATCATGGCGTCTTCTTTGTTGGAAATGAAAAATATCACCAAACGGTTCGGCCAGGTGAAAGCGGTGGATAATGTGTCCTTATCCATTGAAGCCGGCCAGGTTTTATCGTTATGTGGTGAAAATGGATCCGGTAAATCCACCCTGATGAAGGTGCTGTCTGCGGTCTATCCGTACGGAACGTACGAAGGGGAGATCTTTTTTGGTGGCGAACCTTTGGTGGCGCACGGGGTGCGCGACACCGAACAGAAAGGGATTGCGATTATTCATCAGGAGCTGGCGCTGGTAAAGCAAATGACGGTGCTGGAGAATATTTTTCTGGGTGCCGAATGGACCTCCTATGGCGTAATGGACTACGACAAGATGTACCTGCGCTGCCAACGCATGTTGGCGCAGGTCAAACTTAATATCGATCCCAATATCCGGGTGGGTGAGCTGGGCTTGGGGCAACAGCAGTTGGTGGAAATCGCCAAGGCGCTGAACAAACAGGTCCGCCTGCTGATCCTGGATGAACCCACCGCCTCGCTGACCGAAAGCGAGACCGCCATCTTATTGGATATTGTTGACGACCTGCGCAACCATGATATTGCCTGTATTTATATTTCGCATAAGCTCAATGAGGTCAAAGCCATTTCCGACGTGATTTGCGTCATTCGCGACGGCAAGCATATTGCCACCACCGCGGCCGCCGGCCTGACCGAGGATGCGCTGATCGCCATGATGGTGGGCCGCGAGCTGACCGAACTCTATCCCCATGAGCCCCACGTCATTGGTGAGGAGATTTTGCGCCTTGAGGGCGTGAGCGCCTGGCATCCGATTAATCAACATATCCGGCGGGTAAATAATGCCGGTTTCGTGCTGCATAAAGGCGAGATCCTCGGTATCGCCGGTCTGGTCGGGTCGGGGCGGACTGAGCTGGTGCAATGCCTGTTCGGCAGTTATCCCGGCCGCTGGGAAGGCAATATCAGCCTGTATGGCAAACCGGTACGTTTCGCCAACTGCCGCCAGGCGATGCGCCACGGCATCGCCATGGTGTCAGAGGACCGCAAAAAAGACGGTATTATCCCGGTCATGAGCGTTGGATCGAACATTACTCTGGCGGCATTGGGGGACTTTAGCCAAACGCTTGGCATCCTGGACGAAGCCGCCGAGCAGGCGGCCATCCGCGATTCGGTCGAGCGGCTTAAGGTCAAAGCGTCTTCCCCGGAGCAGCCCATCGGGCGCCTTAGCGGCGGCAATCAGCAAAAGGCGATTTTAGCCAAATGCCTGCTGCTCAAGCCCAGTATCCTCATTCTCGACGAACCCACCCGCGGTATTGATATCGGCGCCAAGCAGGAAATCTATCGTTTGATCAATCAACTGGTACGCCAGGGGATTGCGGTGATCGTGGTGTCTTCGGAACTGCCGGAGGTGTTGGGCATCAGCGATCGAGTGCTGGCCATGCACCAGGGTGTCGTCAAAGCCGATTTGATTAACCGCGACCTGACGCAGGAACAGGTGATGGAAGCGGCGCTAAGGAGTAACTCACATGCTTAACAATACGCGGCCCAGCGGTGCAACGGCCCTTATCCTCTCCGCTAAAGATAAACTTAAGGCAATAAATTTTCAGGTATTTGTGATGCTGGCCGCCATCGTGGTCATCATGCTGTTTTTCACGTTCACCACCGAGGGTTCCTATCTTAGCGCGCGTAATATTTCCAATCTGCTGCGCCAAACCGCCATCACCGGCATCCTGGCGGTAGGCATGGTATTTGTGATTATTTCGGCGGAGATCGATCTGTCGGTCGGCTCCATGATGGGGTTGCTGGGCGGGGCGGCGGCCATTTTCGACGTCTGGCTCGGATGGCCGCTACCCTTGACCATTGTGGTGACGCTGCTGCTGGGGCTGGTTTTGGGCGCGTGGAACGGTTGGTGGGTCGCCTACCGCAAAGTGCCGTCTTTTATCGTGACCTTGGCCGGTATGCTGGCGTTTCGCGGTATTTTAATCGGGGTGACCAATGGCACCACGGTGTCGCCCACGTCGGCGGCGATGTCGCAAATCGGCCAGAGCTATCTGCCGGACGGTGTGGGTTTTGGGATCGGGTCGCTGGGCCTGCTGCTGTTTATTGCCTGGCAATGGCGTCGGCGCGGCAATCGTCAACGTTTGGGATTAACCGTGCCGGCCCGCACCGGCGATGTGGCCCGTCAGGCCTTTACCGCCATCGTCGTGTTGGGCGCCATCTACCTGCTTAATGACTATCGTGGCGTGCCTACCCCGGTATTGGTCTTAGTGGCCTTGATGTTGGCCGGCCTGTTTGTGGCGTCGCGCACCGCCTTTGGCCGGCGCGTTTACGCCATCGGCGGTAATATTGACGCGGCCCGTCTTTCCGGCGTTAACGTCGAGCGCACCAAGCTGGCGGTATTTGCCCTCAACGGCCTGATGGTGGCCATCGCCGGGCTGATTCTCAGTTCCCGTTTGGGGGCCGGTTCGCCCTCCGCCGGCAATATTGCCGAACTTGATGCCATCGCCGCCTGCGTGATCGGCGGCGCCAGCCTGGCCGGCGGCGTCGGCGGCGTGGCCGGCGCGGTAATGGGCGCCTTTATCATGGCGTCGCTGGATAACGGTATGAGTATGCTGGACGTACCGACATTCTGGCAGTACATCGTCAAAGGCGCGATTCTGTTGCTGGCGGTGTGGATGGATACGGCGACGAAAAAACGGTTGTGATCCGTAATATAACCCTGGCCGGGCCGACTTGCGTCGGCCCGGCCGGCTGAACGAACTCATCGCCTGGATAAGTTTAATAAGTTATTAACCGATATTCACC
>Ga0075040_1050985_pt1 | contig 10166 bp, 12 predicted proteins | sample OrgsoiRN2013_057_FD_67572 | JGI IMG/M metagenome (GOLD analysis project Ga0075040, IMG submission 67572) | Permafrost soil microbial communities from the Arctic, to analyse light accelerated degradation of dissolved organic matter (DOM) -... | ecosystem: Environmental > Terrestrial > Soil >...
ACTAGCGTTACTGCGTTTTCCATGTTTGGTGGGTGCTGAGAGGCTCGAACTCCCGACCTAAACCTTGTAAGGGTTCCGCTCTACCAACTGAGCTAAGCACCCCATGTTGAATCTGGAAAACTCTTTCAGAGCTTGTCACCGCTGCTGAACGAGGCCGTATTCTACTGTGAGGTTTTCTCATCTGCAAGGGTCTTTTTGAAATTATTTCAAAAGCGACGGGCGGGCTGTGCTTGCCGCAAGCGCCATTTCCGGCGATACTGTATGTATTCACAGTATTCTTTCTCCAGCCCACGTCCCATGTACGCGCACAACCGCCGCATCGCCCACCTGGACATGGACGCCTTCTACGCGTCCGTGGAATTGCTGCAATATCCCGAGCTGCGCGGCCAGCCCGTCGTCATCGGCGGCGGGCGCGACCACCAGCCGGTCACCCAGCCCGACGGCACGCGCAGCTTCGCCCGGCTGCGCGACTACGTCGGCCGCGGCGTCATCACCACCGCCACCTACGAAGCGCGGGCGCTCGGCGTCGGCTCGGCGATGGGCATGATGAAGGCGGCCAAGCTGGCGCCGGACGCGGTGCTGCTGCCGGTGAACTTCGACGCCTACCGCCACTATTCGCGGCTGTTCAAGCAGGCCGTGCTGCGCATCGCGCCGGAAATCGAAGACCGCGGCATCGATGAGATCTATATCGACCTGACCGACGTGCCGGGCGAGACCTTCGAGCTGGCCAGCCGCATCAAGGCCGCCGTGCACGAGGCCACGGGACTGAGCTGCTCGATCGGCGTGACGCCCAACAAGCTGTTGTCGTTATCCAGAGTGGCCTGTCAACAGTCTTCTTTGCAGGGAATTTGTAGGTTTTCGCATGTGCAAGTAGCGTGTGTTGCAAGCTCGTTGAACACTGCCCCATGCCCTGATTTTAGGCTCGGCTCGGAAGGGTCTTCCCGCTTTCAATTTTTGCTTGAGAGCTGAGAACCAGTGCGCAGAATTGCTCATCTGGATATGGATGCTTTCTTTGCCTCAGTGGAACTTATAAAGTACCCAGAATTACGTGGACTGCCGGTCGTGGTCGGCGGAGGGAAGTCGTGTCAGCCAGTATTGCTTCCTGATGGGAGTAAAGTGTTTTCGAGAATACGAGACTACGTAGGTCGAGGAGTGGTAACTACTTCTACTTATGAAGCACGGGCGCTAGGAGTGTTCTCGGCAATGGGCATCATGAAAGCGGCGAAATTGGCTCCGGATTGTATTATTCTGCCGTCGGATTTTGAATCTTATCGTATTTACTCCGGTCTATTTAAAGCTGCAGTCGTGAAGATTTCGACAATTATTGAAAGTGTCGGAATTGATGAGATTTATATCGATTTAACGACTGATCAACGTGAAACCGAAGTTATTGCCAGAGAATTGAAGAAGGCGGTCTTTGATGCAACAGGTATATATTGTTCAATTGGTATCGCGGATAATAAGCTCTTAGCGAAAATATGTTCTGATTTAGAGAAGCCGAATGGCTTAACTATATTGAATAAAGAAGATATTCCGAAAAGAATTTGGCCATTGCCCGTGAAGAAGGTTAACGGCATCGGCCCTAAATCGACTATAAAACTTTTCGAACTTGGAATCAATACTATTGGCGAGCTAGCGGGTGCCGATGTTGGGTTATTGCAAAATCACTTTGGGGTCAGATATGCGACTTGGTTGAACGCAGTTGCGAGAGGAATTGATCATAGAGAAGTTAAGACTAGTAGGCCTATAAAGTCTATAAGTCGGGAGACAACTTTTGAGCGCGATTTGCACGTTAAAATAGATCGTCCGTTGCTATCCGAAAAGTTGATCAATCTTTGCTCTCGAATTTCTGAGGATTTGAAAAAGCATGACCTAAGAGGAAAAACTGTAGGGGTAAAAATAAAATTCTCTGATTTTACTATAGTGACTCGTGATATTACATTGCCGTTGTCAACAGATCAAGTATCAATAATATTAAGTGCTGTGCGAGACTGTTTAAAAAGGATAGTAATCGAAAAAAGAATTCGTCTACTTGGTGTTCGGATACATGGCTTCGACTCTGCTTCTCCGACATTTCACAGTGCAGCGCAATTCGACCTATTCCCTTTCGAATAAAATACTTCTCATGGAAAAGAAACTCAAAAATATTGATTTACTGAGATGGACTCGGCACCACCGACTGGATAAAACTAACGTTTCGTCCAATAAAACAATTCAGCGCGCAAACGAACAGCACGGCCTATCGCAGCCCGATTTGGATAAACCGTTACCGAATATTGATCGAAAAAGGTAATATTTGAAAATTGCGGAGATGTTCCGACACTGAATATAGGATCAAGCTAGCGTGTCTATGAACACTAGTTTGATTCGATTCGGTGGCGGCGAAGCCATACCAGTAAATCGACAGGTACTCGTTAAGGTCACCTCTAGAAACCTAGCCTGCCGTTCGCAGGTTCAGTAAAATTCTAGGATCAGCCCGCCACCAACGAGTACCACAATGATGAAGCCCCGGATCAGCCTGTTTGCCGAACATGAACGCGAAGATCGGCGTACCAAGATTGGCGACCCGCTGGTCGGCTTGACCAAACACGTGGACTTCGAGGCGCTGGCCGCCGGCATCGACGGCGCCGCTCCAAGGCCGTCGCGCGCCAAAGGCGGCCGTCCGCCATATCCGACGGTGTTGATGGTCAAGATACTGGTGAGTATTCTCGTCAAAGCGGCCACTGATTCTCGTCGCAAAGCGGCCGGGCATTCTCACCCAAAGCGGACACCTCTTCGCATCGCAAAGCGGCCACCTGTTCTCACAGACCGCCGCCACCCAATCGCATTGAACGCCGCCACTCGTTCTCGGTGGTCACCGCCAGCGCTCTGCTGTGACTGCGGCCATCACCTAAAGGGCAGCGAAAGATTGAATCCGCACCTCATTGCGGACGTTCCCCAATTTCCTAAAAGTCCTATTTATACCCGTACTGTTTGGTTTAAGCAGGCCCTAAATTTTTTCCTTCGTCAGATGGACGAAGCGCCAGATTTGCAGTAGCAATCTCAATTGCTTCTTTCGCTAATTTTTTACCTATCCCGAAATCGCGAACCATTGCCTCATGAGCAGAATCCCAGTCGTTGCCAGCTTTCAATAGCTGGCGTGCCAATTCTACTGCTTCCACGAAACGGGCTTCGTTCATCTCAGGAACTACGCGAGCTACTCCACCACCTGCAAAACGTAGGGCGCTTTGTACTACTCGTCCCGATGGACGTACAAGAGCCCCGCTGTTTCCTCGATCTTCGAGCAGACGCATCCGTCGTTCCAATCCACGCGTGCTCTCCAGAATATCCGAGAGAATATCTTCCTGCTTACGAGGTTCGACTATTGTCGTCTCTGGATAAGTTTCAAGAATCGAGGAAAATTTTTGCTCAAATTGCGGCCAGTAAGTCTCGAAGACCCCTTTTAGTATCACTACGTCTAAACGACTCGCCTCTGGAAGGTTTCCGTTTAGTGTCGAAACCAGCTTCCACATACTTTCATAGTTCGGGAGGGTATGATTGAACTGCGCGAGCGGGTCACGAATGTCTTTTGTTTCAATGTCGATCAGAAATGTGCAGACACGGCTACTAGCCAGCCCCTTTGCCAAAGCACCAGCTTCAAACAGAATCCAAGGCGCTTCTTTGTTTTCCTTTGTCAGGCAGATGATCCCGAAGGTCGTATCTTGTAACTCGCTACTGATTTGATTAAACCATATTGAGCCGCTATCAATTCCGCTAGTTGAAATCCACGGGCGTGATGCTTGAACTACACATTTCACCCAATAGTCCAAGAGTTTCGCGACCTCACGGCTCCGTGCGCCAGACCAGCTCATAAAAACTTTCATTGCCCATCCCCTATGTTAATCGTTCTGGTTGCTGTTGAGCCATCTCTGAAATAGCCCATAGATTCAGAGCTGTTGCGAGACTTGTTTGCGTTTCAGCTAGCGTCTGCTCTTGGCCGGTAGCGTCATCGAGACACATCGCTGTGGAAATGATTTAATGTGAAAATAATATTGCTCTCGGCTATATCTGCAATCGATGTCTCATCCAGATGGTAGTGTGCTCCAACTACACTGCTATTAGATATCCTTAGCAACTGCAATGCCAAATGTTGTAGACCAGTCTTATTTCCTGAAATTACTACTTCACCAGTTTTGGAGCGAATCTCCACCGTCGGAATAGTCAGTTGGGTTTCAAGCGCTTCTGAGTCAATGGCAGCAAGCGCGGCAATGATTCCATCTATATTTTTCATATTTATAACTTACCCACCCCTTCTTGTGGAAGCCTGAATTTCACCGACTGCTTTTGGCCCACCTCGGACCTTCGAATTTTTCTTCGAACTTGCCCTATGTATTTTGTATTAAGCTGTAGAGTCTCAATAAAATAGATAAACTCGTCCTCATGCCGCGACTAGAGCACTAATGAGGCCGGGTTTTATTGAGTACAAAATATTTGCTTCAAAAAATTCAGCTTTATTCTAAAGGGACGGCTAACCTAATAATCAGCTCTGCGCATTTCTAAGCCGCCAAATCGTTGAAGCTTTGCTCACTTAGCGGCTAGAAAGCTGAATCGGACAGATAGTTGAACTCTAAGACGACGCGGGATGCCAGCGTCGTCAACATCAACGCCTAACAAATTTACCACCACTTCAAAAATTCAAGGAAAAATGATTTCAAAATTAGCTACTACCATCTTAAGTAGCAGTGAATTCGCACCCCTCTCTAGATGTTGCTCCCCGCAAAATAAACTTGTGATTATTGTCAATTTTTCGGGGCGTCGGGAATAGTAGTGCTAGATCTTTTCATACGTAAATTTTACCTCGTAAAAGCAAATCTAAAAATTATTTATATGACTTTCCCTTTGGCAAGGTATTATTTTTAGGAGGATAAAAAGGCTTTTTTGCCATGAGAAGCAAAAATTGAAGTCGAGCAGAATCATCGAGGATAGAATGATAGAATAAATATTCCATATTATTTAGACTTCGACATTTATCAAAAACCTTGCCCGCCTCTATACTTAAGTATCGTTTCAAAGTGAACTCATCGACCGCATTGATGGGATTCTTTCGAACATCCAAAATAAGTGCCTCCCAAAAAGCTTTAACGGTCGGCAACGCCACTTTTTTTAGTTTGATTTTTTCTGCGTGAAATTTGATAAGTCTATGGTGAGATCGATTCTTCGCAAGAATAACAAAATCAATATCATCAATGTATTCAAGAGGCTTGAATACAATATAAAAATTACGTTCACGCAAAAAAAAATCGAAGTAAGGATGCAGGATACGATCTAAGGGATTTCGTCCAGAAGGTTGGCGCTTAGGATTTCCCCCTTTTTGATAGCCAGGAAACCACTGCCCTTTTGCTGCTGGACTTTGGCAGTCCGAACAACTCGGCACCAAATTTAAACTAAAAAATGCATACTGAGGAAAGTGTTCCTTGGGTAGATAATGATCAACAGTTACGTTTTTCTGCAAACCACAGTACGGGCAAGCGGACAGGCCTTGTAATTTGGTTAGGCGTTCTTTAACCAGCTTGGAAAGCGGACTTCCTGAGGTATACCTAGCTTTTAATTTATCTCTTGTTACCAAAGGTAGTCCAATGGCAAAAATCGCTGCATCGAATGGTGCCCGGCAAACCGCCCAATAGCGCTCGTAATATTTCCTAAGAATGGAATGGATTTCGCTCGGCGCGGACTTTCCTCTGAAGTAATTTCCGAGTATTCGATAGTCTGGCCAATTCGGCTTACCGAGGTAATTTGGCATCCTTGCCCTCCGCCAAAATTTCTGGAATTCGATTAATTGCTTCCGAACCAATTAGACCAGCAAGATCATCTAATAAATTTTGATCAAAACCTGTACCTCGATCCATTACAAACTCAAGTAGTCGAGACTGAGTTAATGAGGTCGATGCATCATGCTCGAACACAAATTCCGAGATTGCAGAGATATTTCCACCACGAGTTTGCAAGGTGGGGCGCGCAAATTCAATACCCTCATCCTTATTTGGCTTGAGGACAGTTACACAACTCTTATCAAGTTCGCGAATCACATATGGTGAGTGAGTGGCTAGAACAGCTACAGATCCAGTAGCATTAAGTGCATCATATAACGAGAGCATCACCAACGAAATGAATTGTGGATGCAAGTGGACCTCGGGCTCATCAAATAAATAAACGGTCTGCCCGTGGGCTCCCTGGAATAGTCGAGTTAGGAAAGTTAGAATATTCTTTTGGCCCGAACTAATGTCAAGAATTCTTCCATCGTCATCGATAAATGTGATTGGTCGCGTTTCGTCAAATGCTCTAGCATCCATAACCTCCTGACCATTGAATGTGTTCTGAATTGTCTTCCAATGTAGATACGTTCCGTCGTTCCGAGGAAAGTGAAGCTGGTCGATAGGAAGATGTTCTCTTGTAATGCGACGCAAGGCATTCCAACTAAAATCTGAGGTATCTGCGCTTGAGCTTCGCGCTAAATCGTAGAGCACTCGCCCCAAGCTTATCCAAGCGGGGCCTACGATATTTAGTGGAAAGACTTCGACACTCGCTGCGCGAGACCTCTCCCATCTATCCGGCTCATGAGTTAGTACGACGACACGATAACTATTCCGTTCAAGTAGCTCATTGACCCACTCTGCCTCCTCTGCTGATACGCTATCCGGTGCCAATCCAGAAAGAGTATTAGCTAAATCCATAAGCAAACGAGTCTTGCCTAAGCCGTTACGACCAATAATCGCATGTATGAGATTTCTACCGAGGCGATCACTTGTGAACGGCAGCGATATCACCGAACCAGAGTTAGAAATACTTTCGAGAAATTCAAGTTCAGAGATCGGATCTGTCTCTGTTGGCTGACGGTTGGCTTTAAGAATGAGCTTATCTAAGCCAATAAAGGTTAAATACGCTTCACTAGTCCGTAAGAAAGAATTCTGTACGGCGTCCGATTGAAGTGATACCAGAAATTTCTCGTCGTTAGGCGTGAATAGCCGGCGCGCTGAAATATCATTAATAGATAGAAGAATATCCTTTGCGACCCCAAAAGGAAAGACAGACAAAATTTTAAGGTAATTTTCTTTTCGCGCCAAAAATACCGATAAATTAATAGAATATTCTGATTTTGATATCTCAATCGGACCTTGAGTTTTCTGTAGATAATAGCTGGTATTGGTCTCTCCGTTGATAAAAGCTTTGACGCCAGAGGAAAGTCTTATTTCGACTTCTCTCGTGGCAATCACTAGCTCAACCATCAAGCTATAGCCGAAATCATTCCAATTATTTTCGGATGGAATAAAATATATTTCAGTGCCAATATCTAAAACTGCTGGCTTAATATATTTATTGGAAAAATATAATCTTGTATTCATAGTTTTCTTAAAGTACTGGATTGATATACCAAGCTACATAAGCTGTGTGCCGAATAGAATTTAATCAACGATAGCTGTTTTTTAATTGATCAACACAATTTATTATTTGGCATCAAAAATATAAAACTTAACGAATCTAAGCGCAGCATGCTCTGAATCCAATATTCCTACCATGTGGCGCCCTCATTCTTCAATATTTGAGTTCCAGTGTCGGATCGATGACAACAAGACTGCTGAATTACGAACTCATTTTTCTTCTTGTAAGCCAACGAAAGATTGAAATTCCTCTATTGTTACAAGTTCTATTTATTGAGGCTTAGTAAAGTCGTACACTTCAAATAGCGCCCATAGGCGTCTACCCTACTGTTGAAAAGATACGTTGAAGACGAAAACCAACGTCCGGATATGGCCGTAATATGACATAGTGTTAGGCCGACCAGCAAAAATAGAGTCGGAAATTAGCTCCAATTTTTGCTCCAAAAAATACAAGCATCCCAAAGCCTACTAACAATGGCAGTCCGATTAAAGCGAATCCGTAGGTCACTAAAACCACCGGCAACCACAATATCAGCAGGCCGAAAAATGCGCCCATGCCCACGGCTCTATGCTCCGAGCGTTGGACAAAAAACCTTGGCACATTCCTATGACCAATGCGGACAACACGATAGCGACCAGCCTAACAATTCCGGAGAAATTCTCAAAGCCCCTGTAATTAAAAAAGGCCACAAAAAGGCTGATGACGGCGCTAGATATGCCAATAAATCCGGTCTTAATTTTGCTCATCAATGCCTCTCAACAGGAATCATTCTACGTCAGCTCCTGGCCGAATGCGGCGGTCACTAGGGTTCTAGCTGCTGGACGGGGCATACTTGAATTTGTAACCCAGGTGCACACAAAAATATAACATCTTTTCAGCCGGTAATATTTTTTTGAGTTCATATTCGCCTTTGAACTCCGGCCCCAATTTTTCTAACTCATCGACATTATCCGATTCCGGGAATCCAACAAGTACAATGTCCCCATTCCGGGGATAGACTGCGGTCCAGTATTTTTTGTGACGCATCATTGCAATGTTCGTATAAACGCACATCATCCATCTTGAAGCTTCCGGTCCTCGTGTAGAAAATCCGGGTATTTCTAGGCTCGACGTCGTATCCGTGTTCGACAACTCTTTGACCGAATATTCCAAATTTGGAAATCCGGTCTCCTTCGGAAGGAACTTTATCTCTTCGGAAAATGATACTGTGGAAATCGTCAGCAACCCTATGGCGAGAATTGACCTAGTGTGCATAATATCTTTCGGTGAAATATCAAACTATATTATTTAGATGCAACAATCATTCCAAGCAGAACGAGCTGCACTATCAATCCGTCGGCTTCTGGCCGAGTGTTGACTATTTCCGGTCCTCTCCGAGCGACTCCCATTTAGGCAGCCGGTATTTGCGTCTGCCGTACGCGTAGTAGGTTGCCATCGAAAAACCAAAGAGAAGTCCAGCCATACATGCGACTGTAACGGCAAACATTCCTGCAATCCCGTGCTCTTTCCAAGCGAAAAACCACATTATGGTTCCCCAAGCAAAGCCAAACCAAAGCCCCATAAAAATAGCAACTTGGAAAAATGACATAAAGTGGGGTGGGCGAACCTTCGCACCAATCCGCCATAGAAGCCGCAACAAGGGCGGTTCGTAGTTGCTACGCCATATTCCAGTACGGCTCAGAATTTTTAAGGATTGGTTGCGTTGGGATTGAAATTGCATACAGTTAATTTAATAATTATTGAAAAGAAACCACTATGACTCAAACACATACCGCCAAAATATACACTTTGTATCGACGCAATGGCTTACGCTCATGGCCGGCTTCTGCCGATACTGTTTCGGCCACATCCGTTAGCAGCGGCATATTATCAATGCACGGTTGCGTTTTTTAACGATGTTAATACATCAATTTTGTTATTCCTAAATACTGCTGCTGCGGATACAGACATCAGTCCATAACTATCATCTAAGAAAATCCGAAGAACCTCTATGGCCTTTTCCCGCTCATCAGTTTTGATGAGATGAACGGCAGCCGCAAATTTCGCAGCTACTGATTCAGCCCCAATTAAATCCAGAAGATTTCTTGTACCTCTTCCGTTCCTCATCCATATCTTAACAACGCGATTTATCTTTCTGCTCGTCAAATTAGCCAACTTTGAATCACCTGCGTTAATTGCGCGCCAGTATTTTTCAGATAAAATCACAAATTCTTCTGCATCCATAAAGATACCTATGCATACACATGCTGGGATGATAGTCATATTGCCACATCGGAGCGCGTGGGACTACGGAAATTGAGCGGCTGCTATTGGCCGAAGACGGTCTACGCAATGCGACTTAGTTTCGATATGTATCGATATCAATCGTAGCACCAACAGCATGTATGAAATTAATTACCGGCGCTTCGAAACCTATTGCAGGCATTGATGCCTCTTCATCTTGGTCTATCCAAAGTACAACCTGAAAAACGCATCGTAGATTAAATTTATTTTTCGCTTCAAGTATCTTGGCCGCGAACGGTGCAAGTTGAATCGCTAGCGTTTCCGACATCTCGTACACATCAATCACGTCACTTTCAACTCTACCGGAGGAAATTTTCCAGGATGAGTTTCTAGGAAGAGGCACGTCAGGTCTACGTTCGCCCTTTCGCCTAACCTTCGCCAGTAACCCCACATGGGCCGAAACCTCATGAGGCTCAAAGTCATCACCATACATTGCGAAATAAACTTCGCCCCTACTTGTCATGTAT
>Ga0075040_1116227_pt1 | contig 10155 bp, 8 predicted proteins | sample OrgsoiRN2013_057_FD_67572 | JGI IMG/M metagenome (GOLD analysis project Ga0075040, IMG submission 67572) | Permafrost soil microbial communities from the Arctic, to analyse light accelerated degradation of dissolved organic matter (DOM) -... | ecosystem: Environmental > Terrestrial > Soil >...
AAAAAAAACTGAAAGCTTTAAGAATAAAAAACAGCTTAAGATGTTATTTGAAAAAACGTTTAGATTAATTGATACAAGCTTACCTACAGGAATAGTACGTTCAACCAGGAAAAACACCACCCCCCTTATTTTGTTCGAAGCAATTTCGGTAGGCGTAGCCGACTCTCTGAGCGCTGGAAAAACCGTACGCCCTGTAAAACTCAGGGCACTTTTAAATGACACAACCTTAACCGCCTTGACAACAGGCGCCACGAATAGTAGAAAAAAACTTACCGACAGGATTAAGTATGTAAAGGAGCACGTATAAAATGAGCTATGAGGGAGCAAAACAATTAGCTAGAGAACGGCTCACTGAAGTTCAACTCCTCCTAAATCACATTGCATCCTTGGAGCCCAAAGATGCTACCACTCCTCACCCATCTGAGGTTAAAATTTTAAGGGGCTTCTTTTATGTTCATCTTTATGCGGCACTAGAGAAAAGCATCAATGAAGCAGTGCAACTTACCTTGCGTTTAATTGCAAATCATAATGCCCCCGGAAAACATTACCAATTAAACTTCGGAAGCATCGCAGCGCGTGGCAAATTACAATCATTCAAAAGTTGCAGCCATAAACACTACCATGACAATGCACTGGCTATTTTCACTATGCTCAACTCTACCGAAACAACAAATATAGACGAAACCCAATTCTCGGATACCCTCATGAACGTTTGGATGAAATCTATCATCGAGGTATTAGACTCTTTTGGAATAGATCTTTCAGTTGACCCTAGAACCCGTACCACTATTAACGAACTGGTTGAAAATAGAAACAAGGTAGCGCATGGCCGAGAGAGCGCGCTTGCAGTCGGGGAAAGGCATCGCTCAAATATTCTGCGCGAAAAATTCACAATAACGACCAGCCTAATTGATGCAGTGACGAATAAGCTTGAGACTTTTTACAGCTCACGGTCATTCATAAAAGCCTCCGAGCGAGGTCTGTATTAACGTAGCAGCCTATTTGCGTGATATTACCACCCCTAAGTAGGATGATAGAGACCGGTAATTGCAGTTTTATGGCGGCAAGCATGATTAGATTAATAAATGTTCGGCATTGCTACGGTATACGTTCTGGCGTCAACGGCGTTTCAACCCATTTGGCGGATTCAGAGCTGAGCTTGGTCGAGAAGCTAACTAGGGATTATCAGAAGGTGTGCTGCATAACGATCGAGGGAAGCCAAGAACGGCCAGAGGATAGTATCCGCTTAGAGGTTGAAAGCTGACACTATACAACTATCCCGTAGCTCTTAAAATTGCCATCTACCCAATTGTGCATCGCGGCTCCGCTAGCTTCGTTCCTTGCCACGGCAAACTTGCATGATATGTTTCAGGCATGTTTTACTGGTGGCGGTCTCCACAACGTCACATATCGAGGAAGTTTCATTGCATGAATGCGTCGTATAACAACAATCATATTAACGAAACGCTGGATGTCCTCACAGAGCTCAGCCAATACAAGCCCCGATCAGCAGCCGAGCGGCGTACCGGATTTGACGCCAGAGCAGAACAATTCTCTAACTGGAGTATGGGGATAGCTGTCGTGCTCATGATTCCGGCCTGGGGCTTAGCAGCGTGGGCATATTTTGGAGGCTCGCTATATGACTGCGTAAAACTCGTAGCGTTGTTAATAGTATGCCTTTCATGCGTGTTGGCGATCTTGGCATTACTAATGCCTATCCTGGCAGCTGGCTTGTTGTTGTTTCGATGGAAGGATATTTCGCTTCAAAACCTGCTGAATGACATCAAGCACGAGCAAGCTATGGTTTATGTCCTTTCTCATCACAACGATGAAGCCCTCATCGATGCAAAGTGCTGGCTTGAGCTGAAAATAAAGCGTATTGAGGCTCGTGTTGCCCATATTTTCGGCGACAAAAGTGCGGTCCTAGGCCTGCTCGCTTCCGGGTACTTTTTTGCCAAGGAATTTGGGGGTACCGCTGGTGGACTCGGCTGGATAGGAAACACGCTCAGCTCCGGAATGACGTTCCAAAACTTCCCCAACATTATATTAGTAATGATAGGCGCGGGGGTTGTTGGATTATCGGTTGGCGCCGTTATGGTTAGACATATCGCGGCGCGTTATCGTTATCAAGTGCAGTTGATTGATATGGCCAAGCGTTAACAAGCGCTATGACAGCTATTGAAGGCAATTCGGCCGAAGAGACTAGAGCATGCACCCCAAGCAACCAGAGCTTGATATCCCAATATTCAAAACAGGGCGACGAGTGCAAAAGATTCTGATAAGCCAACAAGAACCTTATGTTACTAACCATCACGGTAGTTCATCTCAGGGAAGCTGCACAGCGGATTCTTCAGGGGCCGATGTTCCTCGGGCTGTCTAGATGGGACACGCTAATGTTCGTAGAGAAGGCGATAAAGGAGCTTCTTCCTAAGGAAATTAGCGTTAAAGGTGCTGATGGCCACCTGAGAATACAGAAGCAAGAGTTTCTGTTTTCTCGCTAGGTCTTTCCGGTCATAACTAACTGAATTATAAGAAAAATAACACCATCCCACGATCGCAAAATACTTGCGCGATGGACATTTTCCCGTAGTGGCTATAGGCTACAACAGACATAGCAAAAAATCGCAAATATCTAAAGCTACTCAGGGACAGAATCATGGATGGTTCAGAGAATAAAAGCCGGGTTCGATCTACAATAATATTGCTTAGTGGCCCGATAGCCTCAGGAAAATCTACAATCGCCCGAGAGCTGATGTTAACTCACGGCTATAGGTCAATAAGCAGTGGCAACTACTTACGGGAAACTCTTGGAGCAAGAGGTAGACCAATAACGAGGGAGGAGCTGCAAAACTTTGGTGACCAGCTCGACCAAGAGACGAATTATGAGTGGCTCACGGAAAACATATCTCGTAAAGCCATCGAAGATCACACTCAAAAAAAGTGGATTTTAGATAGTGTCCGAAAGGTGGAACAAATCTCGTCCCACCGAAAACTACTCGAAACTTCTATAATACACGTACACCTAATAGCACCTGCGGAAGAATTAAAATCAAGGTACGACTCAAGAAACAAGTCTTCCGAACTTGAGTACAAAAAAGCAAAATCTCATTCAAACGAAAAAAACACAGAAAATCTAATCACTGTCGCCGATTTAATTTTCGATACATCTGAAAGCTCCACAACGGAAATATGCGAGCTTATCATCCAACGTGCAGGAAGCACACAATGAAGCAACTAGTATTAATAAGCGGCCATCTATGTTCTGGAAAGTCCGGATTAGCGACCGCACTAAATCAAGAGTTTGGCTACACGATCCTAAAAACTAGCGACCTTTTAAGAGCACATTTCCAACTAAAAAATGAAAAGTCAAAACGATTATGCCTACAAGAGTATGGTGACAAACTTGATTTAGACACAGATCATCGCTGGATTTTTGAAGCGGTTACAGAGCACATTAAGGCTAACCCTTTACAAAAAAACTATGTAATCGATCAGATTCGCACGCCCGAACAACTAAAACACTTCCGCAATAGCTTCAATTTCACGACAATTCATGTGCATCTTTACGCGAAAGAACAAGAGTTAACTAGACGCTATGAGACAAGATCCGAAAAAAGAAAAACAACCCCTCCAATTAGCTACCATCAAGCCGACTCAATAAAAACAACTGATGACATTGATTTTTTCGCAACCGAAGCTGATGTAAGAATAAATACTGCACGAACTGACGTAGGAGATACTTTAGTACGTGTTGCCGCAAGACTCGGCCTTTACCCACCTCCGGACCTCCGATGCGTCGATGTGGTGATTGGTGGGCAATATGGTAGCGAGGGAAAAGGACACATTGCAGCATACCTAGCGAAGGATTACGACGTACTCCTACGCGTCGGTGGCCCAAACGCTGGCCACACCGTTTCCAGCGCCTCTGGAGTATTCACATACCATCAACTTCCATCAGGAGCTAAAGATACCAAAGCAAAACTTCTACTTGGTCCTGGCATGACGATTAACGTAGCCGATCTTTTACAAGAAATAGAAAAGTGCAACATAAGCGCAGATAGATTATTCATTGATCCCCAGGCGATGATTATTAATGAAAGTGACTTAATCGCTGAAAAAGGCCTAATTAAAAATATTGCCTCGACAGGCCGCGGCAGTGGTAATGCAGCGGCAAGACGTATTACTGATAGAGGTAGTACTGAAACAAAACTTGCTAAAGACATCCCTGAACTCGAACGGTACGTTGGAAGACCTCCTTCTTACAGGGGTTCTACGACAAAGCAACTAGAGAACGCTTATCGAAGTGGAAACTCGATTCTGGTCGAAGGCACGCAAGGAAGCGGTTTGAGTATTTATCATGGAAACTATCCCCATGTAACATCCAGAGACACAAATATAGCTGGATGCTTGGCTGAGGCTGGAATATCTCCCAGCAGGGTCAGACGCATTATTATGGTTATAAGACCTACTCCCATTAGAGTAGGAAACCCTGATGGCGACTCCAACAATACCTCAGGACCAATAAAGCATGAAACTGACTTTCGAACCGTCGCTTTGGCAGCGGGATTAGAGCCCGATCAGATTCTGGAAAATGAAAAAACCTCCACAACGCGCCGAGCAAGGCGAGTTGGCTGGTTCGACTGGCAGCAATTTAGAACTGCGTGCGCACTAAATGCCCCCACTGACATTGTTTTAACTTTTGCAGATTATGTGAACGCAAAAAACAGCAAGGCTAGGCGATTCGAGCAATTGACTTCCGACACTATTAAATTTATCGACGAAATTGAGCGTGTAGCTCATGCACCAGTTTCATTAATAAACACCCGATTCCCTCGAGAAGGAACGCTAGACATCAGAACTGTCATCGACAGACGAAACTGGATAAGTAAGCTTACAGACACACTGGGAGAAGGCAGAGAATAATGGATTTTCAACATCTAATACAACGTTACCCGCAAATATTTCATATGGCGGAGGCTGACACCTGGCCGAGCATTAAGCAAATAGGATTACTTTCCGCTAGCGCCGCCCTTACATATCATGCTGTCGGTAACCCCCAAAGATTTCTACTCGAAAGTAGCCACCGCCCTCAAAAGATAATGTTAAGCAGCCGAGGGCGAGCAGACATTATTCTTCGAGATCAAAAGCCGATGAGCGACGCTAGGTTGCTGACTGCACTTCAGGGCAGCGCAACACCTAAGCAGTGGTACGAAATACTAAACTCTAAGGTGTTTTTTTGGGCTGAGCACCATCGCTTGGAAGGACTATTAAACGCGAGGGCTTATCAAAACCTTGAGCATGACGTCCTCACAATTGACACTCGATCTCTATTGAGTGAGTATGCAAACAAAATCTGGCTTTGCCATATGAATTCCGGCAACACGTTCCCATATGCAACTGCAAGAACTCCAGAAATTTTCCAGAGAATCCAAAATTACCCTACCAAAGCAAATGGAACACCGTCAAAAGAAGTTGTGGAAATAGTTATCGACGACTCAGTCCCAAACATTGCAGACCACGTCATACAAGTCAGACGCATGAAGGGAAGCACGGTCATACGGCAAATTTATTAATAGCGTTAGGCTGCCATATTACTTTCTTTTACCGGCAGCCTTACCCTTCTCACCCGACCATTTATTCAAGTAAACAAGATAACGCATGCCAATAAAATCCCCGTCAAACCAAGCAAAAATTCTGTTTACAAATTAACGCTCCGAGCTCAAGATCGAATGGCACTACCCACAATTTTAACTTTGCTGAATACTCAAAAACCGGCAGCGCCTCCCGAAACGCGGCCCGCATCGGATAAATCAGCACCAAATCCCCCTGCCCGCCCAGATATTTATGCCCATACGCGAACATCTGATAGAAATCAGCCTGACCCAAGCCATAATTCTTGCTGCGTTGCCCGCTATCCAATCGCTTCCATTTGGTATCCAAAACCCAGCTTTTGTCTCCCTGGGTGATCATCAAATCAGGACGTAGCTGAAAGACCCTTTGGCTCTCATGCACGCACAAATATTCACTTCTCCGTTGCGTATGCAATGTTGCATCTGACGGCAATGAATCCCGTAAGCATGCCGCAACGTAACGTTCAAACAGTTTTTCCATCGGAAACAGCAAACTCATACCCTGCCACTCACCAGCAATCGCCAGCGGCGTTTGTTGCTGGATGATCAGTTCGCACCACGGCTTGACAGGTTGGTAATGGGCCATCAGTCGATCATGACGCCATTGTTTGAAGTCCTGGGCTACGTCGCGGCTTGCGGGAATTTCCAGCAACAGGGAGCGCAGCTCGTGAGACAGGCGCCAGTTGCTTGGGTCTTGCGTCGTCTTGCAGACGATATCCAGCGCCGTTTTGAGGAGGCGATTCTCGGGGCGGTCGGGAAGGAATACGTCGTGACGGATCTGAAAGTAGTGCTGCCGACCCGGTGGCTGGCGCATTTGGCGGGCAGTGTTGAGCTGCCCTCGTAGGTAGCGCTGCTCTTCTTCAATCCGTTGATAGTCGAAGCGCAGGCCACGCTTGATGAGGTGATCGAGCGCTTCCAGAAAGCTGCTCATTACCCATTCAGTCAGCGGTGCATCGAAGCGCTCTAATGCCGTAGCACCGACTTTTCGAGTTGGCAGATTCAATGACTTTTGGATCATGCGTTTGAGTAGTGCTCGGCTTTGCTGGATGCAGTCGCCTTCCTCAAAATGTTTAGGGAGGATTTCTATAACAGTTCCGCAAGGGGTTTCTAGTACGCCGACATAGTTGTCGAGCTTGAGCCAGCGGCGATCCTCAACCTGAATGAGGGCTGCGCCCGCTTTGCTAAAGCGCGCATTGAGTTCGCACAACCAATCGAAGGCCGAAGTCGAAACTTGGGCCACATCGAGGGTTGGTTTTGGAACACGACTGGTGGTGAGCCGGGCATATTCTCGAACAGTCAGAGTGGTTTTCACCCTTGCTGCTCGCGCACGGATTTGATGACCTTACGTCCAAGTCGACGTGTGTTCATTGGCGTCCCATTGCTGGTAAATGTCGATACGCCAAGCGTTCCGGCCAACTCTTTTAGAACCGGCATCGCGGGCTTCTCAATGACGCCGTTGCGCAAGACCTCGATGGTGCCACTGTCTGATTGACGCACTATGAAGTCTCCATACGTTACTTCCTGGGTCTCATAACGCGTCGCCGCACTCGTAGCATTAACCGTGTGATCAATGATTCCGAGATACGCTTCGATATTTTTGAATGCCGCCTGATTTATTTCCCAACGCTCGTTGTTCTGGTTAACCGTGACCAAATCCCCAAACAACGTATTTAGGTCCTGACGTGGTTGCAGCAGAAAGCGATTTTCAGCCGCTTTGCGTTGGTCATTCAAAACCCATTGAATGCGCTGCCAATCTTCGAAGAAATACTCCTGAAGCAGCGGCAGGATCTGCTGGCGAAAAATACTCTCCAGGCGCTCTAGCGTCGGTTGGGATTTGAGGGGCATGAAGTACGCATGACCAAGGCAATGATCGCGATCAAGCAGCGCCGCGATGCGTTGGTTCATCACGTCGAGCAGTTCATCTATAGCAACGCCTTCGACCTCAACCTCATCAAGCAATGAGGGGTTGGATGGCACTTCGATAAAAGTAAAGCGTCGACGAAGGGCAATATCCAAAGTTGCCAGCGAACGGTCGGCTGTGTTCATGGTGCCAATCAGGTGGACATTGCCGGGAATGCTGAAGCGGTCCTTTGAATAAGGCAGCGTAACTTCAAGTGCTTCGGGTGCACCTGCGCGCTTCGACGGCTCGATGAGGGTAATCAGCTCGCCAAAGATCCGGGAGATATTGCCGCGATTGATTTCGTCGATGATTAGAACGCGAGACGTATCTAAAAATGCATGAGACTCAACCACTGGCGGCCCCTTCAGAACACGCTCAACCAGCGCAGGCATGAAATTGTTATAGCCGTTGACTAAGTTAGGCTCAAGCGTAGTGCCTACATTAGAAAGCTTTGTAAACACCCGCCTTTCAGCGATGTCTTCAAGGGTTATCTCGTTTTTACGCACATGATCGGCTAGCTTTTTAAGCAAACTCAGGCCAATCGGTAATTCGTTACCGTTTGGCTTTTTAAGCTCCAGCAATTCGCTGGAGCAGTAGGTAACGACATAGCCGCCTATGCTTTCGCCTTTACGGAACAAGGTAGGACTCGTCAGGTCCTCTGAACCGTACTGCGCGTCGAGCAGTTGACTGAGCTTACTTTTATCAGTTGCCGTTTCGGCCAACTCATAGAGGGTTCGCTGCGTAAATTTAACGTTAGTGAGCTGCTGGTAAGGGAGCGAAGGGCTGTATGTGCGAAGCCATTTTACTGAACGGCATTGGGCGTAATCCGCATCACGCTCTTCGCTCGAAAGACAACGATAGTCGCCGGTCACCTCACCTATGGCCCTGAATTTTGTGTTCCCGTCGGTGACCACCAACAGGTCCCCTTTCTTCATTCGAACAACAAAATCAGTGACAGCTTTAACCGCGTAAGCACTGATGGGCAAAGGCTGCCCAGCGGAGGCGAAACGATTCGCAACGTCCTCACGGCTTTTGCAGCCTGAGAAGTCAATTCGGTCGCCGTATCCCAGCAATGCAAAATTGCCTTTTAAACAATCGTCGTATACGTACGCATCACTCCCTTGAGTGTTGCCTAACGACATCTTCCAGACTCGCGACGTTGAAATATCGGTGGAAGCTGGCTCCTGATGGGTCACTTTTGCAGCGGCGGGCGTGCTGCATAGACTTTTGAATATGCCGTCTACTACCTCATAAATGAGGTGACCATCTTCATCAGTATCGGCTCGCAGCCCCTCCACAAAATCCTCATAGCTAAAGCTCTGATGAAAAGTCACGAATTTAACGTGGTCAGCCGCAACGAAGGCATCGAACCGTGCCTTCAGGATTTTTCGATCAGACAGATTGGCTTTCAGAAATTCAGGATCAAGAATCTCTAAAGTCGCCTCAATGGTCGCGTAGGTTTTCCCCGTACCAGGTGGACCGAAGAAAATTTGATTGAGCGAAGCCATTTGGGAACATCCTTGTAAGAAGATTCCGACACATTAGCCAGATGCCCACTACAGGTAAAGTGCCACTACGCACAGCAGGAAAAAATTTCAGAAATGCCCTACAGCATTGCACCTTGCCCGCCCAGCCAACGGCCCCTACCCTTTCGCAGCGCCTAAGAAACGCTAAGAAACCAGAACAGCAGCGGCCAGACCGCTCCCGATAAAATGCGGCTTTTTTGTACCTGCGGCTTTAGGCTGCGCGTCCTAAAATCTCTGTTATGTCGGGAGTGGACCAATACAAGACCCGCAAGGGGAATACGTCCGGCCTTTCTGCTGTGGGTTTCTTAACTCCCGACGCCTTAACCCAAAGAAACGAACAGCAGAGATAACAACAATGCTCAATTCTGATCCGTCCTCGTCACCCGAGAGGCATACGCCTTTCGAAACCACCATTTTCATCCGCTACCACCGCCAACTCCGCACTCTCCTCCTGGAAACCCAGGTCTGGTTCTGCGCGCGCGACCTCAGCAAGCTCATGGGCTGGCCGATGAACGAACGCACCACGACCAAGCTCGACCCTGATCAACGTCGCACGCTGTTGCTGTTCGACTGCGGTCGGACGGTGGATGAGTTGATGCTGAGTGAGTCGGGGGTCTATGCGATGTTGATTCATCACTACCATCCGGAAAATCGCAGTTTGCGGCACTGGATCACCAATGAGGTGGTGCCTGCCCTGCGGGATGCGCAGCATGTGCCGGTGGAGAGTGTGCCGAATCTGAGTTTGCTGCAGTGGTCTGGTTTTTCGTTGAGCATGTTGCAGTGGCAGAACGAGCCGTGGATTCGGTTGCGGGATGTGCCGCAGGTTTTGCCGCAGCCGCAGGTGGGTTTGGATGGAGTGTCGGGTAAGGCTCAGAGCCCTTGGTGGGCGGCGGCTTCGCGGATGTTTCAGGGGGCTTGATGCGGTTGGTTTGAGGGTGCGAATTCATTCGCGAGAGGCCGGCACATTCAGCCTCCTTGGCGCCTGATGCACCGCATCGCGAATGAATTCGCTCCCACAGGTTTTGCATGAACTCAGGTGGTCTCGGAGATTTTCGCTGACGGAACTGGCCTCTTCGCGGGCAAGCCTCGCTCCAACACG
>Ga0075040_1002405_pt1 | contig 10090 bp, 8 predicted proteins | sample OrgsoiRN2013_057_FD_67572 | JGI IMG/M metagenome (GOLD analysis project Ga0075040, IMG submission 67572) | Permafrost soil microbial communities from the Arctic, to analyse light accelerated degradation of dissolved organic matter (DOM) -... | ecosystem: Environmental > Terrestrial > Soil >...
AAACAATTTTGCAAATCCATAATCGTTACTAATTGCTGTTAAAGCTGACGTATCCGTTGTTAATGCAATAGCCGGTAAACCCCTTCTTTCTTTTACAAATCTTCCTGTAAACTCGGCTGCTATATGCTGGGCATCGGCAGCACTCCCCCCGTTGCCAAATAATAATATTTTATTCCCGTTTTTAATACAATCAATTACCATATTACACGCAGCTTCAATTTCGGATGTGAGTTGATTTGCTGCCAGATTTGCAACTGCAATATGCTCATTAAAACAGTCGAGTATTTTGTTTTTCATTTTACATTAATGTTTTCATTATGCATACTTGCTCGTCATTAAGGCAATTGCCCGCTTTTTGATACATAAAAATGCTATATATAACTATCGCGCGATTTTTGAGCAATCTCTTCAAGTGTTACTGTAGCGCTACCAACCTTGCTTACCACTATTGCCGCGGCGTGATTGGCAAAGTCACATGCTTGTTGTAACGTTTTCCCTGATGCAATTGCAAATCCTAATGATGCCAATACAGTATCGCCAGCGCCTGTTACGTCTATCACGTCAATAGCCTTTGTTGGAATGATCTCTAAGGCATTTTCTAAATACAATGCGATTCCATCTTCCGACATAGTTATAATTACATCATCACAATCGGTTATTTCCTGTATTTTTTCGCAGGCTATTTGTAAGGTTTCATTATCGGTAATTGCGATGCCCGTTGATGCAGATGCTTCTTTTTTATTGGGTTTGATGATATTAACGCCTTTATATTTTGAGAAGTTGACTCCTTTAGGGTCAACAATGGTAATAATCGACTTCTCGCGACACATCTTAAATATGGCACTTAATACGCGTTCAGTCAACATGCCTTTGTTGTAGTCAGATAGTAATACAACCTTATACCGTTCAATATTTAGGCTTACGGCATCTATTATTTTTTGCTCAATATAAGCAGATACAGGCTTTTTATCTTCCAGATCCAACCTGATTAATTGATGATTTGCTGCTAAAACTCTTGTCTTTATAGTCGTACATCTGTCTTTATCGATCACTACGCTATTGATTAAAGCGTTTTCTTTCTCGAGTATATTCGTTACTATATTTGCGTTCTCATCATCTCCTACAACACAAACTATATCAACCTCACATTTAAAAGCATTAAGGTTTTTAACAACATTGCCGGCTCCTCCTAAGGTATAACTTTCAGATTTCACCTCAACCACCGGTACCGGAGCTTCGGGGGAAATTCTGTTGCAATCACCATAGATGTAATGATCGAGCATTATATCACCAACAACAAGAATCTTAAAGTTTTTATTAATAGAATAATCCATTTTTAATATTTCAAACCCATTTAACGGGCTTATATAACAAATACCTTTGCCAACGTGCGTTCACCAGTACTGCAAATTTGAGAACAAATTAGACAATAATTTATGGTAAAAAGTATGCCTTTTGCACAAAAAAATTATTGAATTATTGCTTGCCTTCAATATGCTGCCTTCAACTATCTTAGCCCCTGGGGTTGAATGATGTTTTTTAATTTGCCAGCAACTTCACGGGTAAAAAGCATCGCTCCGGTTTCTGATAAATGAAATTGATCAACAAACATGTCGTTATTTGAAAATACAAGCGTATTGTGAAAGTTTAAATACACTCCGCCGTATTTTTCTACAATTGCTTTACATGTAGTAAAATGAGTATTAACAGCCTGCTGGCAATATGGCGTGTTTATATAGGCTGCTCTTATAGGAGTTTGAACAAAAATCATCCGTACACCTTTATCTTTTAAAAGCTGACTTAGTAAGGTAAGTTCAGCATACTGTTTGTTTGTATAATTGGTTGGAAACCCTCCTGTTTCGTTCCAGCGTTCCGGCAAAATATTGGCGGATGAAATATTTAATAAAACAGCCCCGTATTGGTCAAAATTCAACGATGCATAATCATCCTTTGTACTATGCCTGTGTTTGGCGTATTCTTGTTTACGTGTTATAATATCTAAAAATGAGCTGTAATTTTTAATATAAAAGTATTCTTTGCAATGCTCTTTAAAGTAATCGGCTGTGTTAAGATAGTTTTCTATCGACTCTGCATTGCCGCCTGTAGTAAAATCAGGAAGTGAAGAGCAAATAACTACATATTTGGGTTGATACTTTGGCAGGTATTTAATTAGTAATTGTTTGGTATCATTGATTTGAAGCCCCCAGCACGAAAAGTTAAAATAAGATGCAGCAATGCTATCCTTAATCACCTTCGAACTCAAATCATTTAATGTTATTGATGATCCTATAGCCATCAAATCTGTCTGGCCAACCTTTTTTTCTGCGATGTATTGTATTTTGGCATCAAAGCTTATAGAATTTGTTAAAAGTGGCTTATAACCAAAATGTATAAAGAGTGCAAAGCATCCCATTATCGGTATAATGCCCGCTGATATGCTATATATGAGATTCAGATAAGTTTTCTTCATATCAGAATTGAAAATAAATAAACTGAGTATGAGTGGATGTGCTGCCAAGCATCAGTAAAAAAATAAACACATAATAAACTGCCCATCTCAAATATTTAGGTTTGGAGTCGATATATTGGATAATGTTAACACGCGTCTGTATCACGTGGATGAGTTCCAAAAATAATATAGCGCCAACTCCCTTCAGCAAATTGGCCGCAGTCGAAATCTTTTCCAACGGAACATGATTACGTATCTTCAACACATCTTTATATGTATCGTTACATATGCTTTTAAGTATGTATAGTGCATCTTGAATACTGTGTGCCCTAAAAAACACCCAGGCTACTGTAACTAAAATAAACGTGGTAAATATTTGTATGGCCGAGTTTAGCATTTTAAACTTGCTGAGGCCCGTAAAATCAGCTACCTTATTTCTGACTTTTTCTGTCATTAAGGCAAAAATCAAATAAAAACCATTTAATGCTCCCCATACAATATATGTCCAGTTTGCACCATGCCATAGTCCGCTAATCAAAAAAACTATAAATAAGTTAAAATACCAACGCGGAATTTTAACACGGCTCCCCCCTAACGGAATATACAAGTAATCTTTAAACCAGGTAGATAAAGAGATATGCCACCTGCTCCAAAAATCGCTTATACTTTTAGCATGATAGGGCCTATTGAAATTCTTCATTAATTTAAACCCCATTACCTGCGCTGCACCAATAGCAATATCTGTGTATCCCGAAAAATCACAAAAAATTTGAAATGCGAAGAATACTGTGGCTATCACAAAACTTATTCCATGATAATGATGCGGATTATCATATACATCGTTTACAACAATTGATAAGCGATCTGCAATTACTACTTTTTTAAACAGTCCCCATGCCATTAATTTCAAGCCGTCGGCAACTCTTTGATAGTCAAATTTATGCTGGGCCCTAAACTGATGCAAAAGATTTTGTGGCCTTTCAATAGGCCCTGCTACTAATTGCGGGTAAAACATCACATACAAGCTATATATCCCAAAATTACGCTCAGCCTTCTGATTGCCACGGTAAACTTCGATGGTATAGCTCATCGCTTGAAAAGTATGAAACGACAACCCGATCGGTAACAGGATACTTAAATAAGGTAAATGATTAGTCGCGTTAAACCCATGTAAAAGCAGGGTTATATTATCGTTTATGAAGTTATAATATTTAAAAACAGCGAGTGTGCCGATATTGGCTATTAAGCTGGCTATTAAAAAAAGGCGTTTTTTTTTGCCGGGAGTTTTCTCAATATAAATACCCGCAAAATAATCTATAACGATTGTGAATGCTAATATTAAGATGTAAACAGGAACGAATGTCATGTAAAAATAACAACTGCTTACCAACAATAACATCCATCTGAATTTGTGCGGCAACACAAAATAGAGCGTTGTTACAACTATAAAAAAATACAGAAACTGGAAAGAGTTAAAAAGCATATTTTTTTTACTAAAATCACTTAAGTGGCATTATTTTTCTTTCAATAATGGAACTACCAACTTTTATCTATAGAGATTTATTTAAAATCTTTTTTTTCTTCCTCTATTAAAATTTCGAGTACATCATAAAACGATTTATCGTATTCCCAATTTAAAGCTGTTTTAGCTTTGGTATTATCACCATATATATCTTGAATGTCGGTTGGTCTGAACAATAATGGGTCCTCTACCAATCTGTCATTTTTTATCCCTAAATAATCAAATGTGTAGTTAATAATATCGCGCAGATAGATTGATGTACCCGAACATATCAAATAATCATCGGCTTTATTTTGCTGTAAAGATAGCCACATTGCTTTCACATAATCTGGCGCATAACCAAAGTCGCGTTTAACATCAATATTGCCAACACTTAATATTTGAGCATTACCATTTTTTATATCAAGAGATGTTCTGATTACTTTTTTTACAAAGAAGTTGGAGCTTCTCAGGTATGATTCATGGTTAAAAAGGACCCCATTTACACATTGCACTCCATATGATTCGCGATAGTTAATGCCAATCCAATATCCTGAGGCCTTTGATATGGCATACGGACTTAATGGATGCAGGGGTGATTTTTCATTAACGGGTAGTGATTTAACCATCCCATACATTTCACTGCTTGATGCCTGGTAAACTCTTGTATCAAGCTTTAAAAGGCGTACACTCTCTAATATATTTAAAACGGATTGTGTATTATAATTAATAGTACCTATGGGTTGTTCAAACGATGCGCCAACAGAACTTTGTGCCGCAAGGTTATAAAATTCATCAGGGCTATACTTAATCAGTACTTTTATAATGCTTGAAAAATCCAGCAGATCGCACTCTTCGATCACTATCTTTCCTTCGATACCAAGATATTTAAAATTTCTGTTACTAAAATTATTATAGCTTCTGGTTAATCCTATAACTTTATAATTTTCGGTAATTAACAATTGGGCCAGATAGGCTCCATCTTGTCCTGTAACACCTGATATAATTGCAGTTTTAGTCATAATTTTGAATATACTATAAGCTTACTCATATTGATTTATTAACAATATTGCACCCTTCTTTTCGCCACAAAAGTAACACCCTATTCAATAATAAAGCACTTATCATTTAATTAACTTTCCCACATTTTATAGGGTGCTTAAGCCATTTACAACAATACTGCTAAAATGCGACCAATCATATTCATTTACCTTTAAAAATCCTTTGTTAATCAGATCATCACGCAAGGCATTATTTGTGAGTACTTCTGTAACAGATCTGGCAATATCGCCAACATCATAAGCATTACAATAATATGCGGCATTACCACAAATTTCTGGTAATGAACCTTCTTTTGAAACAATTACGGGGCATCCAAAAACCATAGCCTCTAAAGGTGGCAATCCAAATCCTTCATATAATGATGGGAACAGGAACAACTTTGCATGCTTATATAAATAAGCCAAATGCAGATCAGAAACCCGCCCGGTAAAATCCACCTTTTCATTTAAGCTTTGGTTACTTTCAACCAGCTTAAAAACTTCATTATCGCCGGTTAAAAAATTATCTTTTTTTCCTACAATTAAAAACCGCAACCCCGGCTTACTTTTTTCTACCTGTTCAAAAGCCAACAAGGCCCTTTTGAGGTTTTTATGAGGCTTAATATTGCCTATGTATAAGATGTAATTATCATGTTTGTAGCTCTCAAATTCAGGAAGATTATTTAACTCTATCTGTTGGTTTAATTGTTTAAATTGATCTTTATCAATTGCTAACGTACCCACTATTATTTTATCAGGATTGCAGTTAGTAAACTTTACGATCTCTGCTTTAGAAAAATGCGAAATAGTAAAAACCATATCTTTATTAACGGCTATTTTATAAAATAGCCGGGCATAGGCTCTTTTTATAAATGACATATTATCCCTAAAAACCAGATGGTTAGTATCCGGAATTATAACTGCGGTTTTTTTTGCTTGTGGTAAATATAAAGGTACATTGTAATGCGGAGATAAAAAGATATCGCAGGATGGTGTTTTACGGAAAAGATTTAACTGTTCTGTAATAGAATAAATAGGATCATTTAATTCAACGATACTTACTTCTTTGTGCCAGTCAAATTTGCTGATATCAGTTATGTTTCCTAAAAGCGTTACTTGCGAGAAATGCTTAATTAAAGCTGGTATTAATGCCTGAATATATCGACCAATGCCTGATATATTTATCATGCGGGCATCTATTACTAATTTTTGTTTGTGCTTTTTATCCATATCAATATATATCCTTATTGGCTATATAAGTTCATTCAATTGCGGCTTTGGAACATATTTTTGCTGCAGAAAATAAATTATCAAACCTAAACTAAACCATGGATACAAATAATATAATTGAACACCAAAAACAAATGGTAAAATAAAGGAATACAATAGCGGATAAAGTGTTTTGTTGATTTTTTTTACATCTTTATATAACTTATAAAAAATAAAAGCAAAAACAACGAGAAACAAAATACCGCCATCAATCATCAAATCAACTAACCCACCAAGGCCTGATGAATCCCAAAGATCAACGGAGATTTGCGGAAAATAGCTCAAGTACAGAGGATTATTACGAACCAATGGGTAGTTCCCCAAACCGATCCCCATTAAATAATGATTCATTATTATATTGGGGCTAATAATCATACCGCTCACTCTTCCCATAACTATGGCTTGATCGGTTGACTGACTTGGTTGTAAACCTTCTTTAAGCAGATCGATATAATTGGTTGCAACAAAAAATAAAATAACTACGGAGCCTATTAAAATTACAGGTAAAGTTACTTTTTTCAAAATGAAAGCATACCTGCTATTTTTCGCCCATCCATAAATATTAATTGCAAAAAATACAATCATCAATGAATAACCGGCCTTTGATGCCGCAAGAAAAATGATTAAAAGGATGATTAAACGTCCGATTAGATCAGATTTGCCTGTTTGCTTTAAAATCCAATCATACAATATAAACAGATAAGCATAAAATAATCCGAACGGCCCACCTTCAACGAATAATCCTTTTAAACGATACGAAACATCTCCGTAAATCCCAGTAGGATCATAAGCTAAAAATCCATCATGATCTACAAAAGACAATAGATGTACTTTATAAAGTGCATAAAACAGCACTAAAAAAAAACTAAAAAAATAAATTTGAATTTTAAGTATCGTATTTAATAGTTCCAGCACTTTTGCTACTGGCATTTTTTTTAAATAAAGCGCCACGAAATAAGTAAAAACCATACAACAAAACAGTTCGATGAATCGTGATATGCTTATGAAATAAGGTTGCCTAAGCAATGGTAGCGGCGCGTTTATGAAAAACGATGTGAAATGGTTTTGAACTAACGTTTTGGCTAACAATGCGACAAAGAAACATGAAAACCAAAAAATGTATTTATGGATAGTACTGTTATTTGAGACTAAAAATACAGATAGAATTATTAGACCTATTTCAGAGAATTTAATGTGAAAAATTTTCACCTCGGTAAATTGCAAACAAATAGTGACAATTAATGTAAAAATAAAAGTCTTTTTGTTTAAGTAAGATATTTCTTTACTCATACCGGTAAATACTGTATGGTGTTTTTAGTTAGATTAGCGTACTTAACCATTGTAAGAATATAGTCTGTTAATAACAATTTAATTATGTTTTATTTTAGTTGCTATTTATATTTTCGTTTTTAAACTTAATCTTACCTTTAAGTTCATCTATTAAAAATGTTTGATTTTCTGGTCTAAAGTATCGCTGGCTAAATTTTAACAGAAGTATATACTTTTCAAAACCCAAAACTTTTTTAATAAAACGCATCATCGTATTTAATTTCTGTACTTTACTATCAAATCCTCCAAAGTTACGTTCATTAAGCTTATCGGGAGCATAACTGCTCGACAAAGTGAGTTTATTCCTTTCTAACAAACTAAAAAAGGAGTCGCTTTTTGTCGAAAACGGATCGCTAAAACGCATCACACCTTCATCTACTATTCTTCTAAACAAGCGGCGTTGAAATTGCGATATCTTATTTCCATTTTCAAATTCGTTATAGGCATACGTATAATCAAGGTATTCGTTAAACCTATTTTCAATAACTTTCTTCGAATACTCCACAAGAAGAGGTTCCCAGTCAGGATAATCTTTTATATTGATAGTTGGGCATTGCTTATTATTAAAAATATCCAGAGGGTTTAATCCCGAAAAATGTGCAAATACTAATTGATCGTTGCCCGTTTTTGACAGCCTGTTGGTTACATTATAGTCCCCATCGGCCATTTTAACAAATTCTCTTTCGTGGATATTCCAGTATGCTACGTTGTATCCCAAATATTTAGAAATTGATACGTTGGTAAATAAGGCTGGTAAAAAATCCACCCATTTTTGATCAACGTGTAATGCCTCAAACTTGTCTGCGTAACAAAGCTCATGCAGTCGCTTCTTCCACCAATCAACCATTAATAGTCCTTCGGCAGAGTTTCTCAAAGCTATAAAGCCCAGATTATAAATACCGGCAAATAATGTTAGCGTCTCTGATGCGTTACCGGTATAATTTATTTGTGGCGTAATAAAATGTGGCGTAATTAATGCATCATGATCATTTAACTTATCATAAATCTTATCTAAATTACTATAAACATAAATATCAGGATCAAAATAGATGATCTTTTCGTAGCCTTTATTTTTAAATAAATAATCAAAAAAGAATGGTTTTACCGATGTGCAAAACTCGGTAACGTTGTATTTGAATGCGACGCTCAAATAATCAGGAATGCCGATATCTTTTGCAAGCATTAGCGTATGGTTACTTCCCTCAAATTTTGACGGATCGTCCGCCTCATCGGCTAATAAAATATAAAAATCAACCCCGGGATGATTCAATTTTATAGACTGGGCTAATGTTAGTGCTAAAGCGAAATAATTTTTTGCTACAATGGTAAAAGCGGCGTTCATATATAGTTTAGTTGTTATTGCATTTTATGCAATAATTATTTAAAAATGCAAATGATCCAAATATTGCACTGCTGTTTATGTTTAGTAGTTTTGTAGTCTAATCCATGATTCGGGATAAAAATCAGTATAAACATCGTTATTTAAGTACCTGCTTGGCGAAATAACTATTTTATTATTGTTTTGATTTAGCCACGCACCCCACCAGCTAAATGAACTATTTGAAATGATATTGTGTTTACATATCGACATTAAATACATGTCCGCCCATGATGAATCAGCGGAATTACATGTTACATAGGTGACACTATTCATTTGCAGATTAGCTTTAACCCATGCAATATCATTTGAAAAAACAAAAAAATGTGCGTTGTTTATCTTTGTTTTGATGGTGTCAATAGCCTGTTCAAAATATTCTTTAGTGCATACCCTGCCAAACACTTCAATGTTTTTGGGGCTCAGATAATCTCCCCGTCTAACATGTATAGCTACGCTGTTACTACTGGTGATGTTCCGAATATGTTCAGTATTCTCAGGATCTGTTGGAGGGGTAAACTTAAATGCTTTTAAAACTTCGTCCTTTGCATTAATAAAGTACTTTTCTGACGGCCAACCGCCAAAATAAAACGTTATGCCATTTGCTGGCAATAAATATTGACTATTAAACCGATAGTTGAAATTTTCTTCGATAATATTACAATTAAAACGTTCTAATAACCATTTAAATGGTTTAACAATTTTTATTTTTTTAGTAACCAGCACTCTGAATATTATAAACAGAAACTTATGGAACGAGTTTTGATTATAATCGATTTTAAAAACCTTGTTAAGTTCGGCGCCGTTGTGATCGCTGCAGAAATCGATAAAGTGAGTAGCTTTATTGATTTTTTTTTTACTTAAATAAAATGCGTACTGCGACATCTGGTTGCCTAAACCGTTAAAAACTACAACTACATCCATCCTTTACACTCCATTACGCTTTCCCCAATTTTTGTTTTAAAGATAGAAGCAGACTAAACGCAATTTGACGTATCTCTTTGGTCATAAAAAAGCTCATTATCATTATTAGTGTTACAATGATTATCGATTGCTCAATAAATACCCTATAGTTTAAAGCTAACGGGCTATATAAGCTCCAAATATATGATAGCGCAAACGCAGCC
>Ga0075040_1125649_pt1 | contig 10059 bp, 7 predicted proteins | sample OrgsoiRN2013_057_FD_67572 | JGI IMG/M metagenome (GOLD analysis project Ga0075040, IMG submission 67572) | Permafrost soil microbial communities from the Arctic, to analyse light accelerated degradation of dissolved organic matter (DOM) -... | ecosystem: Environmental > Terrestrial > Soil >...
CATGATGATACTTGCTGTAAGAAAGAACCAGTAAGATAACATGTTTACAAACGGCGAGGCCATATCACGGGCGCCTACCTGTAAGGGTATCAGCAAGTTTGCAAAAGTCCCGCTTAAGCCGGCTGTTAATACAAAAAATACCATAATGGTACCATGTATGGTTACCAATGACATATAAAAGTTGGGATCTATACGGCCATCGGGCGCAAAACGACCCAGCAAAGTATGCAATAACGGGAATGATTTATCAGGATAAGCTAATTGTATCCTGAATAATATAGACAAGGTCATGGCAATAAATGCCATCGTGATCCCTGTTATCAGAAATTGCTTGGCAATCATTTTATGATCCTGGCTAAATACATAAGTATTTAGAAAAGTTGCTTTATGGTGGTGTTCGTGACCTTCTTCGTGATGTACTACTCCGTGATCGTGAACTGCTAATGTTGACATAATCGCTAATTAATTGTTTAACGCTAACCTGTTTTGTGATAAATTCTTTTTCTGATCGCCTGCCTCGGCAATTTTTAATTCCTTTTTCAACCCATCGGTTAAATACGGTTTTTGCCTGGCTATCCACTCGTTGTATTCCGCCTCAGAAACAACACGCACTACTTTTTGCATATTGTAGTGACTGGCCCCGCATATTTTATTGCAATAAAGCAGGTATTCAAATTTGGGGTTCTCGGTTTTGCGGCGCATATCATCCGTTGTGATGGTAGGCGTAAACCGGAAAAATGTAGGCAACCCGGGTACCGCGTTCAATTGAACCCTGAAATGCGGCATATAAACGCTATGGATAACATCCTGCGCAAAAATATTTAACCTGATTGATTTATTTACCGGCAATACCATGGTATCGGCTTTCAAATCGTCAAACGAGTTCCTATCTTTAAAATCAACACCTAAAATATTAAGGGGATCACTTAAAATATAATTCTTTCTGCCCAGCTTTCCATCCGCACCCGGGTAACGAAGCTCCCAGGCAAACTGGTGGCCGGTTATATCAATGTTGATGGATGATTCGCCTTTACCATCCGTACTGTTGGTAATTTCCTGCCAGGTAAAGAAGCCGAATACTACCAGCACGGTCAATACAATGGCGGGTATAATGGTCCATACTTTTTCAATTGTATCGTTATGCGGGTAGAAGTAGGCTTTTCTTTTATCCGAACCCCTGTACCTGAACAGGAACCAGAACAATAAAACCTGGGTAATAACAAATACTATCATGGTAATGATGGTAGTTGTTAAAAACATATTGTCTATTTTAACACCATGTATGGAGGCCGCTTCAGGCAAGCTCATGCTGCCTTGTTCAGTTAATGACCAGTAAGCGCCATATCCGCCAACAACCAGGAACAGGATACATGTTATACCCATTATATTGTTCCAGTTGATAATTTTTTTATTTTGAATTTGCTGGGTAAGGTCATACACCCTTAAAATTTTACCTATAATAGCTATTACAAAACATAGCACCAGGAAAAGCAAAACATAGTAGCTAACGCCCATCCAATTTGTTGGACCTACTGCCTCAGGATCTACAACCGGTGTGCCTTCTGCCATCAGCAGGTTTGTGCCCAGAAGCATAAACGCCGCGAAAAGAGAAAGTATTTTTTTAGAATTTTTCACCGGTGGTTTGTTCTTAAAGGTGTTCAAGAAGGCTCCGCCGTTTATTAGTTTTTTGAATCCCATTGTATTGTTGGTTTGGTATTCTGTATTGTGTTATAAAATTTATAATTATTAAATGTGATGATGCAGGCTCTCGTCAAGAAAGGGGTGCTTTTTAGGGACAAGCGAGCTAAATTTGCTTAATGCCGTTAACATTGAATACGTAAACAACCCGGCAAAACCTATAAATACACCTGCTTCTATCCAGCCTATCTCAAACTTCCAGCTTGATTGCGGGCCAACCGAACCCGGCATGATCATTTGCCAGTAATCCAGCCAGTGGCCTAATATCAAAATTATACAAGCCGTTTTTAAAATCGGCACAGCGCGTTTTGAATCACGTGCCATTAATACCAATAGCGGTGCAGCAAAGTTTACAACAATGTTTAACCAGAACCACGGCTTAAACTCGGGCTCCCATCTCCTGTAAAAATATTCAGCTTCTTCAGGGATATTGGCATAATAGGTTAGCAGGAATTGCGCGAACCATAAATAAGTCCAGAATACAGAGAAACCAAACATTAACTGCCCCAGGTTATGCAAATGGTCTTCGGTGATCCAGGAGAAGTAACCGGATTTCCTTAAATAAATAGCGACTAAGGTGATTACCGATAAGCCGCTAACCCATAAGGCTGCAAAATTATACCAGCCAAACATGGTTGAGAACCAGCGCGCCTCTAATGACATAATGGTATCAAAAGCGAACAACGGAACCGTAAAGCCAAAGATCACCATGAATACGCAAGCCACTTTAAAGCTCTTATCATAGTTAGACATGCCGCCCAGTTCATCCTCGTTGTTTGAATATTTTACAAGCAATAAGCCTAATATAGAATAGCATATAAGGTAGCCTATTATCCTTGTCAGGAAAAAAGGAATATTTAAAAAGCCCGATTTACCGGCAATAAGCGAATCATAGTTTTCGCTGCCTGCCGTTGTAAGGCCCTTGGTGGCCCAGGTTTTATATAAGTAAGGTTGTGAAATTTGTTTGCCTTCTTCGGTTGAACCGGTATGATGAAAATACAAACCCGCAACTACAATTAGTACCAACAGCGTTGCCGCATAAGGTAATACACGGGCAAATGCCTGCGGGATACGAAGTATGGAAGCCGACCAGCCGGCCTGGGCTACATATTGCAAAGCGCAAAAGAATACGCCGCATATACATACACAGGTAAAGTAGTAGCCCATTAGCAATAAGTTGGCAAATGTGCGTTCACCGTAACCTGTAAAGAAACCTATGGCGATAATCAATACACCTACAACTATAGCGATCAGGCTCCAGGTTTTTACTTTACCTGTAAATTCAAATCGTTCGTCAAAATTATGATGAGTCTTCATTAAATTCTAATTCTTATAAAGTTTGTAAATGGTGAACATACATAACTACTTTCCAGCGCTCTTCAGGCTCTAATTGCGAAGCATATGATCCCATAGCGCCGTTACCGTAGGTTATAGTATGATAAATTTTACCATCAGTAAGGTCTTTCATAGCGCCGCCGCGTGATGATTGTCCCTTTGAATAAGATGGCGGCGGCGGAAAGCCGTGCTGTACTACTAAACCGTCACCCTGGCCTGTCATACCGTGGCATGGTGAGCAAAAATGCTCAAACAATATCTTACCATCGGCCATATTTTGTTCCGTTAAAGTCAACGCGTTTTTTACCTCGGTGCTTGCCAGTTCATATCCATCCTTTGTGTTTGGATAATCAAAGCGCACAAAACCTATCGGGGTTGTACCGGCCGGTGGTAGCTGTGCTGTTTTACCATCTTTAAAATTATGATTCGGTTGATCCGGATCGTACGCGATATGTTCATACATATTGGGGGCATATTCCCACCCGGTACTTCTCTTATCCTTGCACGATGTAACAACAATCGATGCAGCAATAGTGATTACCGCTAAACCCAATATTTTAAATTTATTCATAGCTAACATATTTTCTGTCGTTATGCTTAATTTCTACTGCTCCTGCTTCTTTTAATACATTCGTAATATCATCATGCGGTATATTTCCCTTGGCATCGATGGCTATCACAAACCGGTCGTTGGTCGCCCTAAAATCCATTACCCGTGGCGCGCGCCCCGGAAAAAGGTGCGTGGCGTAAAAGAAGGTAAGCGTCATACCAAATGCTGTAAATAATACCGTCCACTCAAAGGTAGCCGGTATAAAATCAGGTATGGCAAAGGCCGGCTTGCCGCCAATGTTCATGGGCCAGTCATGCACCAGGAAATAATAAACCAGGCTGAATATGGTTGTACCGCCTAAACAGCCAAACATAAAAGCCGCATAACCTAAGCGTGATTCTTTAACACCCAGTTTTGCCTCAATACCATGTATAGGCATTGGCGTGTATACATCATAAATAGGGATACTATTTTTTTGTAGCTTGTCAATCCCGTGCATCATATCATCGGGATCATCAAAAAGGCCTAAAATATATTTGGTGCTGCTCATTTCAGTTTATTCTTTTTGTAATCAGATATTTCAACACTATCATAGTTAATTAACGTCTCTTTATAGTATTCAACCTGTACCGGATCTAAATGACCTTCGTCAATTAATTTCTTCTTAGCCTGCTCGCTTGAGCTCTTAACCAGCAATTTCACTTCGGCAATAGCTATTGACGGGAAATAACGTATAAATAACAGGAAGCAGGTAAAAAACACACCGATTGAGCCAATAAATACGCTTACATCCACCCAGGTTGGATAAAACATAGCCCAGCTTGACGGGATAAAATCGCGGTGAAGCGAGGTAACGATAATTACAAAACGTTCAAACCACATCCCTATGTTTACTACGATAGATAATGTCCATGAAAGGAAGATGCTGGTACGTACTCTTTTGAACCACATTAACTGGGTCATCAAAATATTACAGCCGTACATCATACAACCTGCCCACCAGTATGGCCCGATAAAACGGTTCAGGAAAGTATATTGCTCGTATTCGCCGCCTGAATAGTAGGCGATAAAAAATTCTGTTAAATAAGCTACGCCAACAATTGAGCCTGTTACCAAAATGATCTTGTTCATAGATTCAATATGGAACATGGTGATATAATTTTCTAATCCCAATACCTTACGCGTAACCAATAACAAGGTCTGTACCATCGCGAAGCCCGAGAAAATGGCCCCGGCAACGAAATAAGGCGGGAATATGGTAGTATGCCATCCCGGTTCAAGCGATGTGGCAAAGTCCATAGATACAATGGTGTGGACCGAAAGTACGAGCGGTGTTGAAATACCTGCCAGTATAAGGGATACAACTTCAAATCGTTGCCAGGTTTTTACTGAACCCGTCCATCCAAATGAACATATAGAATAAATTCTGCGCCGGATACCTATAGAACGATCGCGGATGGTAGCAAAATCCGGCAATAAACCGGTATACCAGAATACTAATGATACAGAGAAGTAAGTTGAGATAGCGAATACGTCCCAGATCAGTGGTGAGTTAAAGTTAACCCATAACGAACCATACTGGTTTGGTAACGGAAATACCCATAAAGCCATCCATGGGCGACCCATATGACCAACTACATAAGTAGCAGCACAAATTACCGCGAAGATCGTCATCGCCTCGGCCGAGCGGTTAATGGAGTTACGCCATTTTTGACGGAACAATAAAAGTATAGCTGAGATCAGCGTTCCGGCGTGACCAATACCTACCCACCACACGAAACCGGTGATATCCCATGCCCAGCCTACTGTTTTATTTAATCCCCACGAGCCTATACCATACCAAAAAGTCCAGCTTACGGCGAACACCCAAAGGCAGGCGCCTAAGGAAGCTACGGTGAAACCGATCCACCAGGCTTTGTTGGGTTTATTGTCAACAGGAAAAAGTATATCATCCGTAATTTTAGCATACGTGATGTCTTTACCCGTGATTAACGGTTCCCTTATTATTGATTCATTATGAGATGACATATTTTAAATCTCTTTTTTAATGATTAAGCTTCTAATTCAGTTCTATTTCTAACCTTTACCTGGTAACCAATACCCGGCTGTACGTTTAATTCTTCCAGCACGTAATAAGTCCTTTCACTTTTTAACGCTTTTGCCACTTCTGATTCCGGGTCATTAACATTACCGAAAACAATAGCATTGGCAGGGCAGGTTTGCTGACAGGCAACTTGAATATCGCCATCCTTAACCGGGCGTTTTTCTATTTTAGCTTTTAACTTACCGGCCTGGATACGTTGAATACACATAGAGCATTTTTCCATTACCCCACGGAAACGGGTGGTAACATCAGGGTTCAGCACTAAATTAGTATGCTCATTCTGGATATAGTTTTCAAAACGTGCGTCGTTCCAATAGTTGAACCAGTTAAAACGGCGAACTTTGAACGGACAGTTGTTAGCACAATAACGTGTACCTACGCAACGGTTATAGGCCATGTGGTTCAAGCCTTCGCTTGAGTGAACGGTAGCTAATACCGGGCAAACAGTTTCGCAAGGCGCGTGATCGCAATGCTGGCAAAGCATAGGCTGGTGAACCACCGATACACTGTTCAGATCTTTCAGCTTATCAATTTCTCTTTCCTCGGTTACGTTTTTGCCGCCCTCATTATAGCTGTAATAGCGGTCAATACGTATCCAGTGCATTTCGCGGCGGCGGCGAACTTCGTCACGGCCAACAACCGGCACATTATTTTCAGCGCTACAGGCAACTATACAGGCACCGCAACCGGTACAGGCGTTCAGATCAATAGCCATTACCCAATTATACGTCGGGCGCTGGTACTCATCCCATAAGCTGGTATAAGCCTTATGGTCAGAGCCGCTGCGGCCACTATTATGATATGGATCTTTTAAATAATCTTTTAAAGTAGTTTCCCGGATAGCGTTACGGCCTTCGATAGAATGGTGTGTTTGTGTTTGAGCAAGCTCGATGTTATCGCCAGTTGGTTTAATATCAACCACACCTGCTGATTGCAAGGTACCGTTACGCAGGGTAAGGAAAGGGAAAGCATTTTTACCAACACCATTGCCTACCGGGCCTGCCATTGTACGGCCATACCCCAGGGCTACAGAAATTGTACCTTCTGCCTGGCCTGGCTGTAATAATATAGGCAGGTTAACCGAGTAACCGTTTGCTGTTATTGTAATAACATCACCTTCGTTTGCTGATAATTTTTTAATATCATTTAATGACATTGCAGCAAAGTTATCCCAGGTTACTTTCGATACCGGATCGGGCAGTTCCTGCAACCAGGGATTGTTCGCACGTTTACCATCAAGCATAGCCCTGCTTTGATAAACCTGCAATTCAAACTTCTTATCGCCCGATGCAACTAATTTGTCGCTTTGGCCTAACATGGTATGCGCAACCTCGCCCAGGTCATGGGTGAATGAATAAGAACCTGCCGCTTTATCGGCAACTTTTACAAAACCGGTTTGCAACAAAGTTTCCCATCCTTTTTGACCGGACAGGCCGCCTTTGGCCAATAAATTCTTGTCCCAGTTATTTCTAACATAGGTATAATATTCCTTAACCGGGGCATCCGCCCATATTAGCAGGCTTTGCTCAGCCTGGCGGGTATTATAAACCGGGTTAATGGTTGGTTGTAAAATGGTATAGTAACCCTCTATAATGCTGTCATCGCCCCATGATTCTAAATAATAATGATTGGGCGCGATAACATTACAAAGGTTTGTTGTTTCGTCTTTATGGTCAGAGAAAGAAACTTTAAGGCGTACTTTAGCCAAAGCATCGCTGATTTCTTTGCTGTTATAATGATCATAAACCGGGTTGGCATTCAAAAAGAATACAGCGTCAACTTCACCTGCCTTAAGCTCGCCTACAAAATCAACAAACTCTTTATCGTTGCCCGCATATTGGTGCGAGTAGTTATCCAGATCGATGGTAGTACCGTAGCTGCCCAATGCCGAATTAATAGCATTAACCAATATTTGCGTAGCCACATCATTTGAACCTGCTACTACCAAGGCTTTGCCCTTAGCAGCTTTCAATTCATTGGCAGCTACCATTATGGCGCTGTTTGTACCGTTATCGGCTAATTTTTTACTGCCGGGTAAGGTAGTTCCCGTAACCGCATTGTATAAATTAACCAACGCTACGCCCTCTTCGGATGTTTTGATGGGGATACGAACGTCGGCATTAGTACCTGTCAAACTCATACCGGTTTCAAACTGGATATGACGTGACATCTTTTTGCTTTGCAGCGATTTGTTATTACGGTTTTGAACGTATTGCGTAGTAAATTCGGTTGGTGATATCCAGGATCCCAGGAAATCAGCCCCGAAGCTTACAATAACGTCAGCCTTGTCAAAACGATAGTGGGGCAATAATGCCTTGCCAAAGCTGTTTTGATTGGCTTGTATAATGCCGGTATAGGATACCGCATCATAATTAATATGTTTTGCAGTAGGATATTGTGCAATAAAATCAGCTATTACCCCTAATGTTGAAGGGCTGTGAACGGTTGCTGAAACGATACGTATTTTTTTTCCGCCCGTTTTAATGGCAGCCAGTTCGCTTAAAACAAAGGCATCAATTTGTTTCCAGTCATCAATTTCTTTCCAGTCGCTACCCTCTTTCTTCATCGCCCTTTGCACGCGGGTAATATCATACAGATCCAGTACAGATGCCTGCGCCTGCGCGCTTAAGCCGCCTTTTGATAAAAGATCATTTGGATTACCTTCAACTTTGATAGGGCGGCCCTCGCGGGTTTTTACCAAAATAGCATGGCCATCATAAGTTGATGAATAGTAGTTGGCTACGCCAGGTATTACTTCCTCCGGCTTTATTAGATAAGGTATTGATTTATGTACGGGCACTTTTTGACAGGCCGCCAAGGTAACCGCGCCAACGCCAAAGCCAACTGCCTTTAAAAAGTCGCGGCGTGGAGTTTTACCTAATAAGCCGCCCCCGCTTAAAACATCTTCGATAGGAATAGGTTCAGGAAATTCGTTTTTGTTCTTTTCAACAAATTCCGGTGTTTTGTTTAGCTCTTCTAAACCCTTCCAGTATTTTTTATTGCTATCCATTTAAGCTATATAATATATAAACTGTAATGCTAAGTTCTTTTTAATTAATAATGGCACTTGCCACACTCAATACCGCCCATCATGGCTTCGGTAACCTTAAAGTCTTTGTTGCCTTTATTGTCTTCGATAAGTTTGTGTACCGCTATCATCTTGTCATAGTAAGCATTATTCTTACCCGGGTTAACTTCAGTACGTTTATGGCACTGTATACACCATTTCATGGTTAACGGCGAGTATTGGTAAACTTCCTTCATCTCCTCCACCTTGCCATGGCATTGCTGGCATTTAATGCCGCCAACTTTTACGTGCTGCGAGTGGTTGAAGTAAGCAAAATCAGGCAGGTTGTGTACACGTATCCACTGGATAGGTTTTGCCTTGGTACTGTCGTACTTCTGGGTTTGCGGATCATAACCCAATGCATCATATATCTTATGTATTTCCGGTGATTCGGTCATAACCGACTTATGGCAGTTCATACATATATTTAATGATGGGATAGAAGCATTTTTTGATTTATAGGCGCCTGAGTGGCAATACTGACAATCAATCTTTAGCATACCGGCATGTTTATCATGCGGGAATTTAATGGGCTGTACCGGCTGGTAACCTGTGTGCACATTGGTATTCCATAAAGCAACCCATGTCCAGCTACCTAAAGCTATGGTACCACATAACAGGATGAAAAACACCAGTTTCTTATTTTTAGCTATCTTTTTTAAGGTTGCCAAACGGTCAACGGGCTCACCTTCAGTTTCAGTTTCTTCAGGTAATAACCCTTTTTTATTTAACAGTAAACGCTCTAAGGTGGCGATTACTTTATTTAATACCAGTATAACTATAAAGGCAATAATAATAACCGCTAACAAGCCATATATTACCAGGTCGCTTGGGCCATTATCAGCAGCGGCAGCAGTAGCTCCGGCGGGCGCCTTTGCTTTATCGGCCTGAATGGTTTTATATTCTGCTCGTACGTAAGCTAAAATGTTAGCTACATCACCATCGCTCAGTTCGGCAAATACCGTCATGCCCTGCTGGTTAAATTCGTTGTAGATCGCCAGCGCGGCAGGATCTTTAGCCGATATTAAAGCCTGGTTGTTCTGGATCCATTTGGTTAGCCATTTATCATCATTTGATGCGGATATGATGGGGCCTAACGCCGGACCGGTTACCCGCACGTCAATTTTATGACACGTGGTACATTTGGTTTTAAACAAGGCTTCACCTTTAGCAGCGTCACCCTGCGCCTGGGCAGAAAACCCCCAAACAGCAAAACCGGCAAGCAGTAAAACCGACTTGGAGAATTGTTTAAAAATCAATGAGATACTTCTCATAAAGTGTATATGTGCTAAATAATTATTTTAT
>Ga0075040_1567097_pt1 | contig 9975 bp, 5 predicted proteins | sample OrgsoiRN2013_057_FD_67572 | JGI IMG/M metagenome (GOLD analysis project Ga0075040, IMG submission 67572) | Permafrost soil microbial communities from the Arctic, to analyse light accelerated degradation of dissolved organic matter (DOM) -... | ecosystem: Environmental > Terrestrial > Soil > Tundra...
CGTTCGATGAGTTGAGTTGCTTGGATGCTATTGTATAGGTCAAGGTTGTGGCGGAATACCGTTTGCATGTTGTCCATGCATACCATCTTCAACGTTACTTTCATCCGGTCTAAGCCGGTTAGCTTGATTCCACCTAATACGGTAATGTGAAGCTTGTCTGCTTTATAATGCAGCAGTTCGGGATTGTCGGTGATGAGGGAGGGGTTTGGCATAACTAACGCTATAGACAACTAATGTGTTGCAAATCTAACTGAATGATTGGCAAATACAAGCTAATGTGTTGTTTAATCTTGTACATTAGTCGATATATTTACAATACCGCTACAGATGTGGTGGTTTACTGCTTATATGAGCTTTGGAAGCCGAATAGTTACCGTTAGAAAGAGAGATAAGGTGTCTCAAAGCGAACTTGCTTTGAAGATAGGGTTGCATGCGAACGTATTGGGTAGATATGAACGGGAAGAGGCATTACCATCGATTGAAATAGCAGCCAAGATAGCTGAAGCGTTGGGCGTATCATTAGACTACCTTGCTGGCATAACGGATGTTGAATTGGATAGCACCGCATTAACCCGAATCAAAGAGATAGCTGTATTGCCTGATGAAGATAAGAAGCAGGTATTTATGGTTGTGGATGCACTGTTAAGAGATAACAAAGCAAAACGCAAGTAACAAGCAAAAGTAAAGCCCGGCACTTGTCCAGGCTGTGATGTGTGTAGATAGCCGAACCCTTAATTGAAGGTATCAAAGTTGTAAAAGTAAAGCCAAGCTGAATAGCCTGGCTTAGTACGTGTTTCTACCAAACCATAGCTAACGGACCATCTTTATTTACGTTTTTTGACCAGCCAGGTAAAGCCCCCTCTGAAATTTTAGCTGTAGGCTTTTGATTAATCTGGATTTCAACTGCTTGAAGTAACATCTTGTCTTCTGATAAAAACCAATTTAAATTTATTTCATCTTCATTTTGAATAGGAGACAAGTTTGTCTTGACAAACTCTTTCGGATTTAAAAATGGCATTTCTTCAGTCTTTTGCCAGTTGACAATTAAGGGTGTATCCTCTTGATTATAAAGCCAGACATCACCTATAATATCATCGCGTTGTAATAGGTAGGCATAACAAACCCTACCATCATCCTCAATTATTAATGAGTACGACTCATTTTCACCACAAAAAACTTGTATAAAGAAGTCTGACATATTATTAGGAACCTGTGTTGTTTGTGTTGTTAGTATTGAAACGCCCGGAATCATGTTGTTGTTTCCAGTGATTTTTTCTTTGTTGACCAAACTTTGATCTATCAACGGTTGACTTTTCTTTGTTAGTATTTGGATGGTTCTTTTTATAGTTATCTCCTTCTCTGTGGTCAGCACGTGTTTTTTCATCAACAGGTGAGTTCGGATTACCCTGTTCGCGATGATGTAACTCAACAGGCTTCCCATCTTCACCAATGGGTGCATCCCCTCTCTTTGGCGGTGGTGATTTTATCTTTTCAGGCGCTAATTTTTCACCACCGTTCAAATGATCTGGCTCTGGTTCAGTACTTTCACTATTACGATTGGTGACTTTATCCCAAAGCCATACAGCGCTCCCACCTAACACTCCTCCAACACCAATAACTATTCCTGTTGGTACAGTTAAAATAACTCCAGGCCCCGTAGCAACACCGCCAAGTTCAATGGCTCCAGCTAAGGCCAAAGAGCCTCCAATTATAGCCCCCCCTGTAATCCTGGCTGGTTTACTAAGCGGAGTTCCACAACACGGCAGTCTACCATCTGGATCAGTAAGCTTTATAGGGTCATCATAAACATATCCATATGGCGATGTACTTTCCTGATCAGCTTCAACCAACGGATCAACGCTCGTCCATCTCGCAATTACAGGGTCATAGAACCTTGCGCCATAATCGTACTGGTTGGCAAGATCTGTCTGTATTTCTTTTCCGTTATAAAGATAACGATTACCGTTCGAGTTATCATACTTCGGATTGCGTAAACCAAAGGCATAATACTCATCTTCCTGTAGTACGCCACCGGCATCCATGCTCACCCGGCTGTTACCCAAATGGTCCTTCAGGTTATACTGGTAGCTATAGCTACCGCCATTGGGTATGGCCCTGCCTTCTTCAGTAGTTATAAATGCAACTGAGCCATTATGAAATACGATGCCGTCATCATATTCCCATGTGCCATCGCCGCCTGTGGCGTTACTGAGCTTAGTCCCGTCGGCGCCGTAGGTATACGTTCCGAAGGGGCTCCCGTTTTTGGTGATAATGCGTGGCAGGTTAACGATGTTATAGGTAATAGCTTGAGGATTAGCAATACTTCCATCGCTTGTGGCATTGCCATTGGCATCGTACCCATAGCTGCGGTATAAACTCCCGTTGTTGTTTACTGTGCTGAGCTGATTACCATTATAAAAATAACTCAGGTTTGCAGCACCTGCACCGCTTCGGCTTAACGATCCAATGTTACCCATACCATCGTAAGTAATCCCGTTTTCGGTCAGCAAATTGTTGCTATGATCCGCGGCTGTCAGCCTGTTCAATGCATCATAGGTATATTTCATTTTGCTGTTCGCCGCGGTACGATCTGATGTGGTGTACATCTCAGCTATGTTCCCGTTATATTGCGGGAGAGCCCCCGTCGTAATACCATTGTTATAAGCTAAGTTTAAGGTAAACTTGCTGCTACTTTGATTGGTCAGCCAGCCGCGTTCATTATAAGCATAGCCAATATCCTGCAGGAAACCGCTCTGTCCTGATACATTGTGTAGGTGTTTTGTCTGTACCTGGCCTATTTCGTTATAATCCACCTGACTCAAAAGGGTGGTAGGGTCGCTGTTGATCCTTTCATAGTTTTGTATGCGACGCCCCATATGGTCGTAGTAGTAATTATTGGCCAACCCCAAGGTAATAGCGTTGTTGACCAGATGCCACCTATTGACAGCAAAAACCGTATTATCAAAATTATAGACGTTGATTACCTCGTCGTAGTTATTGGTACTGGTGACAGTCGAGCCACCTATATAGTGCTGTTTGGATACTTCGGCCACTCTGCCCCTATCGTCGTAATGATATACGGTCCATAATTGTGTTCCATAAGTCCCATCAGGATTAAGTACGGTGGTCTTGGTAGCAGTCAGTAAACCGGTGGGGTTGGTAATCGTGCCACTGTGCCATGGGCCATAAGGGTTACCGGGGTAGGTATAGTCGTCGTAAAAATTAACGATCAGGTTAGCAATCAGCCCGGTGTTAAAATTGCTTGTGGGCCAGGCAAAATTAGTACGGCCACCATTTACTGGCCTGTCTTCCCACAATTTTGTTGTTACTCCGTCAATCACAATGGCATCAACGGCGCTTTGCAGATCAGCACGACCAATGGAAGGATTGGGCGTATTCGTCCATAAGCCCGTAACCAGTACACGCCCATGTACATCGTATTTGTTGAACTCCCATAGGTGGCCAGCCCGCAGGTTACCGTCCTGAGTAGCGATCACCTGATCCAGTTTATTGTAAAGGGTATAATCCCAATCTTTGCCGGGTATTCGTTTTTCCACTAAACGATCTCGGCTATCGTAGCGGTACTGATAACACCAGGTGTTGAGAGCTGTTTGGTCGATATTTGTATTGAAATCTGGGTTCACACCAGGAGGCAATACAAAGGCAAGGTTTCCAAAATCGTCATACACATAGTAGGTGCTTAGTACCTCGGTAGTACTTGTAGCAGTATTGAAATTGTAAGTTCTTTTCAAAACAACATGCCCTTGCTTATCCGTATAAGTCTCTGTAGTTCCGACGCGGCCGCTTGTCCAGTTCTCATCCTTAACAATAGTCACCGTTAATTGAGCCGCATCATAGGTAGCCGTATTGCTGTTTGCTCTCCCCAGTGTTTCGGAGGCATCGCTGTTTACCGTTGCGGTATACAATGCTACCTGCATGCTGGTTGTGGGGTCGCTGGCCCAGGTTACGTTGTTATTGACCTGGTAATCGGTTACTACTGTGCGGCCAGAGGTGCTTGTCCTGCTGCCTGCCGGTTGCCAGGCATCGCCCGGAGCGCCTTGCTCCAAAGGCCTGTTCAATGGAGAAGGTTCAAATACGGTTGTTGCTGAGGGAACAGGTATCGTTACCATGCCGCTGCCATTGCTTTGCTGGCTGCCGCTGGCACCGCCACCAGTAGGATTATAAAAGCTGTATACGCCGGCGCCGGCGTTGAGCGCGTCCGATCTATAATTGCCCGATGTTCCCGAGCTGGTGGTATAGGGGAGGTATTTGGTGGTTTCCCTTCCGAATAGGTCGTAGGCTACTGGTTGTACCAGGTCTTTAGTTCCATCATTATTACCCTTTACCTGTACCGTTTGTAACGGCCTGCCTAATCCATCAATATATTGTATTGTCTGGGTAACCGCACAAGTGGTTTGGCTCATTAATACCGCAGGGTTCGTAAAGGGCTGCCGGGGTATCAATGTTTGTATGTAGTTCTGCGCACTGCTGGGCGAACCCAATGTACCGCAGCTGAACAACGTTGATGGCACGATAATGGCGCCGAACGTTCCGACTGAAGCATCTGCCGAAAAGCCGTTATCCAACGTTATCCGGTGCGTGGCTGTATGAGTTCCCGTCGTGGGGCCTGTGCTGATCGTCACATCCGCCGTTTGAGCATGAGCATGTTGGAATATCACGGACAAGAACAAGCCCGTAACCGCCAATAACCACAGCTTTAATGCTCCTCTTTGTTGATTCTGTTTCTGTATCATAGGTGCTATTGGTTTTGGTAGTGGTAATCGGTATGTTTCAAAATATTGCCGTCCTGATCTTTGACGTTCATGAGTCTTTGGAAACTGTCGTACTCGTAATAGGTAGTCATCCCTTTTGCATCTGTGGTGCTTGTCATGCCTACTAAAGGTTTATACGTATAGGTCGTAACTAATGCAGCTGGCAAGTTTCCACTTACCCGCAACGGCGCCAAAAAGTTTTTGACATCCGCATCACTCGGAGAAACGATATTTCTGAAATTTTGGATTGCCAACGACCCACCCAGCAAACTTTCGATCGCACTGTAATCGGCATTTGTGATCTGCGCTATCGGATAATCCCCACCATATCCCCAGATGTAATTGATCTTAGGCCCGCCAGATTTACCAACTGTTTTTGTATTGCCTTGATCGTCATATCCGTAGTATTGTATACGAGGTTCATAACCGGCAGCCCCTTTTTGCGTGGAAACCAGCGACGGATAGATCTGGTTAGCATTGCTATTCCATACTTGATAATCGGTCTTAGTCGATCGGAGAAAGTGAGCATTATCTGCTACATTTTTATAGTTCAACTGCTGAATTACCGGGGTCAGGATATTGCGGGTGATCATGCTACCATATGGGGCAGTAGAGCTAAAATCCGACGGGTATTGCAAATTGGTGATGAACGTATCTCCAGTACTGGAAGTTGTAGTTTTTTGTGTGGGCTCCAAATGCACAACGCTGGAACCTGTTACGGCATTGCCATAAGAATAGCTGGTGATAGCAGCGGTAAATTTGGTACTATCGCCAGGATTAAAATCATACGTTTTACTTTGGGTAACCAACCTTGATTGCTGCGTGGCATGGAGGTCTGTCCAGTAATAATAATTAGGATAGCCTAATGTCACGCTTGCATCCGAACAAAATGTGGCTCCGTTTACCAAATGGGTACACCACACATAATCATATTGCCATTGTCCACCATCGTATAAGGTGGATAATGCTGGGTGTATCCCTGTAAAATATTGTCTATCGGAAAGATAATCGGTATACGTATTTTCTACTCTATTCACTGGGAAATAGGTAGCGCCCGCGTTTTTATAAACCGTTTTGCGGGATAAATGTGGCACATAGTTCCCGTATTCCATTTCGTCCGCATCGCGATAAAATATTTGATCAAAGGGCGTATCAAATTTGGGTGCCGGCATAGAGGGAGGAGTTTCGTATTCATATACCGTTTTTCCAACGTTCCCGCTCCTATCCCCGTTAAATTCTGTAATGTAGTTATAAAAGACAGGAGGGCCGTTATCTATCGTTAGTGGTAGATAAGAGCTGGAATTGATGGTGTGCAATATAGTGTAGTAACCAGTATTTCCACCTTTCATTGCTCGGAAGGTGGTGCTATATAGATCTGCCGTAATATCCCTTGTAAAACCTGGCCCGTAAACATAACTTTTATAGTCTGTCAGCGTCATAGGGTCGGCATAATTCTTAATACTTTGAATACGAAAGCCGCCAACAATATTACCTGCTGTTAAAGGCGAAGGGATACCAGACCGGTTCGGCTCGAAGGTAAATACCGTCTTACCACCGGTAGGGTAATGTATCTCTTGCAATAAATTAATTTGGGCATATGTTGGATTAGGACTGCGGTCCATGGCATTGCCCATTTGTAATGTTGCCGGCGGTCCCCATTGGCCGTCTACAACAGGGTTAGGGACAAATTGAAGGGGAACGAGAGAATAACCGGCATTGCCGTTGTCATACCCCCAATAATCCTCTCTGAATGTCGGAGTACCTCTACCTATAAAATTTTCAGTATAAGGTATCATTTGAAAATCTTCGTCATAAACGAAGCTGTAATTTTGAACAGAGACCTGGTCACTTCCGCTAAAACTCATTCCTGCCAATTTTAAACGTTGATTAAACTGCCCCGCCGTGCCGAAATAGGCGTTATTGTTGAAGGTGCAGGATTTAATAAGGTCTCCAGTTATTTTGCTATAAATAGAAATGCCAGATAGTCGATAGGGTACTGTCGTACCAAGATCTTGCCTGTCGCCTGCGGTTGTAAATTTCACCACGGTTGTACTGGTAACGATACTATCGAGAACGTTTTCTACCGAACTTGAGATAGACGAAATATTGAAAGGACTGTAATGATAGTCATTATACGATGCCCAAGCATTGCCTACAAAAGTATCGTATTGCATATATGCTCCGCACTCAATATATGATGAAAAAGTTCTATTGACATATATATTGGGTTCGAGCTTGTATACGAATCTGATCGTATCTGTTTTATCGGCGCTTATCATACTCATGAGATCCCATGCAGATGCATTTAATATTGATGGGTTATTATTTAAGGCCTTTTTGAAAATATAGGTAATTCCTTTGTCATCTACGACGGTATAATTTGTGTTGGGTGCAGTCCCACTTGAAGTAATTTTTGTATTACTATAGGGCAATACAAATAATTCCCCCGTAGCATAATCGTAACGAAAAATCCCTGATTGCCCATTGGGCAGGTTAAAAGTATACCGGTCTGATTTCCATTGATTGTTTACTGCTTGTTTATCGTGTTCGATGGTGAACCCGAGATTCCATAAAGGAGTGCTTTGGAGACCATTGTCCATGGGCGCGGAGGGCTGACTGGCGTTTGCGGCCGCTCTTGCAGCCTCAAATTCTGCGCTATTATGGTAAGTCAGGTGGGAGTACGTAAATGGATCTTCGCCACCATGACCCATTTGGGTAACTCCGATACTGCCCCCGGCGTTTAATACCCATCCTAATCCTATAACAGAAGCTTTGTCTTGCACCTTTATACCAGAAGCATGATAAGATATACTTATCGGCAATTCCAACTGTCGGGACTTCACCGTATATATTGGTACGCTTATGCTCGGTACCCCGGTGCTAAAATCTATTGGGATTTCTCCGTAGCGATTAAAATTTGCAATTGCCGGGGAGGGTGGAATAACTGTTGGTAGACTGTTTGCGGCCTGTTGTGCTTTTGCATGGCAGAACACAAAAAGAAACACCAAGCAAAATTTAAAAGAGATTAGTAGGAGTCTCCCTTTCTTTAATGCGGATCTGTTCATCATAGGGTAAGGTCTAAAGGTTGGATATGTTTAAGTTGTCTACTGTTCAGAGTCATAAAGCAATCGCCGTTCGGCCTTAATCTATACAAATCATGGCGTCTGTCGAAGTACTTTAAGTTGAAGCTCAGAATTGATCGAATGAAAAAGGACACAAGCAGGCACCCACCTACTTTGGCGATAAAGTAATTTTCTTTCATAGGTTATAATATGTGTAAGTAACGAAGTACCGTACTAAACTGCTTCGGGGGAAAGCTGGATTGATTGTATGTATTAGCTTATGTAACTGTCTTTTCATAGTTATAATCATTAATCTTTTTTTTTAGCCAGCATATCTAGTTGCGAAGCCAGCTTGTTAAATTTCTGCTCTAAGGCTTGGTTGGTTGCTTGCTGTTGTTTGTTAATTTCTTTTTGCACGTTAATTTCTTTATCCTTATCAATCAAATAAAGTGTCAATTCCTCGACTTTTTTGGTGAGCAGCTTGTTTATCTCGCCCAAATTCAATCCATCTTTTTCAACTTCCGCAGCAGTTGGCAGATCCGGTAAGTGGTGATTCTGGTTGATGTAAGTTTTGACGTCGCTAATCGGTGTGAGCTTATAATCCTTATCGAATACATAATCTGCCCAATTGGCGAGGTCGACATTGATCTGTTTAGCGTGTATTGTTCCGTTAACCGCAAGCTTATCACTATGCGAATTAGGCGTACCAATGCCTATATTGCCTGAAGCATCGGTGATCATTACAGGCGTAATGGTTATTGAGCCCGTGATGTCTGTACCGGTGGGAGCGGTTGATTGGGTAGTTATAGTGATAAACTGGGGTGTCTGAACAAAACCGAAGGTGTAGGCGGTTACGGCAAACGAAGTATAATCGTTTGAATTGGGTACGATATAAAAATCGGTATTCACACCGTTGGGGTTTTGATAGGCCCTCAGAACCAGGCGACCCGCAGTACTGCTACCGGAACTCGTTTCGTTAATTGCCAGGCCACTCCTATTCGAGATATAAAAATTCGTTTCTCCGTCGGAATCGGCGAACCATGACCCTCCGAATATTTTAATCACGATTTTTTGAGAGTTTCCCGCGTCACTGGAAGTCTGGGTTAAGCTTCCTACATACACGTAGGTATTGCTAGGTGTAGTCACTATTTGTGTTGGGGTCTGCCCTTTACACAGGAATGCTGTTGTCAATAAGAAAAAGAGTAGCGTTTTTTTCATCTTGCGGTTTATTATGGTTGATAAATTAGTGTCTCGAAAGAGCTTCGACTTGTTTTTTAAGCTCATCAATAGATTGCTGTTGCAGCTTGTTTTGCTTATCGGTTTCTTCTTTTTGTTGAATCAAATACAGCGTCAGTTCCTCCACTTTCTTGGTGAGTAGTTTATTCATCTCGCCAACATCCAATCCTTTGCTTTCGACCTCTTTGTCTGTTGGCAGTCCCGGCAAATGTTGGTTTTGTTCGATATAGGATTTCACCTGTGAGAGCGGCATCAATTTGTAGTCTTTCTTGAATACGTAATCAGGAAACCCGGTGAGTTGCACGAAGATTTTTTTGGCATATATAGCACAGTCTGTGTGCGATATTTTGAGAGCTATATTATTGGCAACGTTGGCATCAGCAAGAACTTGACTTGAACCGCCCGTACTTGGGATTATCGAGAAGTACATATCGCCAAATATCGAGCTGTACATGACGCCACCTCCGTTATTGCCGCCGTCGCCGTTCGTCAGCCAGTTCGTGCCGCTTCGCGAGGCGTTGAAACCCAGATAGCTGGTACCCCAATTTAACACCGACGAACCGCTGGCATCACCAATGGACGCTTTCGTGCAGCCGTCGTCAACCTGGAATAAGGAAACAGGGGCATCTGCCGCGATACCGACATTACCGAAGTTAAAATCATAAGAGCCGGCATAAAAATCCAGGTGCTGGTGAACAGAGTTGTCACGGGCTTGAATAAATGCACCGGTTGCCGAAGTCGTTCCCATATAAAGTCTTGCGCTTCCTTGTGTACCGACGGCGCCAAGGCCGTTCACATCCAGTAAAAAGCCAGCGTTCGGAGTGGTAGTACCAATACCAACACTGCCCGCGGTAAATATGGTACTATAGCCACTTCGTGGTGTAATATGTAAGTTTCCACTGCCA
>Ga0075040_1068512_pt1 | contig 9971 bp, 26 predicted proteins | sample OrgsoiRN2013_057_FD_67572 | JGI IMG/M metagenome (GOLD analysis project Ga0075040, IMG submission 67572) | Permafrost soil microbial communities from the Arctic, to analyse light accelerated degradation of dissolved organic matter (DOM) -... | ecosystem: Environmental > Terrestrial > Soil >...
CGCGCGGAAATTTTTAGACCGCTGAAAAACCGACCGAAAAATCCATTTTGTGGTCATGTCAGTCCTGAGACTATGGCGTTAGACCATTCTCAGGACAGTTAGTTGGACAGTCAACCAGATAGTGGGCGTCGAGCAAGAGAAACCGGTTTGGAGGACGGTATTTTTTGTTAGAAAAAATTTGAGATAAACAGTCAGAGAAAACAGTTAGTCCGACAGTTAGAAAGACAGCGGCAAGAACAGTTTATTTAACAGTGAGGTGGACAGTGCGCGCCGCACAGGAGAATTGTTTGGGAGGCAGTGAGAATTTTGTAGAAAATTTTAGAGGGGCGTGGGTGCTGTGAGAATAAAAGTGGTTTGTTAGAAAAGTGGGGAATAAAACATTAGTGTGGTACGTAGGCACATGCCCTCCCTCCTATACTAAAGGGAAGAGGTCAACTTTAATTATTTTTCTCAGCGTGGCTATGTCATAGTCTTATCCTCTCTGCTATGTCTACAATTATACTACACCACTCAGCAATAGTCTAATGCATTCTCTCTATCGAACCACACATAGATGATTCAAACAATGCATTTGTTTATAATATAGAATGTAGTATACTTATCAACATAGAGAAGAAGCAATACTCTATAAGCAATAGAGCAATACAACTAGAGCATAACGCTCACCGTTCTTTAACAATCAATCACAGAGAGAAACAATATGAAGATCCTTCATACGATCCATGCCGTCGGCGAGTACACTCAGCTTCAACAGAACGTACACGTCGTCGAGCATTCCGATCTGCTCCAAGCCTATCACGATATCAATTGCTTCGAAGAAGCAGACCGTGTCCTGGGCCTCGATCCATTCACGACTCAGACTGAGCACGGCATCTTCACATCGTGTCCTTCTGTCACCGAGTCGTATGTGATCATCGGCTGAGCTTCCTAGCTCATGAGGGATAGTATAAGCTATCCCTCTCTCCCTGACAACAGTCCCCGTACGAGATAAGCACAGCATGAAAGTACTCATCACACAACACTACTTCCGTTCGACAGCAGCTAGCTTCCCTGCGGAGGTAGTCGCAGCGTGTCCTGCTCACTTGCTCGCACCCGTTGATGAAGGCTTCAAGCAAGAGGTAGTAGAGTGCGACCGTCTCATTGAAGCGGTAGCCTATGACTGCGGCCTTGATGTTGAAGACCTTACCGAGGGTGAGATCGATAGCGGTTGGGTCGAGACCGAGCACGGCATCTTCATCAGCGGACCCGAGCAGAGCGTGAGCTACATCATACTCGAAGGTGCTAGCGTTCCACTGAAGCTGTTCAACTAATTGTACCGAGGCCTCTTCGGGGGCCTCATCCTTTACCTCAAGAGAGCACATCACATGAAAGTCCTTCACACTGTTCACATCTCCGGCGACAATGAATCGCGTCAGACTATTCTGTCTTGCGAGCACGATGACTTGTTCAAGCTCTACTGCGACTTCAACCAAGTGGATGAGGACGACGCAGAGCGTGAGGCGATCCGAGCAGGACGATCCATTCACATTGCACCTCTGGGTATCTTCAATCTGGATCCTCACTACCTCGAGAGCTATGTCGTGCTCGAGTCTGATGACACCGCGGTCCATGTTGTAGCAGCCTAACAGAAGCCCTCTTCGGAGGGCTTTCCTTTGTCCCTATGTTAGTAGAGACCACATGGAGTGGAAGGCAGGACTGTCAAGGCGATACCGATCAGGTTGAAGACTACAGCGAATGCGAAGTACACTGGTTGCATGTTCATTAGATACGTGCTCCGATTGCTGGGCCGAAGCATACATGAGTGTAGGACGGTTGGCCATCTACCACATGCTCTTTGTATGCCAGTGCTTCAGCAGGGTACATCCAGCAGCCAGTGACTGTGCAGTATACGAAAGTCTTCATGGTGTTGCTCCTTTGTCTGTGCTTCCATTATCTCTAACAGAAGCACAGATGACAACAGTTAGATGATCTGTATGTTACGATCCATATCAATGACGACAAAGGATACGATTGTGCCGTTGCAGTCACGGAGCTGTTGCAGGTGAGCAGCAGGTGAGGTATGCTGCTCGATGTGCTCAAGTCCCAAGCCTACATAATAGTGCTCTTCCATTGCTTGGAGCATACCGAAGATGGTGCCACAGAAGAACGTGGAGCTCTTCATGGACTCACCATTGAGTTCGAGGACGATCCAGTTCGTTGCAGTACGGAAGGTTGGGTAGTGGAGACCCAACTGCTCTACAGTTGCCTTCGGTGTTGGCTTCACGATGATGCTCATGTTACGTACTCCTCTTTGTGATGCGTTCATTATACCCCAAAGAGGAGTGAAGACAACTACTGCTTCTCAGCTGCTGCGATCAGTGTAACCTGATTGTCCATGTCACCATTGAGGAGCTCTACGGCAAGCTCAGCCGTTTGGAAGGTGTCCTCTTGCTCCTCCACCTCGATCTCCAGCACGACGATGATAGTGCGTTTGACAGGCTCAGAGACAGGGAACTCTTCGAGGACGAGGGCAGCATGAAGGTGCTGGATCGTCTTCTCGCCATATCCTTTGTTCCGCAGGATGTTGATGAACAGAGAGCAGAACTTTCCCTCAGCTTCCTTGTACGCTTGTCTTGCGATTTCGGGGATCTGCATTACAGTACTCCTACAGCACGAGCCAGTACGTTCCACTTGACATCGCTGAGGAAGCCAGCAGCGAGGAGACCGATTGCCATGAAGATGATTGCTTGTTCGTGTGCTTTGATGAAGTTCATGTTGCTCTCCTCGTTAATGTGCGTCCATTATCTCTAACAGACACATCAAAGGCAACAGTTATTGATAGCCTTCCACACCTGAACGCTGCAGGATGTTACGCATCTGCATGACGCTGAGTCCATCTACATCGTCCATGAGGTCGATGAGGAGAGCAACAAGGTCTTGCTTCTCCAAGCCATTGAGGTAGGCTTTGAAGTCTGCTGTGAGGTTCTGAGAGTCCTTCTCACGTTCGAATTGACACCACAAGATGCGTGCAGTCGCTTGATGACGTTCAGCGAAGTCATTAGTGGCTTCCAAGTATGCTTCCTTGTTGCCTTTGGCTTCTTCGTAAGCCTTACGATATGCTGTAGTACCCATCATGGTTGTTGCTCCTCTGTCTGTGAAGCTATTATAGCATTGCACCAATAGCGAAGGCAACAGCTGCGACGGCGATGTAGGGGGCAGCAGCTTTCCACAGTCTCTTGTCAGTGAGGTGGAGGACAGCTAAGGTGAGGTACCAACCACAGCCAAAGAAGAATCGCATGATCATGATGTCACCTTCCGTGTAGCCTTAGGGCGTCCGAACTCACGTCTGATTGCTGCACAGCGTTTGCTGCAGGAGTATCCATTGCCACGCTTGAGTTCAGCTTCACGTGCAGGATACTCGGTCTTACAGTGGCAGATCATCTGCACCATCTTCCCACGCTGAGGGGCTTTAGGTGCTGTGACGACTTTGAGAGGAGCTTGAGGACGGTGAGCAATGGCGGTGTCGAATACGTCAACCCACTCGTTCCACTTGTCAGCATCGGAGGTGAAGGTAGCACAAGCAGCAAGCTGACGGCAGATGCGTTGGCAGTTCCGCATATGGCTGACGGACATGTCTTCAATCTTGATCTTGCTGCCGTCGCGCTGAACCCAATAGCCATCGACGCCGCAGTCTTCGTACTCGTCGTAGTCTACTTCGTAACCACCGCAGCTTTCTGTTCCTTGACCCATGATCGTTCTCCCCTGTGATGCTTCCATTATCTGCGAAGCATCACAGCCAAGTCAACAGTCCTTAGGCAGTTTGCGCCACAGCAACAGCCTTCTCTTCCTCAACACCAGGCATATACGATACGGACTTGTAGTACCCGTTGTCATAAGCACGCATGATCTGAGACTCGTTGAAGAAGTGCAGAGAGGAGATCTCACCAGTGATATTGCGACTCATGTCGAAGAAGCGAACAACTGCGAACTCCCCAAACTCATCTTCACCTTCGCTGTGGATCCAAGCTACAACGATCTGACCGTCTGGAGTGTAGGTGCGACCGGTGTTGAATTTGATTGCTTTCATGGGTGTTGCTCCTCTCTAGTGATGTGTCTATTATCGGACAGTCACCGTGGACAGTCAACACCCATTTGCTTTTGTTACAGCAACCGCAATTACTCCTGCTGCATCGCAATGGGTGACAGTTCTCGGAGGAACGGAGTATCCTAGGTAGATCATCCCTGAGATGACGGCTACGAGCCCCAAGAGAATGAGAGCTTTCATGCTGTTAAAGCTCCTCGTTGTGCCCGCTTCTCCACGAGAATACCAAACTTCTGAGAGGGCGTAGGGCACTTGTGAAGAACGTGCCAATAGGTAGCAGCACCACAATGACTGAAGCCAACTGCTTTTGCGGCCTCCATAAAGCCGTTGCGGTTACCAGTGTGCTTTACGAACAGCTTAATCGCTTGTTTCATCTTCAGGCTCAGTGCCATGATGTGTCTCCTTGGCTGATGGAGCTAGTATCCCACCTAGCTCCATTGGAGACATCCGTTACTCGCAGTATGTTCCATCAGCGTGGAAACGGATGTCCTCATCCTCCTCGTCGACGGACACATACACACCGTCCATAGAGAACATTTCCGATGAAGCGTCCATTAGTGTCACATTCCACTCGTCTGGATGCTGCTTCAATTTAGTCAAAGCTGCTTCCAGTTCCAGTTGCAATTGCTTGTTGTTGATAGCCATGTTGCGTACTCCTCTCTAGTGATGCGTCCATTATCTCTAACAGAAGCACATTAGGCAACAGTTAATCGTGGGATCGTTTGATGCCTTCCCAATCCTTTGTCAGACCGATGTAGTGGGTTTCCTCTCCATCAGGAGCAATCACCGTGGCAGTGGTGTACACTGTCCCTTGCTGAGTGGCAAAGTCCCAAGTGTTGTCTTCGTCCTCAGGATCGTTCTCAATGAGGGAAGCCTCATCCACACCCATATGCTTGAGGATACACTCCTTAGAGAAGGTCTGAAGGGTGATCTCAGCGATCGGCTTACGGAGGCTGATGGTAGTTACAGTGCTCATACACGCTCCTCCGCTTCAATACGGTCACGTTCTTCGTTGTGTTCGAAGCAACGACCGTCACGGAACACGAAGGTGAAGTAGATGCCATCAGCGTGGAAGTCGCTAACAGCACCGTTGTTGTCGCAGATGTAGCTCAGGCCGTTGAACATTTTGCAGCTCCTGTTGGTTGATGCGTCCATTATCTGCTGACACATCGTGGAAGGCAACAGATTAAACGTGGCAATCTACCTGTTGGCCCTGACGTGGGACTACGGTAGAGTAGTTGTGAGCCCACTTACGCCCACGATCACGTGCGTCCTTACGTGCGTCAGCCATGTCCTGAAGGCGATCTGCCTTCATACGAACATCACTGAGAATGAGTTGGTACTCAGGTGGACACGGCAGGAGAGACATTCTGACACCGTTGTAGTACGACAGGAGAGCTTTGATCTCTTCGTCTGTCAGCACTTCAGCGTGTTGGAATGCTGCGAGCAACTCTTTGGTGACTTTCATGTGGATCTCCTTCTCTTGATGCGTCTATTGTCTCTGAAAGAGGAGACCCAAGACAACGGATTACTGTGGCAGAGTCATCGCGTCGAAGATGCGGTTAGCTTTCTTCTTGCAGGTGACGGTGATCGTGCCGTACTTGTGCTCGATGGAGAACAGGGAACCTTTCTGGTTCAGGTAAACGGTGTCGCGGCGGCAAAGTGTCATGGTGTAGCTCCTTAGTTGTGGAGCCCATTATCCACCAATGGGCTCCATGTGACAACGATTAGTTGGCTTCGCGTTTCGCGATGATTTCGTCCATGCGACGTTGACATTCAGCGATGAACTTCTCATAGTCGTCACGAGGCTTCAGACCGAGTTTCGCTGCCCACATCGGACGCAGTTTCTTGCCACGCATTGCCGAGTGAGACATGCCGAGCTTCTCCAACTTCAGCTGACCTTTCAGAGTCGCGTAACCAGCATATTCCATGCCGTCTGGAGTGTTGATTACTGTGGTGCCGTTTGCAGTAGTCATGATTGTGTTCCTCTGTGTGATGTCTCTATTGTACAGCTTTTGAACTGCAGAACAACATGTAAATCGAAAATATATGCCGTTGACTGTCTGACGAACTGTATGCGACAATGAAGACTCGTTCTCCAAAAACGGCGGTTTCACGGAGGAAAAGGGATCCTAAGATCCCTTTTCTGTCAACAATCAATCGTACTTGGCGATCTCTTCACGGAGCAGATCAAGAGCTTCCTCTTCAGTCTCTGCCAAAGCCCAACACATGTTCTCTTGTGTATCAGACACTTTACCGTTTTCAGACAAGGCTTTCAACCAACGATTGAGTTCGTCCTTATCCTCGCTGATAATCGCCATATCAGGCCATTCGCTTTCGAACGCTACCCATGCATCATCTACACCTGTTAGACAAGCGTTCCAAGTTGCGATCACTGACTCTTTTGGAACTTCGCGAACGCCTTGTTCGTCACAGGAATTGTCATCGAATGCCAAGAACATATTGCGTACTCCTCTGTTTGTGTGCGATCATTATCTCATCAACCACTTGAGAAGAGAACGACATTCTCTCTATCGAACCTGTATGATCCGATAGAGAGATTTCTGTTGACTTTATTCGATAGTCGATCGAACGTATTGCATCACTCGATTGTTCGACTCTACGCTTCGACTGAAAGTCAACACTGCTTTGACAATTTCGTCATTATCAGTCGAAAAGATGACCATGAAAGATTCACCGTTGACAACAGCGTCAACGTAAATCATTGTGATGATTTTCTGCTCCTCTACTTCTTGAGTAAAGTCAACAATGGACAAAGATTCTATCGATGCACCACAAGCGATAGCTGTTTGGAATTTCGTCACTGCTATAATATCTTCAATCGGCAGTTGATCCGAGATCATATCTCGTGTAGGCATGTCTACGACGTAAAAGCTGTGTTTCATGATACGTACTCCTCTGTTTGATGCGTCCATCTTCTAATGAATAATCGAACAGTACAACAGTTTATTCAAATCATTTTGATCGTCTATAATCGTGTATAAACGTCGATCGACGAAAGCGTGTAGATGATACAGAGTTGTCGTTAAAACGCTTCAGAATCGATTATACACGCTTAGAGTAAATCAGTTGAAACACTACTCAATTCGACAGACGAACGAAAACCTCTATCGAATCACCCAATCCGATAGAGGTTTTGTTGTTGACTTATTACGCTTCTTCTTGTACTTCTTCTTCAACCGATTGATCAGGATCTACTATCGATGGATTCGATTCGATGAAAAGATCACATTCCAGTTGATTCAAGAACACTTTTACTGTTCCGTCTAACAACTTAACTTCGAACGATTCAGGCACATCATCAGACGAATTGTCAACAGTTGAAGAAGTATTCTTTTCACCAACTCGTTTGTAATAATGCTTGACTTTCTCACCAACTGCTTTCTTCTTGCAGTTTTGGAAATATGTTGACGAACCAGGTTTTCCCATGTCCAATTCTTTGATGAATCGTTCGATCACTCGAGCTCGCAATTTGTCAACACCTTTTGCGAATTCTTCGTTATAAATGATCAAAGCTTTTTCAGCTTTAGTGACTACTACTTCAACAACTTCTTCAACAACTACGTTCGATTCAGTTTTCATGTTAGTTACTCTCTGTTGGTTGATGTGTCTATTATCTGTTCTATTTTGATCTGAGACAACACTTTTGTTTGTTTCTTTTTACTCTTTCTTTCAGTGTTTCTCTTCTCTCTGTGGTTAAGTATACAGTTTTAAACAAACAGGACAACAGATTTCTTTGATCAATTTGCCTATCAGTTTCAATGTCCTGATAGGCAAATTGTTGTTGTCTTAGCAGATGAATTCGATGTTCAATTCATCACAAACTTCTTCAAGAACAGTTTCATACTCTTCTACTACATCTTCATCAAGAAGACAATCATTACTTTCAACAATCCAAACGTATACATCATCTTCATCATTAAAGTCAACAGAACCCATCTGTTTTAAAACAGAAGAAACTTCTTCAACATTCTTGTTGAGTTTCTTAGCAACTTCAGCTACAAGTTTATCAAACATCTTTATTGCTCCTCTCTAGTGATGAGTTCATTATAGAACATTTCGAGTTGAGGTCTAATTGTGATTCTGAATCGAACACAACAGTTCGATTCAGCACGAAATCGAACGCATCAAGTCTATCGTACACTACTCGCTCCAAAAGACAACAAAAAAGGTTGTATCAATCAACTAAGATCAATACAACCTTTATATGCAACTAACTACAACTAACTAGTTACTCTTGTTCTTCTTCAACAACTTCCAATTCAACTTCTTCATACATCTTTATTAATACACCAAAGTTGTTATCATATTCAACTCCCCAACCACCACACATCATTACAATACCATCTTCTTCATCACCAACAAACTCAGTTAGTTGTTTAATGAAGTTGTCGTAATGTTGTTTCAATGCAACAGCATCTTCTTCAGTATGACCTTCTACTTCATCATTGAACCATTCTTCAACTTGTTTCAATACATCAGAAAGTTCAACTTCTTGTTCAAAAGATTGTCCTTCCATAAACTGAGTTAACCATTGAAACTTATCTAATGGAACAGTTTCAAGAGCCATTTCGTTATCTTCACCACGAAAGATGTTCAAGATGAAGTTAAACGATTTAGTTGTATTAGTCATTTTCATTTCTCTCTTTTTGGGTTGTTTTCGTTTCTATGAGTCAAAGTATACAGTATTTTGAAACTTGGGCCAATTGTGGTTTTGTATCGAGTTTGGATAACCAATACAAACAAAGATGTTGTCTCATCCACTTTTCTCAGCTACTCTGCACCTCATCAAGATTCTGTATTGCTTGTGGAGGACCACTCGATTTTCACTATCGATGCAGGTTCTCTATCGGTTGGTCGTCTGTGATAGGTTGTGTCTATTGGGCCTGCCTAGAGATTGCGCTAATTGAAGATAGATCGTTGATTTGCAAAGAGATTCAGGAGATAATGATCGCATGGAAAGGGAGAGACGCTCTTGAAGCTGTCCCCCTAGTCCACGGGCTTCTGGTGATGCGGAAGCTTGATCGCACGTAGCTGCTCCCTATACTCCTCTCTCTGTGGGGGAGTAGTTAAAAGGCAGGGACTCACCCCTCCTGCTCGTGCACCCCTTGAGCGGTATAGTGTAGCATAGGGATCCCCATCCCCCTGGCTGCATTATACCGCTCTCCCTTTGTCTGGAGTATAAGTCAAGGTGGAGAGCAAGCTCAACGGCTGCTGAGATATAAAGGATCAGAGGGAAACGAGGGGAGCCCACGAGGAGCAATCCCAGTGAGCATCTACGGAGAATCAAGGAGTTAGAAGGGAGAGCAGAAGGGAACTTCTCGGAGAGATCCCTTGAGCTTGAGATCTCTCCTACGTTATTTCTTTATTTCTTATTTTTCGGAAATTTGTTGTTTGGTTGAGGTAATGAGGTCACGGATATGCTTGTTGACTGTCTGCTTAGCTACGGAGCTATGACTGTAGCGAAGCATTGCATTGAGGGTGTTGCTCTCATTGAGGAGCGTGACCTTGACGTTGAAGATCACACCAGTGATACTCATACGCAGGTAGACATGAGCGTAGAGGTTCTTGCCACGATCCTTCACCTGGAAGTCTAAGGTCACTACGGACATGTAGCCGATCGCGTAGAGCTCCTCCATCATCTTGATGAACTCAAGACGCTTAGCCTCTACGGCTTCGATTGCGCTCGGCACATTTATAGTGAAGTGCTCTTGTGGCATTACGAACTTGAGATGGCTCATGTTGCTCTCCTCTTGTGTGCTGTCATTATCTCTAACAACAACACACAAGTCAACAGTTGACTTTACTTGGTGATTAGGCGAAGGTGAACGTAATCATCACCCATCTCACACATTGAGCGATTGTAGCA
>Ga0075040_1078712_pt1 | contig 9964 bp, 16 predicted proteins | sample OrgsoiRN2013_057_FD_67572 | JGI IMG/M metagenome (GOLD analysis project Ga0075040, IMG submission 67572) | Permafrost soil microbial communities from the Arctic, to analyse light accelerated degradation of dissolved organic matter (DOM) -... | ecosystem: Environmental > Terrestrial > Soil >...
GTCTTCTGGAAGGCTCTCGCTTAGCTCGGCTAGACCATCCAAGCTTGCTACTGGAATAACTCCACCGGATTGATACGCTTGGAACATTGGTTTCAGAGCATGTTTGATTGCAGGCACAAATTGGTGACCAGTATCATTCGAGACCTTGGAGAATCCACAGGTCTGCATGTACTTGACGATTTCCTTTTCATCTTCCAATGGTGCGATAGCACGCGGATCAACAAACATATATTCCTGAGGCAGTTCATCGACTGTGACTGTCTGTTGTGCAGGATCGTCACCGTTATCAGGACTGCGGCCATCCCAGGTAGCTTCGTCGCCTGGGCCAGGGAGGTCTCGACCGCCCCACTCTTTAAGGTCTTTCAATTTCATGTTCGGTAACTCGGTAAGTTGTGCTATTTAGCTTACAGAGGGCTCATCTAAACCGGAAATGAAGATTTAGAATTTCGAAAAATAAAAGATAATTGGTCGTGTTCAGGGTCAGGACAATCAGAAAACAGATTTTTCAAAAATAAAAAATAAACTGCTCTGTTACCCATTACAATACGGAAGTCGTTGCCGACAAGACCTCGTTCGAGGTATTTCACAAATGTCCGCAGTAGTTCAACAGTGGAGATATAAACCCGGTGAGTAGGTTGTCTGCGGTCTTCGGTGAGAGGAAGTTGACGATACTCTAGAAGAGTAAGATGAACGAAATTAGGAACCATTTCGGAATCGATTGGTTTGCTATCGCTATGCGGGTCGTAGTCTATAACGAGCATGACTTATACAGCCTCTAGTATAGGTAATGGAGGTTCTAGCGCAGTGACTTCACTACACGTTCCGTCTTCCTCTATAATAGCTGCTTTACCGTTAATGATCAACGTGATATCTGCTGCGTTTATATTCTTAGCCGCAATCTGGCCTAGCACGGCACGGACACTATAAAGGTTGTACACTTCGAGAGTGACCGGAGTTTTCCGGTGCGACCAATCCCGGGCCAGCAGATAGTCTACCAGCCGAGAGGTCACAGCAGGGAACACTGGAGCAAACCCTCCATTGTACACCAAACGCAACATCTTAGTCAACGACCTGAGGCGATGTAGCCGCAAGTTTTCTCCAACGGACCTCCATGCGGAGATTGCATAGCAGGTCCTGAGCATACGAAGGGACAGGCCAACCAGCTGGGTACATGAGGTCACCGTCTTGGTCGAAGGTCACAACTAGCTGTTGAACGCGCAACGTAATTTGCGTATGATCGATGATATTGCGGGAGACAAGCAATCGGAAGGCAGTGACCATGTCTGCTTGGCAAACGGGGAAGGTCTCTGTTTGTGCGGTAGCGATGAATGTTGCTACCGTGAGTAAATCTCTATCTGCGTGCGGTGTTGCGTCATCATTCCAAACAAGAACCAAACTCAAGGTAAATCCTTAGAGAATACAACGTATATCACGACTATACTCCTTAAGGATTCGTAAATCAACTTATTCTTGCGACATTGATTGTAATTGTTTCATCAGAACATTAATGTAATGACGGAATGTGTTCATCTGCGATAGTACACGGCTCGCATGTTTCTTCTTGGTTGGACCGTCTTGCAGCTTATTGACGAGGCCCAGAGCACGTCGCGCAGCTTCAAAACGTTGAGTCATCTCTTCGAGAGTTGCTTCGAATTCTTGAGGGTTGTAAATCTTGCGGTCCGGAGCAAGCGGTGGAGCCATGTCCTCGAGGACCAGTAGATCTGAAAGTGCTTGGAGTTTCATATTGCGTCTTCATTGTGGTATGATATTTATAGGCTAGTTGTAAGGCTTATCAAAAGACTATAAAATATCGATGCAACAAAGGGGATTTTTCATCTGCGCTGTACCAGGAGATAATAATAAGTGCCGAATTTGCTCCGACGCAGTATTGAGAGCAACGTACAGGAGCTACGAGAGAAGGCATTTGTGGCGTATGGGGTGGATATAAACCCTAGCGTAGCATTCTCAGTAAAAGGACTAACAGCCGCATATGCGGTGTTCGAAACCCAAATCCTGGACTTCAACCTACCAATTGCCTTACGCCACAGAGAGGTGGTCACAACAGATATCGTTGGTCACGAGTTCATCCACTTGTTGGCTCACAAGGTTCACGGCCACACTGGTCATGCGACACCCTGGAAAGAACTCATGCGAGAGTTTGGGTACAAACCAGATGTCACATATAACCTGGACGTGTCTGGTCTGTCTGGAGTGGAACGAAGAGAGAAGATATACCTATACAAGTGTTCTTGCACCACTCGGTTCTTTACGAGAGAACAACATAAAAACATGGCTGCAAGCAAGAAACTTCACGTGTGTCCTGATTGCAACGCACCCGCGAAGTGTACCAATGACCGAGCTGCGGTATTGTCAGCGGTCAAGCCAGGAACCAGAGCCGCGGATGCGGTTGAGTTGATTGCTTCATACGTCAAGCTGGGCGTGCCGCATGAGGATGGAGTTGTATTGTTGATGTACGCAATGAAACTCTCATACGCAACAGCACGAAGTTACTACTACAAGTATCGGCCTTTAGAGTAACAAAAAAGCCACCCTAGGGTGGCTTTTTTCATTTGCGGGCGAACACTGGAAGATCCAGCACTCCTAGTATTCGGGATTCAATAAACGTGAGACTTTCCTCTAGTGAATCTATTACCGAAAGAGGACAGTTGTCGACCTTCCCATTTACGATGTAGAACATCAGGGGGTCAGCACGATTGCTGTTAACCAAACTCGCGATCTGCTTCTCGAAATACTGCTTCATTCTCCCCAATCCTCGTCAAGTGGCTTAGAATATTCGTTGACTATTACGATTGGTTTCTGGGACGAGAAGTGAACAATCTGCTCACTCGGTTTCCAATCTCCAACATCATACGATAGGGTCACGTGTGGTGTGAAGTCTGGGAAGTCCCAACTCGCGTCGTGTTCATCCATTAACTCCTCCCATCGTTCTGTGAGCCAATCACAAGGATACGAAAGAACGAGGACGTTCTTCTCTCCTCCGTTCGACGGCCAGATCTGAAGAGTAAAATCTTCGGTGTCAGATGTCACTACAGGAGTTAGCTCGCCCGTAGGAACATAGTTCGGAAGTGGCTTGCGGCTGTAGAGGAGGGTACTGTGAAAGTCGGAGGGGTCTAGAGGGTTCGGAACTTCCAGTTTTTCTTGGAGCTCCGCAAGTGAGGCAACTGTATCTTCTGAGAAGGTTACTGCTGCGTAGGTTCCAGCTGCTCGTGGTGTAGGGTCTTGTCGTTCGTAAAGTTGGCTTAGTAGCATCGGTTCATTGTGGTTGAAGGGATGCGCTAAGACCTCGCCCTAGCGCGTACGCAAATCAATTTGTTGGTAGGCTGACTCGAAATCCGACCACACAGAAGTTGCGACCGTAATCATACGACAGTGTGATCTGGGCTCCGCCAACTTTGTAGTGACGAGTGCCGTCGCGGTCATCGGTCATAGTCGCATCAAACTTATCTTCGAGAAGAGTGTACGCTTGCTCGTAGCAGTCTTTCGCTTGGCCCAGGGCCTCAGGAATGCCGCTACCGATTAAGAGGGCCATGTTATAGCGAACAGAAGAGTTGTATGCACCAGGCTTATCGTATGGTGCTCTGATCTCGACCTTACCGCTGCGGTGAGCGCTGAAGTTGCCTCCGATACTGTGAGTAGTGTCTTCTGTTTGACTCGATTCTAGCTGGGCTTTCTGTTGCTGGAGCAGTTGTTTCAGATCACTAACGACCTCGTTGATGTCTGGTCCGCTTTGGTCAGCTGCTTCAGCTAGGTCTTTAAGTTTCATGTTGTTACGCTCGAAGAGTCAGTTGAAGTATGTATGCTACATCACTTTCAGGACTGTATGCAACAGAAAGATCGTATGATGTTGCGCGAACGAGATTCGTGGAGTCTGTTCCAAAACGTTCGAAGGAAATTTCTTTTCCAAGTACTACTCTCAGTCGATTAACTATACCGACTGGAATCTTAGTGTGGTCTGTTACTTTATAACTCGGTACTGCTCTCATTACGGTTACTCATGTGATACTTTAGTTTACCGAGGTAAAATCAAAAATTCAAGAAAATAAAAAAGGAGGCCCTAAGGCCTCCTTTTGTGTTCTAAGTACTACTTAGTGACAAGTAACACCAAAGAACGCTTGGTCCGCATTGCCGAACACTTTAGTGTCCATGACCAGGTTGTCGAGGTTGACCGCCAGATTGTTCTGACGTACATCAGAGAACAGCAGGTTGTTCGCAAAACCAGCCAGTTTCTTGGCCGCTGGAGAGAACGGGTCGATGTGGTGGCTGGACAACTCGGTTGCGATGTTCATCGCATCGTAGGCCGTGATCGGCGCACCAATGAACTTGAGCAGGTTCTTCTGCATCGCACGAATCTCACTGGTCACTACTGGTTGCAGTAGTTCGTGAATGCGAACCACTTCGTTGTGGTTCTTGATCACACCTTCTTTCTTGTCGCCCAGCGCTGCACCAATGAGGTCGCAGAGGCCCATGGTGTCGTGCATGTTGATCATTTCAGTTGGCATGGCCGCAATACGAGGCCCAACCTTGTGATCGAAGCTGTGACGCAGCACATCGTTGGCGATGACCAGGTTTTCTTCCCAGCCATTCATGACCGGAATCTTGTGGCTCATGACCGGGTCGCTGACCATCAGACCGTTGTAGCAGGCCAGACGCAACATGCTCAGTGCGCTGTTGATGTCGAGAGAGAACGGAGACCAGTCAAAACCGATGTCGATATTGAACTGATTGCCCTCGCCATTACCAGCTTGGTACTCGAACTTCTCGGTGGTCGAACCCGCACGGATCTTGCCACTTTCGCTGATGGACATCCCGACCTTGTGGACCAGGTTGAACAGACCACGCTCGTCGTGCATGAACTTGCCGAGGTTCTCCTGCAGTCGATAATCAACAATCTGATCATCCACTACGAAGAAGCGGCCGCCCAGGAAGCTGTGCTTGAGGTCCTCAGCATCGACCCCCAGAGCCAACTGACCGACTACGTTGTTACGACGGTCCAGCTTGATTTCCCACTCACCATCGATGGCCGCGTAGGTCTCTTTCTCACGTTTGAAGAACTCAACGTCAGAGGCCTGGTGAATGAAGAACTTCTCAGGCTCGTAGGCCTCCAGGTCTGGCTTTGCAGCAGGACGACCGAAGTGTGCGACCGGCAGAAAGATTTCGTGTACGTCAAGCATGTTGGTTGCGTTTTGATTACTCATTTTTTACTTCCTCTCTAGTGATGCGATCATTCTACAGTTTTCTTCAAAATCTTCAACGTTTTTATTTGTTGAATTTGATCAAAGGCGCAGTCGATAGTGACTGGCGCAACTGCGCAATCTTTTCTTTCAGAGGAACCTCGCCGTCGTCCATCCCAGTTTCAACCTGAGTGTTGCCTTTGGTCAACAGCATTTTAACGGTGGCCTTCATGACCATCATTTGGTCCAGAGTCTGGACCTTGCCGAACAAACCGATCAACCACGCAACACCTTGAGTGAACTTGAATGGAGCTGGAGAAGTTTGTTGTACCGACTGAGGCAGCGATACAATAGACATGGTCTGGTGTTCAATCATCAGCAGTGGCAGGCCCAGAGGCTCAATCGATTCATAACCGAAACAGTCGGTGATGCGCTTAGCCGCATAGTTCACGAATTTGATGTTGACGATGTGCGTGTTGTCCATCAGAGCCAAGCTCGAGGCCACCGCATTATCGACGAATTGGTCGCCCGCATTGAACGTGTCCACGTCGCCGGTCAACTGCAGAAAACCACCGCTTGCGCGAGTGACCGGACAGGTTTGTTGCCAGGTCCCATCAGTCTTGCGGTAAGCCAAGCAGGACAGTGCAATCTCGTCCAGCGTCTGACCAACATCCATTTTGTAGAGGTTGTACGCGCGGACCGGTTGGAATCCAAAGTTACTGCCATGTATCTCGTTCAACTCACCGTCGCTCCGATAAGCGTACTGGCCATCGAACATCCAATCCTGGCCTTCCAGTTTCTTGACCACCTGGATGTTCTTCTCGATTGGAGAGGTCCACTCTTTGGTCTCACGCCAGTTAGCGAACTCAACTGCAGTCGGAACATCTACCGAAACGACCCGGCCGTCCAGAGTAGCAACACAGCATGGAAAGTCCACAGTGAAGCGAGACACCTTGTTCACTTTCTGGCTCAGCCGACGAGCAATCGAAGAAGGCAACGGAACCTTTCGTTCGTTTCCTGATTCATCCACGAAAGTAACTCGTGGATCGATAGTCGACTGGCTGAGGGCCTTCAATTTGAAGTAACCGAAACCGATGGTGCTAGGGTTGAAAGCGAACATGGCGTATCTCCTCTCTTTGATTCGTCTACTATACTGAAATGTTAAGCCGCAATCAACACGTGAGTGCGCCAATCTCCGCGAACTTTGTAGTAAATCTTGTGCTCTTTTGGAACACCTACAATGGAGGTCGCATCCAGGTTAGTAGTGAGAGGATCAATAACTTCGAAAATGTAGCAAGGGCAGTCAGGTCGAGAGGCCCGACCAATGAATTGGTTCAGAAGACCACGCGAGCGCAGTTTTCGGAGATTCATAATCGACTGACACCCTCGTACGTCGACGCCTTCACCGAGCTTCATACACGAAACACCGTACTGGTACTCGCCCTTTTCAAAGCGGTCCAACTGGTAGTTCAGTTCGTTCTCAGAGAGGTCAACAAGCAACTGAGACTTCAGACCAAGCTTCAACAGACCTTCATGAAACGCAATGGCCTCCTTCTTGGTCTTCAAGAACGGCATGGTCTGACCCATGAAGTCGTGGCACTGAGCAGCGATATCGAGGCCGATTTCAACCAGAGACCGCGAACTGTCAATGAACGAATAGACATGCGATTCAGCGAGGTAACCGGCCGCCACTGCTTCTGCGCGGGTCATTGGCTGAATGATTTTCGAGAACTTGCACAGACGACCATCGCCACGAGCGTCCACTTCGTTGGCCGTAAAGCCAATCATTGGAGCAACCGTAATCTTTTCGAGCCGCATTTGCACGCTCAAGGTCGCTTCGTGGTGTGCTTCATCGTAAATGATGATGTGCGGAGTGTGGTCTGTTGGAATCTCACCTGAGGTCGAAACAGTAATGATCTTGATGGACTCTTCTGCGGCGTACGCAATTTCCGCTTGGGACAGCAGACGTTGGCGGTGGCAGAGGAACCAGCAGATGATTTGCTCACCTGCAGGAACTTTCAGAGTTTCACGAATGCCCTCGTCGATTAGGATCAGACCGCTAGTAATGGTCTTCCCCGACCCAGTAGGCATGATTACGAGAATACGTTTATGTCCTTCGATCAAAGCAGCAGCAGTTTGGTTCCGCACAATGATTTGCAAATCACGTGCTTCTTTATCACCAAACATCTGCTTGATTTGGTCTTCGTTCATCATAATCGACATCAGTGTAACTCCTTCTCTGTGATGTAGTCGATTATACTCATCTACAAAAACCCTGTCAACGATTTTCAATTTCTTCAACGAATTGAGCGCAGCGGGCCTTCGCCCCCATTATACGGATACCACGCAAGAGGTTCCGCCCTTCAAACTATGCTGATAAACATTCTATAGGTCATCCTCATACTCATCAAAATTCTAAAGAGAACCATAGAGGTGGACATAAGCAATATCAAGAGGAGGTACATAGAGGTCTATAGAGATACAGTCATAGGTAGCTAGAACGTAATGAAGCAAATAGAGGAGGTTATGACGAGGTACTAGGTAGATGGGGCACGGCAATACGTAGATTACTCGGTCCCGCAGATAACGGGTAGGTACTTCGGATTAGGAATTCTACTGAGAAGAGTTAGCGATGAAATTCGAAACCGACAGTATATGCGGGGTGGGCAGACGTTGAAGACCAAAGACGTGGGGAGGTATTAGGTTTGTGACCGGTAGAGAAGGAGGATAAAGCGAGGTATTAAAGAAGTGGTTGTGGGACCACAGAGGGGGAATCGCGTAGACTGCATGCGTGTGCGTCCGCACTTTCTGCGGGAAATTCCTGGCCAAAACCTGATTTCCCGATTCTTACCCTATTCTACACTATTTTCAATTAGGGTAAACGCTGCGGGCTCATTTTGACACACTTTTCATGAGCCCGCAGTTTCTGCGCGGTTGATTCACTTTTTATCCGGTCAAGAGGCCGAAATGTCCTCGTAATCCGCCTTGCTCTCGCCCACACAGCTCATGGTGACGGTGGTTCCACTCGGTAATGTCGCGGAAATAGAGTTTACATACTCTCGCCCCATGGCCTCACACAGTTTCCGAGTCTTGACCGAACTGTAACTGCTTAGTGCTGTGCCACTTTCCGTCTGATACGGCACTTTTAAGTGTGTCACCTCTATAGAGGGAACACTAACTGGCAATGTACTTGATGTGCTGATTGATACGAATGTGGCTAGGAGGATCATTAGTCTGCCTTTCTATAGAGGATGAATGCATTTTGGATGGACGGCAAGATCAGGAGGATGGCCATGAATAAGAATCCTAGTGCGTAGAAACCATCTTGCCAGTTCATTTGAAGTCCTCTGACTCTTCCCAGGTCACCGGGGGTTTTGGTTCACAATCGTAGGCCTTACCGTTTATCTCTATAAGGCCAAGACGATCGCACATGTACTGGACATCCCGCATAGTGATCTCCCGTACCAGTAGCCACGTCATTGCTACGAGGCAGATACAGGCGAGGATGAACACGATGACCGTTCTCATTCTTCGGATTCCTTTTGAAGCTCGTCAATCATGAAGGCGAGAAGTCGCTTCCGAGTATCACCATACTCATCTACCCAGAGGTCGTCGGTGGCGTAGAAGGCAGAATCAGGATCTGAACAGTGTTCACCGTCCTCGGTGTATGGTACAGGGAACAGGATGTTGTCGGAGCACTCTGGCCAGGCACGGAAGAGGTTGTCCATGATGTGGCTTATTTCCAGATCATCCACGCCGGTCGTTTTCTGACTGATCAGCTCCACGTTGTAGCAGATGCCTTCTTCTACACAGGTAGGCCCTTCTGTTTGAAGCTTGAGGAGGAAGTTCAGGAGGATCTGCTTCTGGGACATGACTATCTCTCTATAGGATGTATATGGGAGATGATATACTCTATGCCAATGTTAATCAACAGTTGCGGAGGCGGAAAGCCGCACGGGTTATTGGGGCTTCCTGAACAGACAGGCACCCTCCCTGTTTGTCTCCGGGGAGCTCTTTTACCCCGCTGAGACTAGTATCCCTCTATAGAGGAGAGAATACAACAGACAAAAAGAAACCCCAGCATCATAGGGATGACTGGGGTTCAATTATAACTAACCAAAAGGAGGGACTAACTATGGAGATATCAAACACGAGGAGGACATGCTTGGTGCACAAGAGAGGATTCGAACCTCCAACCTTCGCCTTCGTAGGGCGCTGCTCTATCCAGTTGAGCTACTCATGCAATACAGGATCTTATCTTTTATGGACTAATGCGTCTACCAATTCCGCCACTCACCTTACTAAACGCTGCTAGTGTGATGAGCCGAGACTCGAACTCGGATAACCTGAGGTTGTCAGTTTGAAGTGTTTGCTGTAAAAGATCCTATTTCTATTTAGGCTTCACTCTTCCGAGGAGGCCTGAATATTCTTCCACCCGTCTAAGATGAACCACAAACGTTCTACGTCCATGGAGTGCTTATCGAGGCGTTGACCTAACCATTCTTGCCAAGTGGTAACGTCTGCTACTGTTGGCTTACCTAGCTGACTTGCTACTAGTTCGGACATTTCATAGAGGTTGTAATTAATCACAGTCTCAATGTTAGTCGTCGAACCCGTCAGAAAGGTTTGTTTGATTTGATCGTGGGTAAAGCTTCTGATTACCATTTGATTACGGCTTGACCTTGGCCACTGAGGAGGACGTTCCAGCAGAAGAGCTGAATGGACTTCGCATCAGTTTTGTTTTTGATTTCACGTCGGAGGGTAGCTACCTT
>Ga0075040_1137771_pt1 | contig 9906 bp, 9 predicted proteins | sample OrgsoiRN2013_057_FD_67572 | JGI IMG/M metagenome (GOLD analysis project Ga0075040, IMG submission 67572) | Permafrost soil microbial communities from the Arctic, to analyse light accelerated degradation of dissolved organic matter (DOM) -... | ecosystem: Environmental > Terrestrial > Soil > Tundra...
TTCCTGTATTATTATTCGCGTAAACCCGAGCGTTACGCGGTAATGAACCAGTTACGCCGTTTTTGCAGCTGGTGCAGTTCGTCCATATCGGGCATATTCTATCGTGTTCAGTATGAGCAACCTGTAGATTGGTCGCGTACGTATGTGGTATGCCCTAACCATAGTTCGAGCCTTGACGTTACTGCCTGTAATATGGCTTTGAAAAATAATTTCCATTATATTGGTAAGGACGCCTTTTTGAAGAACTGGGCCCTGGCTATATTTTTTAAAAGTATGGATATCCCGGTTAACCGGGATAGTAAAATATCTTCATTTAAAGCGTTTAAAAAAGCCGCCGAGAATTTAAAAGATGGCCGCACCCTGGTCATTTTCCCGGAAGGTAAAATACCGGATGATTATCCGCCGCAACTTAACGAGTTTAAAAACGGCCCATTCAGGTTAGCGATAGAATTAGGGCTGCCTATTTTACCTGTAACCTGTATGGACAATTGGAAACTGATTTGGGATACCGGCCTGGAAACCGGCGGCCGCCCGGGCATAAGCCATGTTTACGTTCACAAGCCTATCGAAACATCAAACCTCACCATTGATGATGCTGATACGCTGAAAGACGAGGTTTTTGCAGTGATCGATCAGAAATTCAGGGCGGCCAATAATTTTCAATCCTGATTTAAGCGTTTTACGTATCTTGCTAAAAATAGCAATGCTCCTGATTAAATGATCCTGTTTTTACGCCGACTACATAACTACTATTACATATTTACCGCCGCGTGTGCGTTGGTGCTTTTTTTATCCATTGCTGTATTTTTACTCGCGCAAGCCATCACGCTACAATAATCTCAATCGCGTAAGGCGCGCTTGCAGCTATATCAGCGCCACAGCCTCAGGCATATTTTTCAGAATAAAACATGAAGACCCGGTTGATTGGAGCCGGACGTACGTGGTTTGCCCAAACCATACTTCTAACCTCGATATTTTATCGATGGGCATTACCATAAAAAACAACATCAGTTTTATGAGCAAGGCCGAATTGGCGAACAATCCACTATTTTCTATCTTTTTAAATAGTGTTGATATTACGGTAGATCGTAACAGTAAAATGTCATCCTTCCGGGCTTTTAAAAAAGCTGCTGAAATTTTAAAACAGGGCCGAACGCTGATCATCTTCCCCGAAGGTAAGATAGGAGACGAATACCCGCCCATATTGCACGAGTTTAAAAGCGGGCCTTTCAGGTTAGCAATCGAATTGGGTTTGCCGATATTACCTATCACATCATTAAACACCTGGCATGTGCTGTGGGACAGCGGCTTTAAATTAGGAACCCGCCCAGGCATTTGCGATATTTATGTGCATAAACCCATCGAAACGACCGGCTTAACCATTAATGATGCCGATATGTTAAAAGATAAGGTTTATAACCTGATAAATAATAAATTTGCAGAAGCATGAATAAAGAAACCGTTGATAAAATAGCCCACCTGGCACGTCTTGAAGTTACTGACGCCGAGTGCGAAGAACTGATAAAGGACATGGAAAATATTTTGGGCTTTATGGACAAATTAAACGAGGTTGATACTACCGGAGTTGCGCCTTTGGTTTATATGACTACTACAGTTAGTCCGCTGCGGCCCGATGTTGTAAAGCAGGAAATCACTCACGAAGAAGCTTTGCAAAATGCACCTAAGCAAGACGGCGAACACTTTAGGGTGGCCAAGGTAATTGGTTAATTAAAGCTTTGACCCCGCTCGAAAACTTTTACTTTCAAAAAGACGAACCCGTAAAAGGTTGTTTACTGGCTTTGCGCGATATTATTCTTTCGCAAGATGAAAACATTACGGCCACCTGGAAGTACGGAATGCCCTTTTTTTGTTATAAAAACAAAATGTTTTGTTACTTATGGGTACACAAAACCCTGCATAAGCCATATTTGGGCATAGTAGAAGGCAACCGTATTGAACACCCGGATTTGATACAGGAGAAACGTGCACGGATGAAGATTATGCTGTTTGATGCCAATGACGATTTGCCTGTTGAAACGATAAAGCATATTTTAATAGAGGTGCTTGACTTATATCGATCAGGGCGGATCAAGGTAAAAGGTTAACATGCAAAAAAACGTTGTTCAATTGTAACATTTTGTACCCTATCTTAGTCAAACAAACAAAAACGAATGGAGCCATTAATAACCATTAAAGAAATAGGTCGCAAATACGTTATCGGTGCCGAAGTTATCCATGCTTTAAAATCGGTTTCGTTAACCATTAAAAAAGGCGAATTTGTGGCTTTAATGGGGCCTTCGGGTTCGGGTAAATCAACCCTGATGAATATTTTAGGCTGTTTGGATACCCCAACCAAAGGCGAATATATTTTAAATGGCACCAACGTTAGCCAGATGAGTGATAACGAACTTGCCGAGGTACGTAACAAAGAGATCGGCTTCGTTTTTCAAACGTTTAACTTACTGCCACGTAATACCGCTTTAGATAATGTTGGCTTGCCGCTGATATATGCCGGTGTAAAAAAAGCCAAACGTGAAGAATTGGCTACCCAGGCCTTGAAAAATGTTGGTTTAGGTAACCGTATCGACCATAAACCGAACGAACTTTCCGGTGGCCAACGCCAGCGTGTGGCTGTAGCAAGGGCACTGATCAATAATCCATCTATCATATTAGCCGATGAGCCAACCGGTAACCTTGATACCAAAACATCGATCGAAATTATGGGTTTGCTGGAAGATATTCACGCCAAGGGCAATACCATTATATTGGTAACCCACGAAGAGGATATTGCGTTACACGCACATCGTATAGTACGTATGCGCGATGGTCTGATAGAAAAGGATTATCTTAACCCTGATATCCATACCAGCAAAGGCATGATCGCTACACCCGCTGCAGAGATCGAACTTGAAAAAAAATCGGAAGGTATTGCGTTAGAGAAAAAGCCAGGCGAGGGCAAGTAATTATATAGCCTTTTCCGTTCCCGGAATTGAAGCAATGAGCTTTTGCGTATACGCTTTTTGCGGATGGTAATAGATCTGATCCGGGTCGCCGCTTTCCTCAATAACACCTTTATTCATTACCATCACCCGGTCAGAAATATGTTTTACTACCGATAGATCGTGCGAGATAAAAATATAGGTGAGTTTTAGTTCTTCCTGTAATTCGCGTAGTAAATTCAAAACCTGTGCCTGTACCGATACATCCAATGCCGATACCGATTCATCGCAAATAATAAACTTAGGCTGAAGTGCCAAAGCACGTGCAATTACGATGCGCTGCCTTTGCCCGCCCGAAAACTCGTAAGGATAACGGTTGAAATGTGCAGCCGTAAGGTTAACCCTTTCTAAAAGCTCAACAACCCGCTGTTTTCGCTGCGTATTGTTGTTGTACAGGTTATGCACCTGTAAAGGCTCCATAATGGATTCGCCCACGGTTAAACGAGGGTTTAAAGAGGAGTAAGGGTCTTGAAAAATAATTTGTATATCACGGCGGACACGCCTCAATTCTTCCGTCTGTAGGCTTTGCAGATTTATATCTCCAAATAGTACTTGCCCAGCCGATGGCTCAACCAAGCGTAAAATACTACGGCCAAGGGTTGTTTTTCCGCAACCCGATTCGCCAACCAGGCCTAAAGTTTCGCCAGGGTAAACATCAAAGCTAACATCGTTAACAGCTTTAACTACTTCTTTTGATTTTTGCAGAAAGCCGGCGCTGACCGGATACCAGGTACTCAGGTTTTGCACTTTTAAAATAGGCGACTGCGCATAAAGCATTTCTTTCCTTTTCGCGATCTCCTTATCTGGATACGCAAAACGGGTTCGCAATTCTTCTATATCCAAACCAGAGCCATGCATATTGCCTTGTGCATCGAGTGTTAAAAAATCACTCAATACGGGTAGTTTTTTTAGATGGTGTGCAGGAGAGGGGCGGCAAGCCAATAAGCCTTTGGTATATGGGTGTTTTGGATTGCTAAATATCTCGGTGATACCGGCCTGCTCTACAATCTGGCCTTTGTACATAACGATCACCCGGTCGGCAATTTCGCCGATCACACCTAAATCGTGCGATATAAATACCAGGCTCATATTGCGCTCAGCCTTAAGCCGCAGTAAAAGTTCGATAATGGTTTTCTGAACAGTTACATCTAAAGCGGTAGTGGGTTCATCGGCAATCAATATCTCCGGGTCGCAGGATAGCGCCATGGCTATCATTACCCTTTGCTTTTGCCCGCCAGATATTTCGTGGGGATAGCTATCAAATATCGCTTCCGGTCGCGGCAGTTGCACTTCGTTAAATAAAGCTATCGCGCGTTTACGGGCCTCGTCATGAGTTAAATGCTGGTGTAGCTTTATTGCTTCCGCGACCTGGAAACCACAGGTTAATACCGGGTTAAGCGATGTCATCGGTTCCTGGAATATCATCCCAATGCGGTTGCCCCTGATGGCTTGCATCTCTGCTTCGGGCAACGACAACAAGTTGATATCATCCAGTAAGATTTCGCCCTTTACCTGGCTGACAATAGGTTCCAGTAATCGCATAATTGCCAGTGAGGTTACCGATTTACCAGAACCAGATTCGCCTACAATACCGATCACTTCGCCTTTATCAAGATTGAACGAAATACCCTTAACTGCTTCAAACACGCCGTTTTCGGTTTTAAACCGAACATTAAGGTTATTAACTGTAAGCATGTGGTTAAACTATGGTAATATTTTCGTCGGCAATTAACTCTTCGGCTCTGAAGCGCCTTAACAACTGCGCTGTGGCTACTACATCTTTCTGGCAATAAACGCAAATACGTGGCAAATCGCTTTCGTTCCAGTATACATGGCCAACCATGCTACCGTCAATATCGTCCTTAGGCGTAGGTATGTTGAATATTTCGGTTAGCAGGCTTAGCGAAGTATAGCTTTTATAATCACCAAATTTCCAAAGCTCCATCGTATCCAGATGATTTACTTCCCATGGTTTTTTGCCCGAAATTTCGAGCTGCAATGGAATAGTAACTCCGTTGATGAGCATACGGCGGCATAGGTACGGAAAATCAAATTCCTTACCATTATGTGCGCACAATAACATGGTTTTTGGCTGTTTTTTAAGTAGCTGACAAAACTGCTGCAGTAAAAGTTTTTCATCGTGCCCGGCGTACGATTTTACCCGTAAGCCCGCCGGCGATCCGGGAGTAAATATCCCAACAGAGATACAGATGATCTTTCCGAATTCGGCCCATATGCCTGCACGTTCATAAAAATCATCAGGAGTTTCATCCTTACGCTGATATTGGGTTTTAGCAGCCCATAGCTTCTTAAGCGTTTCGGGCACCTGATCAAAGTCGGCATATTGCGGAACGGTTTCAATATCCAACACTAAAACGTTTTGCAGGTCGATGTGCTCAAGCATAGCTAAAAGTAAAATAAATTTTTGTTTTATGAGCTATTTACTCATCAGGTACTGTGTTAAAAAACAAACAGCGTGTTAAATTACATACAACCATTTTTACAGTTAGTACGTATTATGTAGGTATAAGTACTTACATAATCAAATTTGTGTTAAATTTTTCCTTATCCATTAATAATGAGCAAGAATGGTGTGTTTTTTGCGGTAATTCTGCTAAATGCGATAGCCATGAAGTATTTGTTGCCAAGTATTGAGAGAATAGCAAATTTCTATTTTTCTCACCCAAAACGTTACCTGTAAATGAAGGTTTGACGTTTATTATTCCCACAAATACACCCGCTTTTAAGCGCGAATGGAAGTTTTCGGCCAATAAATTATCTTATCATCACACCCGGTTTGTTTAACACCGGAAGCTTTATAAAGTTCGAATCGACGATGCTTTCGGGTAAAAAAATAAATTTCTTATCGTAAATATTGCCATTTATATAATAGCTAAGCCAGTATTCGTTATTCAATCCAAATGTTTCCTCATCAATTGGTTCAACCAAAACAAAGGCCCCGGGTTCAACTTTCGGGAACATGTGCCTTAGCACGGAAGTCTTTACCTGTTCGCCGTTCTTTTCACCGTATCCCTTTGAGGTAATCAATACATTTTCTATCGCCACTCTTTTAAGATTGATCAGGTAAACGTACCATATTTTCGACTGAATGCTTTCTTTTTCCAGTGCCACGGCAACGGCTATATCTTCAACAGTATTATCGGGGATATCTTTTTTCATTAATGTAAATTTCTTCAGGCATATAGCCACTTTAGTTAGCTATACCCACCGCAAAATTAAACAAAGTAAATTAACTGCTGTGTTTATGGGGCTTTTTTATCGACAATTTCCGCTTAGGTGGCGCTTGCAAAATGGTAAATTGCTGTATGAGAAAAGATGGCTCGTTAATATTTAGTCTGCATATGAGTTGACCTTGGGCATCAAGAAGCGAAACTTGCTTTATTTGCCGGTGCCCAAAAAATATTTTTAAGCTATCGGTAACATCAACGGAATAAAGGTTTGATGTGAATTTTTTGTTATCAATTGCTTTGGTGCCGTTTGGCGTCAAATTACTGCCGATACTTAAAGTGCTATCATTTGCCGATCGGAATACAATCTGCTGTGGTATTCGCGGCAACGTTGTAGTGTAAACCAGGTCGAGTTTAAATACATTGACCTTACTACCAGTTTTGCCCGACATGTTAAGCTTGAATGATAGGGCGTTGTATTCATCATTCAAACGGTTATAGGTATAATATTCAGACGTTTCAGCTATAGACATGCCATCTTTAACCGTACGCTTAACTGTATATTGCGCAGCGCAATTTTCGTAGCCCAATAGTAAGATCGCTATTGTTAGCTTGAATGATACTTTAAATATGCGGTTTAAAATTTGGGACATAATGACGAAAGTATAGTGTTCGCTTTAAATCTATAAATTAACGAGACTTCAAAGGTATTCGGGCTAAAGGCCAGGTTATTACCCGATGACAGGCCATAATTCATCCCTAAACTAAAATCCTGATAGTCGGCACCGATATAGGGTATAACCGAATAATTATCCCGGTACCACATACCAAAGTATAGGTTTAATATGATGTTATCGCGGTTATTGGTTTTTAAACAATAAGCTCCACCGTACATGCTATCATTGGCCGTGCCTTGTTTCATGTAATACCCGCTAAACAATATAGATGAAAATTCGCTTAAAGTAACATCTCCGCCTGCGTGAAGGGTTTGCCGCATAGGCAGGGTTGATCCTGCTACATCAAACAAGGTTTCGTTGGGCTTGTTGATATGGTACAGCGATGCACCTGCGTAAAGGTTAGCTCTATCCGAATGAAAAGCATAAATTAAACCCGCGTTAATATCAAAATACTTTGATTGTAAGCCTGAGTAGTCGAGATCTACCGGTACTGTTGGGTCAAAGAACCTTCCGTTATATTGTGATGCAAAGGTGAGTTTAGTATAATCTAAGTACTTGTTGGTGTAGTTGATCTGCACGCCCATACCTAACCTGTGGCTACCTTCGTACCCCAGATTTTTGTGATAGGCTGTTGACACCGATATAAAATTACTTTGAAGTGCACCGTTCAATGATTTTTCGAATATACCCGAAATGCCCGCCGCAAATGTATCAAACTCCGGAAGTTGGTCTTTAAACATTTTAACATCGGCAGATACACTGGTTGTATTGTAATTGTATCCTACGTTCCACCATTGTTGCCTTTCGTTTACAGCTATCCTCGCATCTCCGTCAAAAAAACCAGTGTTAGCCGGGTTTACACTTAAAGGTGAAGCATAATATTGCGAAAAATGCGGATCCTGTGCATGCGTACTTAAACAAAAGCACACTGATATGGATAAGCAGATATAACGTAAAAGCTTCATTATTTCAATAAAATTGTGTTGCCGGTTTTATGTACAAGGTTACCTACATAATCATAGCCTTCGGCCACCCAGGTATAAGTTTCTAAAAAGCCCATCGTATTTTTGTACATGCCATCCCAACCCTTATCAGCAGCAGCAGCGTTGGTTTGGTATACCAGATTACCCCATTTGTTATATATCCTGAAAGAAGTGAACGCCTTTACACCGAAAAGGAATGGAAATAACGTTTTGTTGGTAGCCTCCGTGGGTGTAAATGCCGTGGGTACTCTGATATCGGGTATGTCGGCTACAATCACCTCAATACGTTTAACGGTATAGCACCCGTATTGATTTGTTGCTTTTATAAAAAACGTTCCGTTATTATCTATTTTTTTAGGATTAATCAGGGGTGTAGTTAAAGTCGAATCGCGCCAGTAAGTAAGTGTTAGTTTTGGCGAGCTGCCCCTGGTTGTCGAATCTGTGGTGATGTCTGTAGTCCATGGCTTATATACCTTTCGCGGAAAGGTTATTTTTAAGACAGGTAATTTGTGGATCACCACCGTAACAGGTTTTATCATTTCGCAACCTAAAGTATTAGTAGCTTTAATGTAATAAACGCCACTATCTGCAACAGCAGCAGGATTAGCCAAAGGGCTGGTTCCTGCAGCGTCTGTCCAGTAAGTTAATTTAGCTACATCGGTACTGCCGGTAGTAACCGCAGGTAATGTAATATCAACTACGTCGGGGATACATACTTCCGGAGGAGTATTTGTTACCAGTTGAGGCAACGGGTTTACAATTACTTTTACGGGCATAATAAACTGGCAGCCATTGCTATTAACGGCTTTGATGTAATATGTACCACTTGCGGTTATGGCATTGGGTGTTGGTAAAGCATTGGTCGCAGCTGCATCTTTCCAGTAAGTAAAATTCAAATTAGGATCGCTGCCCACGGTAACATTAGCCTGGGTGATGTCGACTGTGCTTGGATAACACACCGCCGGTGGATTGGTAATTACCAGTACCGGCAATGCAAAGTAAGTAACATTAATGGGCTTGATTGTTGCACAGCCAATATTACTGGTGCCTTTTATGTAATAAGTGCCGGCAGTGGTAATATTATTAGCCGATGGTAAAGCAACAGTTGCAATAGCATTCTGCCAGTAAGTATATGTTAAACCGGGCGTTACATCTTTTATAAAAGTTTTTGATGTGATGTCGGTAGGAGTGGCAAGGCAGGTAGTAGGTGGAGTATTAACTATAAAATCGGGTATCTGGTTAATAACCGCATGTATCGGTTTTATTTCAGAGCAACCGGATGGCGACGTTGCCTTAATGTAGTAAGTGCCACCCTTGGTTACTGCCTCGGGCGCTAATAAGCTAACCGTCGCTACCGAATCAGTCCAATAGGTATAAGTCAGATTTGGGTCGTTACCCAACGTAATGGATGGCGCAGTCAGATCGAGTGTGATCTGCGAACAAGATCCGGGAGGGTCAAATACATTAAAGGTTATCGCAGGTTTTTGATGTACCGTTGCTATAATGGTATTATTACATCCAAAACCAACGTAAGGTACTACATCAAGTATATATTGTGTGCCATCAGGTGGCGGTGGCGATAATACTATGCTTCTGCTGGTCGAGTCGATCAATACCGATCTGTCTCCGTTATACCATTTGTATTGTGCAAATCCGGCAGGCCCGGTTAATACCGCGGTTGATGAGCCCGCGCAGTAATCGGTACCGATAACCAACGATGAGCAGGTTGTATTTACATCCACATACGCATAGCCAAAGTGGCCGCCTGCAGTACAGTCGGCTGTGGTAAATTCAAGCCTGATCTGTTTTCCCTGATAGCCCGCAAGGCTCAGAGTTACCGGCGTCCATTCTTTATAAATAACATCACCCGGACCGCTGGTCGCATGTTTAAAACCGGGGAGGTTAGCTGTAGCTACATATTCAAATGCACCGCAGGTTATATAAGTATTTGAGGCCACATCCAGAACTTTAGCTGTAAAGCGCGGCTGTTGCACGGCCGGGTGTCCCGGATCCTCAAGCACGATAGCATATTGATAAGTTATCTGGAAATCGGTTTGGT
>Ga0075040_1034260_pt1 | contig 9762 bp, 7 predicted proteins | sample OrgsoiRN2013_057_FD_67572 | JGI IMG/M metagenome (GOLD analysis project Ga0075040, IMG submission 67572) | Permafrost soil microbial communities from the Arctic, to analyse light accelerated degradation of dissolved organic matter (DOM) -... | ecosystem: Environmental > Terrestrial > Soil > Tundra...
ATCCCCGCCGCGCCGTCTTTTCCGGCTTGCACGGCATCTACTACTTCTTTACCCCCGTTCACGCAATCGCCACCGGCAAAAATTCCGGCTATGCTGGTTACGCCTTTGCCGTCGGTAATTATCTTACCATAGCTATTGTTCAGTGCGTTTTCGGCAACTAAAGCTTCAAACGGCATTTGCCCCGCGGCTTTGATTACCATATCCACGTCAAGTGTAATGGTCTCTCCGGTATCAACCGGCGAGCGGCGGCCACTGGCGTCTGGTTCACCCAAGACCATCGTACTGCAAACTATCTGGCTCACCTTGCCATCCACACCAAAAACTTCCTTTGGTGCGGCCAGCCATACAATCTTACAGCCATCAAGCTTGGCAATGTTCAGCTCAACTTCGGTACAAGGCATTTCTTCCTGCGTACGGCGGTAAAGCATGGTTACTTCTTTTGCACCCAAACGTTTGGCTTGTGTGGCGGCATCAATGGCAGTCATGCCCATGCCTATTACGGCAACTTTTTCGCCAACCTTAACCTGGCTGTAACCTTTGCTGCGGATATCATAAATAAAACTAATGGCATCAACAACGCCTTCCAGTTCCTCTCCGGGAATAGCCAGTTGCCTTGCCAAACCAACGCCGATACCCACATAAACAGCATCGTACTGGCTTTGCAATTCGGTTAGCGTAATATCCTTACCAAGCTCCTGGTTATATTTTATTTCGATGCCCCCTAACGACAACACGTATTGTACTTCGTCTTCACAAAACTCAGGAGTTACTTTATAGGCTGCGATGCCATAGGTCATTAAACCGCCACCTTTGGCTTCCTTTTCGTAAATGGTTACATCAATACCTTCGCGGGATAAAACATGCGCACACGATAAGCCTGCCGGACCTGCGCCTATTACTGCTACCCGTTTCCCGTTTGATGGTTTGCGGGTAAACAAGGGCCATTTTTCTTTGATGGCTTTTTCGGTACTATAGCGTTGTAAACGTGCTATCTGGATGGGTTCTTCTTCCATCAGGTTGTACACGCAGGCGCCTTCACACAGTTTTTCAACCGGGCAAACCTTGGAGCAGCCGCCACCCATAATATTCGACGAAAAAATGGTATGCGCAGAACCTTTGATATTTTCGGTGGCGATCTGCTTGATGAATTTCGGTACGTCGATACTCGTCGGGCACGATTTCATGCAGGGCGCATCATAGCAAAAAATACAGCGGTTGGCTTCAACCAGCGCCGCGGTCAAATTTTCGAACGGCGGGTGTATGTCGGCAAAATTTGCCTCGTACTGTTCTGTTGTAAGCCTGAAATTAGTGATGGACATGTTGTTTTTTTGATGTGCAAATTTGCGGATATGCAGATGTGCAAATGATTTCTTTATTTAATTTTCTGATCAATAAATTGATCTCTGTTTACTCTATCCGACAAACTTAAAAGTTGTATTAATTCTCTCCATTTCTTTTTCATATGTACATCTGCAAATTTGCACATCCGCACATTATCTCCCCCTTTAGGGGGTCGGGGGGCTGCTACAGCTCCGTAAGCCTGTCGTAAGTTTCGGGCCTGCGATCGCGGAAAAACTGCCAGGTGCTGCGGACTTCGTCAATCATATCCAGGTCGAACTCCGATATCAGCAGCTCATCCTGATCCTCTGATGCCTGCGCAAAGATCTGCCCACGCGGATCAACAAAGTACGATGTTCCGTAAAACTTGCCCAGGTTCCATGGTTTTTCAATGCCCACACGGTTAATGCAGCCCATGAAGTAACCATTGGCGGCAGCATGTGCGGGTTGCTCCAGCTTCCATAAATATTGTGATAAACCCGCAACCGTAGCCGATGGGTTATACACGATCTCGGCGCCGTTTAAACCCAAACAACGCGCGCCATCAGGAAAGTGACGGTCGTAACAAATGTAAACGCCCACTTTAGCGTATTTGGTCTGGAAAACCGGGTAACCTAAATTGCCTGGTTTAAAGAAGAATTTTTCCCAGAAACCATTGGTCTGCGGGATATGGTTTTTACGGTATTTACCCAGGTAAGCGCCATCGGCATCAATAACCGCGGCAGTATTGTATAATACGCCTGCCTGCTCTTTTTCATACACCGGCACAATGATCACCATGTTATATTTTTTGGCATAAGTAGCCATCAAATCCGTTGTAGGGCCGGGTACTGATTCTGCCGAAGCGTACCATTTGGCATCCTGACCGGGGCAAAAATAGGGTGTCGAAAAGATTTCCTGTAAGCATAATATCTGTACGCCTGCTTCGCCCGCTTTTTCAATATATGGGATGTGCTTTTGTATCATGGCGTCCATAATTTCTTTGATCGTTCCCTCGCCTTCTGTTTTAGGCAAACTCATTTGTATCAGTCCCGATTTAATAATTCTTGGCATGTGTATGTATTTTTAGATAATGTTTATTTTTTTGTCCGGAAGACCGTAAGTCCGAAAGACGGAAAGAAAATTACTTTCGGACTTACGCGGACTTTCTGACTTTCCGACTTCTTCTTAAATGATCCCTTTTACTTTATTTCGCTTAATAAACTGCCCGTTGCCTTTCTCAACCTTACACTCATTCCCATCAACAGCCACTTTACCGCGCAGCAATACGGTCTTTACCTTACCGCTTACCTCCCAGCCTTCGTAGCCGCTGTAATCCACATTCATGTGATGAGTTTTGGCCGATAGCGTATGTTTGGCGTTCGGATCAAATATCAAAATATCGGCATCGCTGCCTACGGCAATGGTTCCCTTACGGGGAAACATACCGAACAACTTGGCGGCGTTGGTACTACTTACCTCTACAAATTTATTCAAAGATATTTTGCCTTTGGCTACACCTTCCGAATACAATAGTTCTACACGGTTCTCAATAGCCGGATGCCCGTTTGGTATCTTACTGAAATCATCTTTGCCCATCAACTTTTGCTCCCACTTGAAGGGGCAATGATCGGTAGCTACCACCTGCAGCAAACCCTGGTTGATCCCGGCCCATAATGCGGCCTGGTCTTTCTTTTCGCGCAAGGGCGGACTCATCACCCATTTAGCACCTTCAAAATCCTTTTCATACAGCGATGCATCAAGCAGCAGGTATTGGATGCAGGTTTCGGCAAATACCTGGTAATTTTTCTTACCCATATCGCGCACTGCATTCAATGCACCTTCGCACGTTAAGTGTACGATGTAGGCCGGGCAACCGGTATAAGCTGCCAGCTGTGCAAAACGGTTCGAGGCCTCTGCCTCGCTCACTTCGGGTTGCGAAAGATAGTGATACAGGGGGGACAGTTTCCCTTCTGCGCGATGTTTCGCAACTAAAAAATCAATCAAATCACCGTTGGTAGCATGCGCGGTAACCATCCCTCCCTGCTGTTTCACTTCTTTCATCAAACCAACCATCTGACGGTCATCAATCATCAGAGCGCCTTTATAAGCCATAAATGTTTTGAACGAAGTAATGCCTTCCTCTTCAACCATTTGTTTGATCTCGGCTTTTGTATTCTCGTTAAAATCGGTAACAGCCATGTGGAAACTGTAATCGCCAACGGCAGTACCCGTAGCCCGAGACTGCCAGTCGGTCAATGCCTCTTTAAGCGAATGACCCTGCGTTTGCAGCACAAAATCGATTACGGTGGTGGTGCCGCCAAAAAGGGCAGCACGTGTACCCGTTTCGTAACTATCACTTGAAAAAGTACCCATAAAAGGCATATCCAAATGCACATGCGGGTCGATACCACCTGGAAAAACCAGCATACCTTCGGCATCAATTACGTTATCCGCTATAGCGGAAAGGTTTTTGCCGATAGCTTTTACTGTTTCTCCCTCGATCAATATATCCGCGATCATGTCATCACCAGCGGTAATGATCCTGCCGTTCTTAATTAACACCGACATTTGGCCCCTCCTAAATCCTCCCCGGAAGGGAGGACTTTTAAATTAATTTTAGAATATTGATCACAGTACTTCATTTATTCAATTTTAAAATTCGCATTTGCACATTCGCACATCTGCATATTTGCACATCAAGCCAACTGCACATTGTTTACCACTTCTGTTTGTGAGCGCATCATCAGCCAGTATGTTAAGCCCGAAATAATGAACCCGACAAACCAGGCATAATCGTACAAATGCAGTACAAATGTGGGCATACTATTTTTGTCAACCACTTTAATATTGGCTAAAAAGCCGGGAATATTGAGCACAATGCCAACAATAAGCGCAATGATAGCCTTACTGTTAAACCCGTTCCCGAAAAGGTAACGGCCCTTATGCTGATATAATTCGTTAACGTGTAAGGTCTCTTTACGGATAAAATAGTAGTCGGCGATCATAATACCGCCTATCGGGCCAAGCAAGCCCGAATAGCCTACCAGCCAGGTAAAAATATAGCCTGACGGATCGGCGATGAGTTTCCACGGAAAGATGAGTATGCCGATGATGCCGGTAATATAACCACCGATTTTAAAGTTAATTTTGGTGGGCGACAGGTTGGCAAAATCGTTTGCCGGACTAACGATATTGGCTGCGATATTGGTAGCCAGTGTTGAAAGCGCTACGGCAAGCATGGCGATGCTCACTAATACTTTACTATCGAACCTGCCGGCTAAAACTACCGGGTCCCAGATGGTTTGTCCGTAAATAATAAAAGTTGCCGAGGTTACGACTACTCCGATGAAAGAGAACAAAGTCATGGACGTAGGTAAGCCTATGGCCTGCCCTGTTACCTGCGCGTGCTGGCTTTTGGCATAACGTGTAAAATCGGGAATGTTTAATGATAACGTGGCCCAAAAGCCTACCATCCCGGTAAGGGAAGGAAAGAAAAAGGCCCAGAATTTAGCGTTTGTACTAAACTTTGATGGCTGCGCTAATATCGGACCTAAACCATGCCCGGCAGATATCGCCCAGAACAATAAGGCCAGCGCGGCGGCGGGTAAAAAGAAGGCTTTGAAAACTAACAGTTTCCTGATGCTATCTACGCCCAGATAAACCACATACATATTGACCAGCCAAAACAGCAAAAACATAATTGCCGGGCCTGTTTGCAGCGACCATGACGTCGGGAAAATTTGCGGCACTGTTGCTAAACCGGGTATCCAAAGCCTAAACATCTGGTACAACGCGTACCCGCCAATCCAGGTTTGGATACCGAACCAGCCGCAGGCAATTACTGCTCTCAGCATTGCCGGGATGTTAGCGCCTTTTACGCCAAAGCTCGCCCTTGCCAGCACCGGGAACGGGATACCATATTTAGCGCCTGCACGTCCGTTCAGGATCATGGGCAGCAAAACGATACTGTTGCCGATAAATATCGTCAGGATGGCTTCCCACCAGTTCATGCCACCTTCTATCAGCGAACTGGCGAGCATATACGTTGGTATACACAAGCTCATGCTGATCCACAACGCCGTGTAGTTCCAGGTACCCCACGAGCGTTTGCTCATCGGTATCGGCGCCAGGTCTTTGCTGTATAGTTGCTGATCCTTTATTTCGGGCGATATGCTAAACTCTTCTGTCATTTATCTTATTGAAAAGCTCAATATACGTATTCGTCGGCTATTTTTAAAGCCTCCGATATAATTGCCAAACCCTCGTCAACCTGCTCTTTGGTGATGGATAAAGGCGGCGCGATAAACACATAGTTCCAGCGTACGAAGGCATACATGCCCAGCTCTTTTATTTTACCGGCTACCTTATTCATAATTGCCATTTCGTCGGCCTTGGCATTATATGGCGCCATCGGTTCTTTGGTATTACGATTCTTCACCAATTCGAAACACCCCAATAAACCGGTATTCCTAAAATCGCCGATACTTGGGTGTACTTTCTTCATTCCCTCAACACGCGCTTCAATATAGGTACCCATATTGGCGGCGTTTTCTATCAGATTTTCGTCTTCGTAAATTTTAAGCACTTCAACACCTGCCGCGCAGGTTACCGGGTGTGCCGAGTAAGTGAGACCCAGCATTAAAGGCTTATCGTCAAACGTCGCGGCTATTTTATCGGTCACTATCAAAGCACCCAACGGCAAATAACCGGCCGTAATACCTTTAGCGGTCGCGATCATATCGGGTACAATGCCGCCATGATTATCAACACCAAACCATTTGCCGGTACGGCCAAAGCCGCTCATTACCTCATCGGCAATTAACAGGATGCCGTGTTTATCGCATAACGCACGAAGTTTTTGTAAATAATCGGGCGGGTATTTAATACAGCCCGATGTTCCGCTTTCGCCTTCCATTAAAATAGCGGCAACGGTTTCCGGACCTTCAAAATCGATCACACGCTCGATATGGCTCACGCATTCGCGGTTGCAGCTTTGAATTTCCTTACCCCATGGGCAACGGTAGCAATACGGATCTTCAACATGCACAAAGTTTGGCGCCTGTTGCGAATCGGATGCTATTTTACGCGGATCGCCGCCGGCCGTCATGGCACCATATGATGCACCGTGGAAAGCCCGGTAACGGGTAATTATTTTGTGGCGGCCCGTATAAATACGCGCCAGCTTAATTGCATTCTCGATAGCAGTTGCACCACATACAGTGAACAATGTTTTGGTCAGGTTACCCGGACTGATCTCTGCTAGTTTTTTGCCCAATTCGCCGCGGGCTTTGGTCACGCAGCTTGGCGTAACATAGCTCACCTGCTGCATTTGCTCCACCACAGCCTGCGTAACCCGCTGGTTGCCGTGGCCGATATTGACATTCATCAATCCCGATGAAAAGTCCATATAGCGCTTGCCTTCGTAATCGTACAAATAAATCCCTTCGGCATATTTTACCGCAATGGGATTTATCCCTTTTTGTTTACTCCACGAAAACAGGGTATAATCCATACTATTCTGAACTATCTCTTCTGTTTCGGTTAAAGTTTCTGTTGTTAGCATAAGATTTAGTTTATATTTCCTTATCTATTTCTTTATTTTTTGATCATTAATAAATACCGATTGAATCTTTTGGGTTGATTGATTTTTTTGAGTTTCTTTTTCCTTTTTACTAATATTTGCATTTAATACTTGAATTTTTAGCCCAGCACCTTTATCTGCGTCTTTTTCGTTTAATTGTTCTACCACAACAGATAAATCAAAATCCACTTTAGCTCCATCAACATCTTTTCTTGAATGAACAGATCCCGTCAATTCAAAACAATCAATTTCTGAATTAGCTTCCTTAACACCATTCACAACACTCAATAAGGCACTCGAAATAAAAGTTTTTAATTCCATTGGGATAATCAATTATATCAATTTGGGCGTTGCCTGCGGCCCGCGCTTTCCGCTACAAGTCCTCATTCGCTGATAGAAGCTCATTCCGGGCTTTCCACTGCAATCGCTAACGCATGCTTAGTTCATTAGTAGCAAAATTCAATATCTCTACATTATTCCAATCACTATTCACCATTGACTACTCACCGCGCTTCGCGCGTTAACTCATCCAATTCACGCCCGCTTCCGGGTTCCATTTGGTGGTCGATTTTTTTAGTTTTGTCCAGAACTCTATCGAGCTTTTGCCGGTAATATCGCCAACGCCGAATTTACTTTCGTTCCATCCACCGAAAGAGAACGGCTCGCGCGGTACAGGTACACCCACGTTAACACCTATCATACCTGCGCTGGCATGATTCATCACATACCTCGCAGCACCACCGCTTTGCGTAAATACCGAAGCCGCATTGCCGTAAGGGTTCGCGTTTTCGATAGCTAAAGCCTCGTCTAAAGTATTGGTGCGCATAATGCTGATCACCGGGCCGAAGATCTCTTCTTTGGCTACGTCCATTTCGGGTGTTACATAATCTATTACCGTGGGACCTACATAAAAACCGTCTTCTTTTCCCTTTACTTTCGCGTTACGGCCATCTAATAAAATTTTAGCGCCTTGTTTTTCGGCACTGGTAATGTAGCTATTGATACGATCCATCGATTCTTTGCTAATCACCGCGCCCAGGTTATCGCCGGGTACTACTTTTTGAGCTTCAAGAACCAATTGATCGATAATGTGATCAACGGCTCCTACCCCAACCATCGCCGACGCAGCCATACAACGCTGACCGGCGCAGCCGCTCATAGAAGCGGTTATGTTTTGTGCCGTCATGCCCGGTATAGCATCAGGCAGTACCAGCAGGTGATTTTTTGCACCGCCTAAAGCCAGGCAGCGTTTTAAATTACCGGTAGCACGTTTGTACACAATCTTTGCTACTTTGGTAGAGCCTACAAACGAAACAGCTTCGATACCAGGATGATCGCAGATGGCCTCAACCATTTTGCTGTCCCCATGTACAATGTTCAGAACGCCATCGGGTAAACCGGCTTCTTTTAACAGCTCTGCAATGCGGCCAACGCTTAAAGGCACTTTTTCGGATGGTTTCAGGATCATACAGTTACCTAAAGCTATGGCGTTGGGTATGGTCCAGTTAGGCACCATGCTCGGGAAGTTGAACGGAACAATAGAAGCCACGACGCCCAAAGGCACATATTCGGTGCGGCATTCGATGCCTTTACTTACTTCAAGCAGTTCGCCCGTTATTAATTGTGGCAGCGAGCAGGCAAATTCTGCCAGTTCAATCGCTTTTTCTATTTCGGCGGCAGCTTCCGCATAGGTTTTGCCATTTTCTTCTTCAACCAGTTTGGACAGTTCTACCAGATTTTTTTCTAACAAGGTTTTGTATTTAAAAAATACCTGTACTCGTACCTTTATTGGTGTTTGCGACCATTCTTTGAATGCCGATTTCGCCGATTGAACGGCTTTATCCAGGTCGGCAGCCGCAGATAAAGGCACTTGTGATAACAATGAGCCGTTGACTGGCGATATCACATCAAGGTAGCCTGATGCCTGAGCCTCTGTAAATTGCCCGTTTATAAAATTTTTAACTTTTGCGTATTTCATTTAAACTATTGATTTTGTAACTGCATTAATTATATTTAGCCCTTGTAAGCCGGGGTATAATACATGCTTTGGTTATTCAAACTTAGTAAAAAAAGTTATTTACTTCATAATTTTTATAAAACTACATAAATATCTGCAGAATTTGCATATTTGATATGTATAAAGTAAAAAATAACTACAAAACAACTATCTAAACTACAATCGGTTATAACCATTAAATATGGAAAAAAATAAAGTTACGGTAAAATCAAATGCAATTTTAGATGAAACGGATTTTGCTATCCTAAGTTACCTGCAAAGTGACGGGCGGACATCGTTCACTATTATTGCCGATAACCTTAACGTATCAATAGGCACTATCCGTACACGCTTTAACCGGCTTTTAAACGACGGCATCATCAGCATCATCGGCCGTATCGATCCGGCCAAAGTTGGCTTTCACTCCTACGCGCATATCGCAGTATACGTACGCCCTGCGCTATTAAAAGAAACCGTTGCCAAAGAAATAGCAGCCATGCCCGAGGTAAGTTTTCTTGCCGGGACATCGGGCGATTACGATTTGGAAATTGACGTGATGTGCCGTGATAACGATCACCTGGAAGATTTTATCAATAAGATATCTGGCATCGAAGGGATTTATCAAACCAAAACGACCATCTACTTTAAGGTTTATAAATATGCCCAGCCTAACCTGGGGTTGCTGGATGTGTAATTAACCTCACCCACAAGGGTGAATTCCGCCTTTGTTGAACAACGGCTAAGCGATAGCTTATGAAAAGAAAAGGCGTAAGAATAATGATATTTCTTGTATCCTCTGTTCTCTTAATTTTTTCAGTTTATTCGGCGTATATAGACATTGACTTTTTTATTACAAAAAAGAAAA
>Ga0075040_1150841_pt1 | contig 9713 bp, 9 predicted proteins | sample OrgsoiRN2013_057_FD_67572 | JGI IMG/M metagenome (GOLD analysis project Ga0075040, IMG submission 67572) | Permafrost soil microbial communities from the Arctic, to analyse light accelerated degradation of dissolved organic matter (DOM) -... | ecosystem: Environmental > Terrestrial > Soil > Tundra...
AAAGATTATCCTGGTGACTTCCGCAGCTGGTTCTCGGATATCGAGTAACTCGTTGTAATTTAATGTAATGTGATTTAGAGTCTCAGTCAGAAAGAAATTACTGATAAAGGACTCTAAATTGCTTCTACATCATGCATACCCCAAGACCTGCTTAACCGTTTTCTTTGGCTTGTTGTTCGCTACGTCGATCAGGCCAGATGTTCCTGTACACCAACCTCTCGTTCTTACCTACAAAGAACAACCCTCCACGTACGTTCCTGTCGATCCTAAGCAATTGGATTGTCTTGCGGCCAATATCTATTACGAAGGCCGTAATCAACCTGCTCTCGGGCAACTCGCTATTGGTATTACCACTCTTGTTCGCGCACGTGAAGGCAATTGGCCTACTAGCATTTGTGGCGTCGTCCACCAACGAAACCAATTCAGTTGGGTAGGCAAGAAGAACAAGCAACCTAAATGGGATCACGATTCGTATTTGCGATCTCTGTCGTTAGCCAATCAACTACTAAGCGGCGACTTCGATAACCTCCTCCCTCTATTCTCCCCCACGTATTTCCACACAACAAAGGTTAATCCGAAGTGGAGCCAACATATGTCCAAACTGGCTACGATTAACGATCATATATTTTACGAGTGAAGAAAAAGCGTTAACCCAATTATAATCTCTTCACTATTCACAAATGAGATTATAATGCTAGACATCGAAGATCAACAACCAACCGAAGGTGCTCGTCCATCCCTGCCACGCAGTCCAGCTGATAAGAAAAAGCTGAAGACCATGTTGTCGGAAGCCACTTATTGCAAGCAGCGTATCGATGACGAAAAAGACAACATCAAAGGGATTGTCGAGTCCATCTTTCAACAGTTTGAAATTCCAAAGAAACTTGGTAACAAACTGGTAAACGTCCTGTACAAGCAAGACTACGCAAACCGTGTATCCGAAGAAGAAGATTTCCAGTACCTCTACGAGGCTATTGTCGAAGTTAAGTTGGACGCTGACGGCAAACCTACAAAAGGTGCTGGCGATCGCGCATCCGCAGAGGAAGTTGCTGAACTGTACGCGCTTCTGGCGGATCTGAAAGAAGACGAAGTTGCAGCATTCACAGGAGCCGATGACGCAGAGTAATCTGCGTTTCTCCTATGAGCTATATTAACACCGAACTAGTCGGCAACTCCGTTTTTGTATGGGAACGAAATGGCGATGAACGTGTACTGCAAACGTATGATGCTCCTTGGACAATGTATGTTCAGAGCAACAAAGGTGAGCATAATACGCTTCATGGTGAGAAAGCTACCAAGTTTGAGTTCGCAGATCGTTTCGAACTCAAAAATGCTGTTTCGTATGCGAGAAGTCGTGGCAAGAAGACCTATGAGTCTGACTTGGCACCAGATCTAAAGATCCTCTCAGAACACTACTATCAAGTAACCCCACCAAACCTTCATGTAACATATCTCGATATCGAGGTCGATTACGACCCAGATATTGGCTTCTCGTCGATTGACAATCCGTATGCTCCTATTAACGCCTGTGCGTTCTATCAGGATTGGAACAAGAAGTCGATCGTTGTTGCTGTTCCACCAGAGTCTTGGGGCAAGAACCCGAAGAAATGGGAAGAGATGTTGGATCAAAGCCTTCGTGAATTGGCAACGATTGAGTTCTATTCGAACGAAGTCGATCTGCTGAACCGAATGGTTGAGATCATGGAAGAAGCTGACGCCTTGTGCGGATGGAACAGTTCGTTCTTCGACTTTCCATACATCACCAAGCGCGTAGAGAAGGTTCTCGGTAAACGTGGAATGCGACGTCTTGGCTTTCCTGGAGCGTCTCTACCGAAGTTCCGTGAAATCGAAATCATGGGTCGAATCAACCAGACTGTGAACTGGGGCGGACGAGTTCTACTCGACTACCTGGATCTGTTCAAGAAGTTTGAGATGACCAACCGTCCAAGTTACTCTTTGGAGAACATCTCTAACGAAATCTTGCCTGATCTGCCTAAGTTGGAATATGAAGGCACACTGGCTGAGTTGTACAACAAAGACTTTAACCATTTCCTTCGATACAACATTCGAGATACTGAATGTCTGCAAGGTTTCGAAAATGAATTGGGCTATGTTGCACTAGCTAACGAAATGGTACACAACTCCACTGGTCGTTTCCGTGATGTGTTGGGTACAATCAAATTGGCTGAGATGTCGATTGTTAACTATTGTCACTACGTTCGTAAAGTAGTTGTTCCTGACTGTCCCGATGTCGATGATACCGGCAGCGATGAACAGGCTGAAGGTGCATATGTACTTGAACCTAAGGCTGGCCTACAAGAACTGATTGGATCGGTGGACATCAACTCACTGTACCCTTCAGCGATTCGAAGCATCAACATCTCACCAGAAACATTGATTGGTCAGTTTACGACAGAAGTGCAAGCGTTCGAAGAGATCCGTAAACGATCATCTGTGAACCTCACTCTGGTATTTGAAGATCAGACTTACTCGACAATGCCTGCGAGCCACTGGAGACAGTTCCTGTTGGAGAGCGGTTGGGCTGTAAGTGGTTACGGTACTGTGTACAACCAGGCAGTTCCGGGTGTTATTCCGCAGATTCTAACTGAATGGTTTGCAACTCGTAAAGAGTATCAAGCTAAGAAGAAAGCAGCGGAAGCGCAACGAAAAGCACTCGTCGCAAAGTATAAGATTTAACACGTGCTACTTTAAAACCCGCTTCGGCGGGTTTTTTGTTGACTTCGATTTAGGGGAAGAGTATAATTCGTGTATCGCCGGAGAAATATATGCGAATCATCAGCAAGTATAAGGATTATTACGATAGCGCGAGTGGGTATGGCGTTGACATGTCCGTTGTGTATTCTCGTGCAGAAAGACATCTCAACTACGATGTCGAAGCAGATAAAAAGATCATGCGAGAGATTGATCTAGCGTGCGCGAAGGCCACAAATAACGATCGCTTCAAGCATATGTACCTGCATGGCAACTACGATTTGATTTATGTTGGTGTTGCTGGCAAGATCTATGTAGGTCTACGTTTCAAGACCCGTGTAGATGATAAAGACAAGCAGCTCTTCGTAGGCGTCTCAAATCCAGAGATCCAATTCGATGATCTGTATGCATGGAAAGCTGCAAATCTCAATGATAAGCAGCTCGATACACCATGCGGGAAGTGTTCATGGCACAATACCGGAACTAGCACTCCTCGTGAGTGGTTCGCACAAAATGAAGCTGTTCGAGTATTCGAGGATGTTAACCTCTTCGCAAGCAACGACATTGTAAGTTTCGTGAAGTACGGTCACTCCTGCCGAGACCGGGGAGGCCCATCAATCATTCTCAATCCTTGCCTACATGCACTGGGATTCCAGCGTATGGTAGATGGATTCACCGTATTCCAAGAAATCTCCATGTTTGTAACGGGCGTCCTTGCCCAGAAAGATCAAATGACTCACACTGCCACTGACAAAGAGCTGTTGTACGCGCGTGGACACGATGACATGTCATTCAAAACGCCTCCAACCAAAAAGCGTTAAAGAACCTGAACTCTCCAAGTGCCCCCAATACCAAATATAAAGGTGTTGGGGAGCGTCCAAGTAAATGACCAAAGATTTGTTACAGCATCAGTGGCCACTTCAACGGCACTAGATGTTGCTGTCGATACGTTCTGATCGAACACAATAGCACCTTGAGCGTCTATGATTCGGATTCGTCTTCCGTTGAAGTTACTGATCGCCTGAACGGCATTATCCGAACGCTTAAACGACACATATACCTGTCTCGCTCCACCAATTCGACGAACTATGCAAGATGCTCGTGCAAGGATCTGATTACCGAAGATTGGACTCTGACTATCCACTGAACCATAGGTGGGTGATAGGGTCGAAACGTATCCGTAGTCTGTTAAAATCGGACCGCCCGCTGGAGTCGACACGCCAGCTGTAATTACACGTTCAGTTGGAGTGCGGTATGATGTCGAGTAGTAGTTGTTAACAAATCTCAATGCATCCGCTTGAACGGCAGAATACGCTACACCTTGCGCTGTACGCAATTGATTCAACATCCTCCCTTTCGGCCCAATTGTGGCCAATTCATTCTTGCGCATAGACGCAAATCTCTTCGCGGGCTTGTAACTTGTGATATCCACTTGGTCGAGAATGACCGGATATACCTTATGATACGTTACGGGAACTGCTACTCCAATATCAACATCCACTGACTCGCCATTCAAAGTCACAATCGGCTTTGGAGTAGCAACAGTATAGCTCTTGTTTGTTAAACCTGACGCCAATCTCGAGAACGAGCCGACTGATTGTCCACCGACTGTAAGTGTGCCTGTGGTATCGACGCTATTGAGGCGATCAACCTCAACAGGCATATCAAGATATTTGTATGACGTATGAGTAGGCACCGTTAGGTGAACAGGATCCGGAACATTCAACGCGTACGAGTATGCTGATGTAGTGACTACTCCAGTCGTGTCAGCAACCGTTAGATAGATCGTCTTATATCCTGTACCAGATAACGAAATCGTCTGAGTTGTCGGGTCGAATGGTGTGTTAACGGGAATTGTGACAATCCCTTCTGAGTCACCAGCATACACACTACCTGTAATGTTCGCCCAAAGTGGATGCATGCCATATGTTGCAATCAAGGCATCAACAGATACTGGATGTCGGTCGATACTTCCACTAAACGAACATCCGAATCCAGCCGCCACTTGGTTAGCCATCGTTTCGAATACGTAGTGGTCTGTAATCAACAGTAGTCCACCACCTTGTTGACGGTAGTTCCAGATGTTAGCGAGCGAGCCTGCACTCAGTCTAGGAGCTGCTGTATCCCAAGCAATCACCGACGAACTAAGGAAGATTACTGCAGCAAACTGCGAAAGATATGCAGATGAAATAGTCGAAGACAATGGAAAGTCGCTGAGATCTGCAGTGACTACCTGATATCCCGCCAAAGCGCCTACGTTCGTGATGCAGGTAGTGAAGCCGTTAGCGCCCGTATCTTTTACTGCGTACGGCTCACCAACAAGTGCATCACCAAACAACAGAATCTTCGACGATGGTGTTACGTTACCTTCAGAGCACCACTTCATTGCATTGTACAGCAACTTTAATTGGTTGGTCATCGCACTGAATGTGGTGTACGTTGGACTCCATGCGTTGTTGTAGTATTTCGGAAACCCACCATCGAAGAATACGTTTCCTTTACCATCTTGTACTACCGAGATGAATGGATTGTTGAACTCGTCGTATGCGATGTTTTTTGCAAAGGTCGGTTGAGATGTAGTTGATGCTAGAATGGTACTATATCCACTAGCAGTCATGCTCACTGTAGCGGAGGTCTGGCCGACAAATAGCCCTGGAGCTGGTGATAGTGAAATAGTGGCGGCCATTAGCGAAGAACCACCAGATACTGTACAGAGTTGGATGTTTCGTTGATCAAAGTAATTGTTGTGCTACTTTTTGCAAGAGTAACAGCAACATCACCAGGAATCCACAAATTGTACGTTGGATCAGTTGGTGCCGAGAATGTGTCGAGAATACACAGCGAACAGATCAATAGCGTTGGATCTGTTCCTACTGGCAGAGTTAGTGTTGATGTTGCGTTCGGAGCAAGTGTTGCCGAGAACTTCAGAGCAGTGGACACAACAGGAATTTGACCTGTTAGAATGCCTGTGTCAATCTGCGTACCTTTTAGAGTGGTCATGATTAGTCCTTAGATGGTTGAGGCATTGAGTGCGTTACGCATCAACAGGCCATTGGATTGTGTTTAGTTCGTCTATCGTTGTAGCTGACGCTGCCTGCTCCTTTAACTTCCACGCGATCTCATACAGGTTTGATACACGAGTGCTAACAGCAGTGCCCATAGCAATTACTTGAGCAGGTGTCATGTTATACGATGTATTGCTATCTGCTCTGAACTGGAATACGGGGTCCGTTACACCTTGTCCACTGAGGACAATAGCAGCAGACACAAGTCCGTTGATGTTACGGAAGTCTTGTTCGTATCGCAGCTGAATTATATCAGGTGTGTCTGATGGAGGAAATGAGTACTGTAGGCCTTTAGCTTCATTGCGCAGACGCCAAGTATCGATGTTAGTAGCCATCGATACTTGCTGCTGAGCGAACGTCGGTGGTGGCGATGCTAACATTCGGGCGGTAAGTACAGCGTTGTAATCGGATGGAAATGCACCGGGTGTTACTGTTACGTCTGCCTCGGCTATCGCATTCTCCCATTCAGATGTCGGGGCCACAGTGAGAATGGTAGCGTGAATATCTTGTTCAGTTGCACCCACTTCGTAGCTAATCACGCGAATTACGTCTAGTGCTCGTTGATCTTCTGGCGTAAACAACACGGTAACTGTGCGAGATTGTTTATTTTGGTACTGTATTGTGTAAGTAAAGTTCATTGCATATTCTCTAGTTTGCAGGCTTATTCAGCCCACATAAATTGTTCCCAGTCTCTACCTTGGTCAGCATCAGCATGCGAGCTCACGAGGTATCCGTCTATAAAGTATGAACCACCAGTAGTTAAGCGTAGGCTGTACAATGGTGTGTCTGGGCTCGCTGGAATTTTAACCCACGAGGTCGTTTCCCATCCTGTTAGAGTAGCGAATTCCCAAACCAATCCTTCTTTATCAGTTAGATCGGATGGTAGATGGCCATTAAAGTTTGGACCAAAATCATTCTCAGCTTCATACACCCACTGTTGCATGTCACGAGTTGCCCACCACTGATTACCAGTATTAGGATCTCTAGACCATATAGTATGCTCTGCAGCTGTTTTGCACTTACCGTTATCCATTGCTAGTAGGTCACGTTCAGCAAGAATAGGCTTGTGAACAAAGTATACTTCACCGCGACCGAATGCTGTAGCAACTATGTCGCCAATTTGAATTTCATCGATGCGCTTATTAGTGCCGTCGCTCATCGTAACTAGCGAGTCACCGGTGAAGCACGAGTGGCCAAGCTTTTGCCATTCTGTCAACGATACAACGTAATCAACTGTTGCCGTTCCGGCTCCGTTCCAAGTGTATGCACGCCAGGTGCCCGATACAGTGTTACCATTACCGCCAGGTGCCCAGAATTCGAATTGTGTGTTTGAGTTCTGGCTCTCGGAAATTGCGTCGCCGCCTGCTACCCACCACCCTGATACCGTTGACGGCGAACCACCCAGTCCATAGTTAACATACAAAGGGTTACCGTCGGTGCCTGTCCCTGTTGTACTTGCGACCCATATAGTAGGGGGCTGTTCTGGGGGGACAGCACTCTTGCCATACAAGTCGCTCATGCTTATTGTACCGCCAGGGACGCCAGCGAGGGTTCTTATTGCTCCACTCCCTAGAGATTGTCCCGTCGTTGCAGCAAGGCCCAATTCAGAGTTGGCTTGGCTCAGTGATATTGTACCACTGGACGGCATTGTCATTTGATATCAGCCTTTAGTTGCTCGACGATGCTCGCTAATTCTTTAATTGCCTCTACCAGAAGACCAGTGACGTTGCCGTATGCAACGCCAAGATATTCACCAGAATCATCTACAGCTTCAGGGAGAACAGCTTGTAGTTCTTGAGCCAGTAGACCCGCTTGACGCAAGTTGCAATCTACGCGATCAAAGGTTACCCCTCTAAGCGCTTTTACTTTATCTAAGGCATTAGGGATAATTTGGATGTTTGTTTTTAGGCGGATGTCTGAATACGCTGTCACGTTACCTGTAGCGTAAACGTCGCCTTGAACGGTCAGGCTACCTGTTAATGTACCGCCAGTAAGGGGCAGCTTGGTGCCATCTACGGTTGGAATGGTAATGTTAGCTGTACCATCAAATGCAACTCCATTAATTGTGCGGGCCGTCACTAGCTTTGAAGCTGTAGAACAGTACAATCCGTTTGCATTAAGTGAGATGAGGTTCCCAGCAGTTAAGGATATCAGGCCAGACACGTCAATTTGGGTCGACTTGAGAGTGGTTGCCATGGTGATGCTCATTAATATCCGCTATTTATGACGGAACAGACTAGATGATTTCTAAGTCCCAAAGTAAGATATTCCAGTGGCATACTAATTGGAGATTCATGGCAACATTAATTGAAAGAGCTGGTGTGATGATGACACCAGCAGATGCACAGCTCTACGATGAGCTGACCCAACAAATTGATTATTTTGATCGACTGCAATATTGCTACAAGATCAAACTGAACAGCTGCTATGGTGCTCTGCTCAATAAGCACTTCCGTTTCCACGATGCTCGAAACGGTGAAAGTACTACTGGTACTGGTCGAGCGATTCTGAAATTCATGTGTGGGCGAGCTAACGAAATCATCACTGGTGTACATGACCCACTGGGCGAAGCAGTTATCTACGGTGACACAGACTCCTGCTACTTCCGCGTCTACGATGTGGTCAAAGATAACCTGACTCACCTATCCAAGCAAGAATTGTTGGATAAGACTGTTCTGCGCGCTGACGAAATCGCTGATAAGATCAACGAATCATTCGAAGAGTTCATGCAGGATAGCTTCTTGTGCACTGGTGAATACGCACAGCGTATTAAAGCAGGGCGTGAAATTGTTGCGACTCGTGGTATTTTTGTTACTCCAAAGCGTTATATGCTCTTGGTTGCAGACGAAGAAGGTAAACGTGTATTTGATGGTGCATCTGATAAACTGAAGGTGATGGGTCTCGATACCAAGAAGACAAGTTTGCCAAAGTATATTCAGGTAGCTCTCAACAACTTCATGGGACGGTTCTTGCGCGGCGAAGATTGGGAAATCATTGCAGCAGATATTGTCGAATTCAAAGATAACATGCGAAAGTCTGATATCTCCCTTCTTGGATTGCCGAAAGCAGTGAACAAGGTTGAGCTGTATCTTCAGACTCTTATGGTCGAAGGTGAAAAGGCTCGTCTTCCAGGTCACGTTCGTGCAGCCATCTACTACAACATGAAACTCGATGAATATGGCGACAAAGCAAGCCTGCGAATCACATCAGGCATGAAATGTCGTGTGTTTTACTTGGTCCGTCCAGAAGGTAAGTTCAAAGCAATCGCTGTCCCAACAGACTTGAAAGCACTTCCTGCTTGGTTCGAAAACATTCGTGTTGATGTAGACCTTCAAGTTACAAAGTTGGTTGATGCTCCGCTTGAGAACATCCTTCGTGTGATTGGTAAAGTACCGCCATCGAAGCAAACACTATTTCTCGACACCCTATTGGAATTTTAATGCAACTCTCCCAAACAACAATCGACTACCTCGATAAAGTAACTTCTGTGGCTCAAATCTCTGGTATTGACGCTCTGGTATTCCGCAAGGATATTGTGAGCGGTAAAGATGATACACCAGCCGTAGTTCTGATTCAAAAGGATGGTATTCCAGATTTTGAGTTCACTGAACTGGCTATCATTCGTGTTCCTTATTTCCGTCAGCGCATGGATGCTGTTAAATCCACAGGCAAAGCATTCACAGCCAATTACGAACCACAACACGGTCTGATTACTTTTGCTGCAGGTCGCACGAAAGCTGAATATCGGGCTGGTAACGCAGTTGCTGTTCGTCCGCCAAAAGGCTTGAACGATCCAACGGCATTTGAGTTCTCCATCGATGCAGAACTCTGTTCGGTTATTTCTCGTGCAGCGTCCGCATATCCATCCAAAGATCCAATTGTAACCTTTACCAGCAATGGTACAGAAGTTGAATTGGTGATTGCGGATGATGAGTC
>Ga0075040_1148051_pt1 | contig 9667 bp, 8 predicted proteins | sample OrgsoiRN2013_057_FD_67572 | JGI IMG/M metagenome (GOLD analysis project Ga0075040, IMG submission 67572) | Permafrost soil microbial communities from the Arctic, to analyse light accelerated degradation of dissolved organic matter (DOM) -... | ecosystem: Environmental > Terrestrial > Soil > Tundra...
TGGTTAGAGCACCACCTTGACATGGTGGGGGTCGATGGTTCGAGTCCATTAGAACGCACCACTTTCAGTGCGTCCGTAGCTCAGCTGGTTAGAGCACCACCTTGACATGGTGGGGGTCGATGGTTCGAGTCCATTCGGACGCACCACTTCAAGGTTATTCATCGCGTCGTTCAGTCTTGCACCCGCAGCTTCCCTATTTCATCGGTCGTTCCAGGTAAACTCGTGCACTTCCCGGTTTAACAGCAGATCCAGGTAAACACGCGCACTTCCCGGTTTAACAGCAGGACCCGATAATCTTATACCTTCCTTTTTTTAATCGGCACCTTGGGGTGAAATTTAAACAGTCTCACCGGCACCTTTTCTTTGACGTCTATTTTCCCTGGCCACATTGTTGCGTAAAGGTTACCGATTTTATTGTGCATCTGCGCAACACTTGATACGAAAGCTTTGCATAAATGCCACAAATGCACTTTATTTCATGGGTTACGCATTAATTGTGCTGTTTTTATCTTGTTTCCGCTGGCTCAATAACTATAATACAAAACGTTATTTCAGTTGAATGGCTTTAGCTGATTGCTTAACCAAATACTAATTAAAACAGACTTATCCAATATCCCTTGCCGGCATTGCCGGGCCAGAGAACGTAGTATTATTTTCATCACTTTCTCACTTTTGTCACCTATCCTTGAACATGGGGAACCGGCTCACAGGACTGCACTATTTTTCGTCGTCGATCTTCTCCGGCGATATATCAGATTCATCATCTATCACAACTTGCAGATATCATCGTTATGAAAAAGACAAAAATTGTTTGTACCATCGGTCCAAAAACTGAATCAAAAGAAATGCTTGCCAAATTGCTGAACGCGGGCATGAACGTTATGCGCCTCAATTTCTCCCATGGCGACTTCGCCGAGCATGGTCAACGCATCATCAATCTGCGCGCCATTCTAAAGGAAACCGGCCAGAAAGCCGCGATTCTGCTCGATACCAAAGGACCGGAAATCCGTACCATGAAATTGGAAAACGGCAACGACGTATCCTTGGTTGCCGGACAGACCTTTACGTTCACCACCGATCAAACGGTGATAGGCACTAAAGAACGCGTTGCGGTCACTTACCCTGGTTTCGCCAATGACCTGTCCATCGGCAACACCGTGCTGGTGGATGACGGTCTGCTGGGCATGGAAGTAACCAACATCACCGAGGGTACCGTGGAATGCAAGGTACTTAACAATGGCGATCTGGGCGAGAATAAGGGCGTCAACCTGCCGGGTGTTTCCATTGCGCTGCCGGCGTTGGCTGAGAAAGACAAGGGCGACCTGATCTTCGGCTGCGAACAAGGCGTGGACTTTATTGCCGCATCCTTTATCCGTAAACGTTCCGATGTGCTGGAAATCCGCGAACATTTGAAACAGCACGGCGGCGAGCATATCCAGATCATCTCCAAAATTGAAAACCAGGAAGGCCTGAACAATTTTGACGAAATTCTGGAAGCCTCTGACGGCATCATGGTGGCGCGCGGCGATCTCGGGGTAGAAATCCCGGTGGAAGAAGTTATTTTCGCCCAGAAAATGATGATCGAAAAATGTAATCGGGCACGTAAAGTGGTCATTACCGCCACCCAAATGCTTGATTCGATGATCAAGAACCCTCGCCCGACCCGTGCAGAAGCCGGTGACGTAGCCAATGCCATCATTGACGGCACCGATGCGGTCATGCTGTCCGGTGAAAGCGCCAAAGGGAAATATCCTTTGGAAGCGGTTACCATCATGGCCACCATCTGCGATCGCACCGACCGCGTAATGCCTAGCCGCATCGATAGCGCGGACGACAGCCGTAAATTGCGCATTACCGAGGCCGTTTGCCGCGGCGCGGTGGAAACTGCCGAAAAACTGGAAGCCCCGCTGATTGTCGTGGCGACTGAAGGCGGTAAATCGGCCAAGGCGGTACGTAAGTACTTCCCGAAAGCGGAAATACTGGCACTGACCACCAATGCACAGACCGCGCGTCAGCTCCAGCTATCCAAAGGTGTAACCTGCCAGTTGGTGGATAAGATCGCCTCCACGGATGATTTTTATCGCATCGGCAAATCCATGGCGCTGGAATGCGGCCTGGCGAAAAAAGGCGAAATCATTGTTATGGTTTCCGGTGCACTGGTTGCCAGCGGCACCACCAATACCGCCTCGGTTCACCTGCTGTAAATCTTAGCGTGTGGCCTGATCCTAGCCCCCGGTTCGCCGGGGGCTTTTTTTTGTTCCGTCGACTGAAAAGACGCTTGCCGACGATCGACCGAGACCGGCCGGCGAAAAGCCGCGTACCGGTGACCCGACGCTTGTGCGGAGGTTTTCAGCCGATTCGGCGGTCTTTTACCGGTAAGCAAAAATTATTTTCGCTGGATAGCACAAAATAGCCGGCCGGTTTTAGGCACGCTTAATCGGAGTAATCTTATGGAATGCCGCGGTTTGGGCGGATTTTTTTAACCTCTCTGTAAAACAAGACGTTTCTTTGAGCGGTCGATCGAATTTAATCGTTTTATTGCTAAAATTTATTCTCATTCGAAAATACTTTGTGTAATACTTGTAATGCTACATGGAGATTAACTCAATCTAGAGGGTATTAATAATGAATCGTACTAAACTGGTACTGGGCGCGGTAATTTTGGGTTCCACTTTGCTTGCTGGCTGTTCAAGCAACGCTAAAATTGATCAACTGTCCTCTGACGTTCAGACCCTGAACGCAAAAGTTGACCAGCTGAGCAATGATGTAACCGCTATTCGTTCTGACGTACAGGCTGCTAAAGATGACGCTGCCCGCGCTAACCAACGTTTAGATAACCAAGCTCACTCTTATCGTAAATAAGAGTCATTGCCTTGTTTAGAAAATGGCGCACTTTGTGCGCCATTTTTTTTATCTCTTTTGCTAGAACGCGCTAACGGCCCCGCCATGACGCGCAACACTATTACCCTCATGCTAACCTGCCCTACTGCCAACCATCCTCACCAGCGGGCCGTGAGGCGATTTAATCCAGATTGACGCGACCAGTAGTGTACGCGGCACGCACGGTATCTTGCGACACTGCCGGCACCGCACCGCCGTCATCCTGCGGCACGGCATCGGAAGAAACGCCCGTTGATATCAGCACCGGCATGCCGGAGCGCCTCACCATCGCCTCATGTACCACCGTTTGGTCGGTCGCCTTCGACACCAGCAATTTTTTAACTTTGCCGTTGTAAGTCATCGGCATGGTCTGCGGGTCATCTTTATCATTACGCGACAGGGGTTGATGAACTTCAATGTAGCGCTTGCCATCCGGCTCCTGGGCAACCTTAACCGCGTCGTTTAAGACCCGAACCTTGGTTCCCACCGGCACCGCCTTAAACAACGCCTCGATATCGTCCGGCCGGAGTCTGATGCACCCCGAACTTACGCGCATACCAATGCCGAAGTTAGCGTTGGTGCCGTGGATCAAATAGGCCCCCTTGCCGGCCGCCAGGCGCATGGCGAACAATCCCATAGGGTTTTCTGGCCCTGCCGGCACTACCGCCGGCAGGGTTATCCCCTGCTCCGCCAGATAGTGCTTGCGGATATTGGGGGTCGGCGTCCAGGTGGGATTCGGGATTTTCTGCACGATTGCCGTGGTCATAACCGGCGTGTTGCGCCCCAGTTGGCCGATGCCGATGGGGTAAACGATGACCGTGTTGGCGTCGGGCGGATAATAAAACAGTCGCAGTTCGGCAAGATTGATCACAATGCCCTCGCGGGGCGCGTCGGGCAGCAGCATTTGCGCGGGGATGGTCAATACCGTGCCGGGATGCGGCAAATAGGGGTCGGTGCCCGGGTTGGCTTCCAGCATACCCAACAAGCCAATTTTATAAGTGGCAGCAATCGCCTCAAGTGAGCCGCCATCGTTGGCAACGGTGGCGGTGGTATTTTCGCCGATTAATCGACTGTCCGCCGCGGGTAACGGATATTCCGTCGCATTGGCAATGGATGTGCTGGCCAGGCAGGAGGCGAAGGCGATACTGGCAAGGGTCAACGCTTTTTTCATAATGACACCCTTTTGGAGAGTTATCGTAGGTTGCCGACGTTTGCTGGCAATGCGTCCATAGACGTAACGGCGGGTTAAGGGTCCCTACCAATAGCAACCAAATGCGACCCGCGCTATCAGATAGCGCTGATTAAGTGCAGTTTAGCAACTGTGGGAAAACAAAATTGAGAGTAAACAAAGGTTCCGCCCCGATTGAGGCGGAAATCATCTGACGTGATATTAACCTTATAACTTATAAGGCCGCGGCTTTGGCGCGGATCCCCCGCACCATGGCCTCAAGTCCTTGTGAACGGGACGGCGTCAGGTGTTGAGTCAATGCCAGCTCGGTAAAAAACGGCCGTACATCTAGCCCGATAATATCATGCGCCGTTAACCCCTGGTAGAGGATGAACACCGTCGCGATCAGTCCTTTAACGATAGCCGCATCGCTGTCGCCGGACAGGATAACTCGCCCCGCCTCATCAAAGGTAAGCTCTATCCAGACCTGGCTTTGGCAGCCGGCGATCAGGTTAGCGGGATTATGCGCCTGCGGGGCCAACGGCGCCAACTGAGCGCCCAGCTCGATGATATACATATATCTCTCTTCCCAATTCGCGCAGCGGGAAAAGTTTCGCAATAATTTTTCTTTATCCGGCAAACTTGCCATCGTTACAGTTCTCCCTGGCATCAAACTCAACCCAGTAAATGCCTTACCCTTAACAGTCCGGCCGCCAGGCGGTCAATGTCTTCCCGGGTCGTATAAAGCGCCAGAGAAGCGCGGCACATGCTGGGCACCTGGTAGTAGGCCATTAGCGGCATAGCGCAATGGTGGCCGGTACGGATGGCGATACCGTACTGATCGAGGAAGCTGCCAACGTCATACGCATGGTGTTTACCCAGATTGAAAGCAATCACCCCGGCGCGGTCGGCCGGACCATACATCACCAGATCCGGCACTTCAAGCAGTGCGTCCCGCGCATAGCGCATCAAATCTTGTTCATAGCGGTGGATGCTGTCGATACCCAACGCCTCGACGTACGCCAACGCCGCGCCTAGCCCCATCATACCCGCGGTGTTGGGCGAACCCGCCTCAAAGCGCCAGGGCGGCTCGAGGAACGTGGTGCCTTCGCTTAGGCTAACGGAGCGAATCATCGAGCCGCCGCCTTCCCATGGCGGCATGCGATCGAGCAGCTGCTTTCTGCCGTACAGGATGCCAATACCGGACGGACCATAAATTTTATGCCCGGAAAACACATAAAAATCGCAATCCAGCGCCTGAACGTCCACCTGCTGATGCATGATGCCCTGAGCGCCGTCAACCAGCACGATCAGATTCGCGGCGCGCGCCGTGGCGATAATACGCTCAAGCGGATTTACCGTACCCAATACGTTAGAGACCTGGGTGATGGCCAGCAGACGCGTGCGCTGGTCAATCAGGCCGGGCAAGGCGGATTCGTCAAGGGTGCCGTCCGGCAACAGCGGTATCACCCGGATATCCAGCTGCTTTTCAGCAGCCAATATCTGCCATGGCACGATATTGGAGTGATGCTCCATTTCGGTGATAATGAGATTATCACCAGCTTGCAAAAACTGGCGCCCGTAGCTGTTGGCCACCAGGTTGATACCTTCGGTGGTTCCTTTAACAAAGATGATTTCGTCAACCGAGGCCGCATTGATAAAACGGGCGGCCTGAGCGCGGACATCTTCCATACGGGTGGTCGCCTCGGCGCTGAGGGTATGGATGCCGCGATGGACGGCGGCGTATCCATGGCGATAGAATTCGCTTTCAGCATCAATGACGACCTTGGGTTTCTGGGCGCTGGCCGCGCTGTCCAGATACACTAACGGCTGGCCGTTAACCTCCCTCGCCAGTATTGGAAAATCCGACCGGACGCGCTCAATGGGATAAGTCATTAATTCCCCCTACTAATGAATCGGCGATGCGCGCCAATACCAGGTTGCGCACCTCGTTATTCGCGATCGACTCAGTGATTTCGGCGGCGAAAGCATGGATAATCATCTTCTGGGCATCCTCGCGGCGAATTCCCCTCGAGCGCAAATAGAACATCTGCTCCTCGTCGATGCGCCCGACGGTGGCGCCATGGCTACATTTCACATCATCGGCGTAAATTTCCAATTGCGGCTTGGTATCCACTTCCGCCAGCCGGTCCATCAGCAAATTATTATTGGTCATCTGTCCATCGGTTTTGATCGCGTGTTTAGCCACTTTAATCAACCCGTTGAACACCCCCTTGCCACGCTCGCGCGCAATGATTTTATGCAGTTGGCGGCTCAGGCAATAACCTTTGTTATGTTCAAGATAAGTCCGGGTATCGGCCACATCGTTGCCGCTGGGCAATAACAAGCTGTTAATGGCCAAATCCGAGCCTTCGCCATTGAGCTGGGCGCTGGTTTGATGGCGGGTGAGGCCGGCGCCGAGTAAAAAGCTACTGCTGCGCACGACCGCGTCCCGCCCAATAGCGATATCATTATGGGCAAAATGGTAACTTTGCCGATTCTCAAACGCCAGCTTGATATGGGTCAGGTGCGCATTATCCCCCACCGCGATGGTCAGCCGCGCGCCGGTGAAATGTCCCGGCCCCTCGGCGCTGGTAAAATGCTCAATCACCTGCGCCTGGGCGCCGCGTTCCACCTCAATATGGTGGCGGTAGTGCACGGTGGACAATGTGCCGTCTTCTTCAACACCGCGGCTGATGTGTAGCAAATACAGCGGTTTTTCCGCTATTTTCCCCGCCGGCAGGCGAATCCGCGTGGTTTCGCGGTGCAGACTTTCCGTCAAATGCAAAAATATTTCCGGTTGGATCGGCGCGGGCAGCGGCAGGCGCTCGGCCTCGCGTTCCACGCTGACTTGCCAGTAACCGGTATCGGTATCGCTCAGACGAGGATCAAAGCAGCCGTCGACAAACACCAAACGCACGGCGTCCAACGTCAGGGACAGGCCGTCGCGCAGTGCCGGATCGGCACTGCCTCCGCCGGACGGTGCGGCAAATCGATGCTCCAGCAGGCCATCAAGCGGCGTATATTTCCAGTTCTCATGTTTGCGGGTCGGCAGGCCGAGCCGCTCCAGGCTGTGCCAATGTTCGTACGCCTGCGCGGAGCGTGAAGGATGCAGCCCCTCGAACAGATGGTGCCATTGTTGCAACGCCTGAGCATTATTGTTGTTCGGTAAGCCAGCCATAGCCTTGCTCCTCAAGCTGTTTCACCAGCGAAAAATCACCGGATTTAACAATGCGCCCCTGATAAAGCACGTGCACGTGGTCCGGTTTGATGTAATCCAGAATACGCTGGTAATGGGTAACAATAATAAATGAACGCTGCTCGTTGCGCAGCGTGTTAACGCCATGGGCCACTACTTTGAGCGCATCGATATCCAGGCCGGAATCGGTCTCGTCCAGAATACACAGTTGAGGCTCCAATGCCGCCATTTGTAAAATATCGTTGCGTTTTTTTTCGCCGCCGGAAAACCCGACGTTAACCGAACGGGTAAGCAAATCTGGCGGCATTTTCAGCAGCTCGATTTTTGCTTCAATAAAATCGGCAAAATCAAAACGATCGAACGGCTCCTGCCCACGATACTTGCGCACCGCGTTTACCGCAGTCTGCAAAAAAAACTGGTTACTGACGCCAGGTATTTCCACCGGATATTGGAAAGCCATGAAGATGCCTTCCCCTGCGCGTTCTTCGGGATCCAGAGCCAGCAGATCCTTACCGTTAAACCGCACTTCGCCTTCGGTGACCTGGTAATCATCGCGCCCGGCCAGGGTCGCCGAGAAGGTACTTTTACCGGAGCCATTCGGCCCCATGATCGCATGCACCTCGCCGGGTTTGATCTCCAAATTCAATCCCTTGAGAATGGATTTGTCTTCCACACTGACGTTTAAATTACGAACTGTTAACATGTTTTTTCCTTTACCCAACTCTTAGATTACCGGGCGGGCAGCATATGGCATGGCGCGGCATGCATCAAAAAGGGCTTAGCCCACGCTGTGTTCAAGGCTGATAGCCAGCAATTTTTGTGCCTCGACGGCAAATTCCAACGGCAGTTCCGAGAATACATCCTTACAGAACCCGTTGACGATCATGGATATGGCGTCATCCTCGCTGATGCCCCGCTGGCGGCAATAAAACAGCTGGTCCTCGCCAATACGCGATGTCGTCGCTTCATGCTCCAACTGAGCGGTATTATTGCGAACTTCCACATACGGGAACGTATGCGCCCCGCTTTCGCTGCCGATCAGCATCGAGTCGCACTGGGTGAAGTTGCGGGCGTTGGTCGCGCTGGGCATAATTTTGACCAGTCCGCGATAGGTATTTTCGCTTTTGCCGGCGGAGATCCCTTTGGAAATAATGGTCGACCGCGTATTTTTACCAATATGGATCATTTTGGTCCCGGTATCCGCCTGCTGCCGGCCATTGGTCAATGCGACCGAAAAAAATTCACCGACGGAATTATCACCGCGCAGGATCACGCTCGGGTATTTCCAGGTGATGGCAGAGCCGGTTTCGGACTGCGTCCAGGACATTTTGGAGTTTTCGCCCTCGCACAGCGCGCGTTTGGTGACGAAGTTGAGGATGCCGCCTTCGGACTCGCTGCCGGCGAACCAGTTTTGCACCGTTGAGTATTTGACTTCGGCGTCCTTATGGGCAATCACTTCCACCACCGCGGCGTGCAGTTGGTAGGTATCGCGGACCGGCGCGGAGCAGCCTTCGATATAACTGACGTAGCTGCCTTCATCGGCAATCAGTATGGTCCGTTCGAACTGACCGGTTTTGGCCGCATTGATCCGGAAATAGGTGGACAACTCCATTGGGCAGCGCACCCCTTTCGGCACATACACAAAGGTGCCGTCGGAGGCGACCGCGGAATTGAGCGCGGCGAAGAAGTTGTCGTTAGGCGGCACCACGCTGCCCAGGTATTTACGCACCAATTCTGGGTGTTCATGGATCGCTTCGCCAAATGAACAGAAAATAATCCCCTGTTTGGCCAACTTGTCGCGATAGGTGGTGGATACCGACACCGAATCAAAAATGGCGTCGACCGCGACTTCCGTACCTTCGCGCACCGGTACGCCTAATTGGTTGAAGGCGTTTTCCACTTCGCTGGTCAAATAGTTGTTGGCCGTTTCGCTGCCGGGCTGCTGCAGCGCGCCGGGCTGGGAACCGCAGGTATCGTCACAGCTGCCGCATGAAGGCGCGGAATAATAACTATAATCGTTATAATCCAGCGGCTTATAGTAAGCTTTCAGCCAATGGGGTTCTTCCATTTTCAGCCATGCGCGGTAGGCATCAAGACGGAACGCCAGCATCCACTCCGGCTCATTACGTTTCGCCGAAATCGCCCGCACCACGTCCTCGCTGATGCCATGCGCCAGCTCGTCGGTGACCAACTGGGTAAAAAAGCCTTCTTTATAATTCTGGCTTTTTGCCCAGGGCTGCGCGGCATCAATCGCCTCGGGAGTGTCAATATTGCTTCGTGCCATAATGATTCATCGCTCAAAGGCCAAAACTTTCGCCACACCCGCAGGCATGCTGAGCTTTGGGATTGTTAAATTTAAATACGTGATTCAACCCTTCCTGCACGTAATCCACTTCGGTGCCGTCAATAAACGGCATGGC
>Ga0075040_1154230_pt1 | contig 9641 bp, 4 predicted proteins | sample OrgsoiRN2013_057_FD_67572 | JGI IMG/M metagenome (GOLD analysis project Ga0075040, IMG submission 67572) | Permafrost soil microbial communities from the Arctic, to analyse light accelerated degradation of dissolved organic matter (DOM) -... | ecosystem: Environmental > Terrestrial > Soil > Tundra...
TCCAGGCAGGGCCATTTGCCTGACTTGCCCGCACGGTTGAACCCTGGCCTGGTATACCGCGTGCTAACGCCTCAACTGGAGATCTATTTGCCTGAAAAAAATCAGGCATCCGGAGCGGCTGTGATCATTTGTCCCGGCGGAAGCTATAAAGTACTAACTTACGAGGCCGAAGGCGTGCGTACGGCAAAAGAACTGAGCAAACACGGCATCGCCGCCTTTGTGCTCAAATACCGGCTGCCCGATGATTCGACCATGGTCGATAAAAAAATCGGGCCGCTCCAGGATGCCCAGCAGGCGATCAAATTTGTCCGGGAAAATGCCAGATCATGGGGAGTGGATACCGGCAGGGTCGGTATGATGGGCTTTTCAGCAGGAGGGCATTTAGCCGCTACCGTTGCAACCCATTTTCGGAAAGCCCTTATTGAAAATAAAAAAGGAACCAATCTGCGGCCAGATTTTCTCATCCTAGTATATCCGGTGATCAGCATGCAGGATAGCCTGACCCATCCTGATTCAAGGGCCAATTTATTAGGAAAACATCCTTCGAAGGCCGTGATCGATCTTTTTTCAAACGAAATGCAGGTCGACAAAGACACACCACCTACTTATATCACCCATGCCGGGGACGATAAACTGGTCGACGTTGACAACAGTATCGTGTTTTATGAAAAGCTAAGGCACAACAAGGTACAAGCTGAATTATTCATTTATCCTAAAGGGGGCCATGGATTCGTTTTTGGACTGCCTCCCGATCAGTGGCTGGGTCCCATCTATCAATGGGTGAAAAATATAACCTTATCAAATTGAATTAAATGATGAAATATTTTAAAGGTTGGCTCATGTTCGCGGGATCGCTCTTGCTGACTAATGCCGCGACGGCTCAGAATCCATTGATCATGACCCAATTTAGCGCCGACCCGTCCGCGCGGGTCTTCGATGGCAAGGTCTATCTTTACCCATCGCATGATATTCCGGTCAAACCAGGACACGGACGCCCCGGGTGGTTTTGTATGGAAGACTATCATGTTTATTCGTCCGCTAACCTTACCGACTGGACGGACCACGGCGTGATCGTTAGTCAGAATAAAGTGCCCTGGGCCGACTCGACAGCTTACAGTATGTGGGCTCCCGATTGTATAGAACGCGGCGGTAAATATTATTTTTATTTTCCGGCGACCATCAAGGCAAGCGACGGACGCGGTTTTGCAGTAGGGGTAGCGGTTGCAGAAAAGCCTTCGGGACCCTTCGTTCCACAGGCACACCCCATTGCCGGCATACACGGCATAGACCCTAATGTGCAGATCGACAAGGATGGGCAAGCCTATATCTATTGGGCACAAGGGAATATTTACGGTGCGAAATTGAAAGCTAACATGCTGGAACTGGCATCGGAGCCAGTGAAACTGGCGGGCTTTCCCGATCAAGGTCTTAAAGAAGGCCCCTATTTATTTGAACGTAAGGGTATCTACTACATGACCTACCCACATGTAGCCAATAAAATAGAACGGCTGGAATACGCCATGGCCGATAATCCTTTGGGGCCATTTAAATACGCGGGTGTGATCATGGATGAATCGGCCTCCGGCTGCTGGACCAACCATCAGTCCGTGATCGAATTTAAAAACCAGTGGTATCTTTTCTACCATAATGACGACCTCTCTCCCAAGTTCGATAAAAATCGTTCAGTGCGGGCAGACAGCCTGTTCTTCAACGAAGATGGCACGATCCGCAAAGTGATGCCGACATTACGCGGCGTCGGGGTTACCGCGGCCGAAAATAAGATCCAGATCGACCGTTTTAGTGCCAAAAGCGGTGAAGGCGCTGAAATTGAGTTTCTCGATACCCTTGACCGCTTCAAGGGCTGGAAAACCGTTCTCAGTAAACCCGGTGCATGGGTACAGTACAACTCCGTTCATTTCGGATTGAGAACGCCAAAGCAAGTCCAGGTCTATGCCCGTTCCGGGAACGGAGCAACATTATTAATTAAAACGAGCGACATGCAGGGTAAAGTTATCGCTGAATTGGCCATACCTAAGGGCGCCGACTGGGCCTTGACCGATAAAGCCCTTTTATCGGTACCGAACGGTACGAAAAACCTGGTCATTGAACTCAAAGGTCCCGGTAATGTGGAAGTAGACTGGATACGCTTCAAATAGGATCATGAAGAGGATCGGGGATATAATAAGCTTTGTGATGGTCATCTTATTGATTGGGCCCCTTTGTTGTTACGCGCAAAAGAACAGCGATATATACGCATGTGAAAAACAGCAAAATGGGGTTTTGTTACATATGGGAGATCGTAAATTAAGTGTACAATTTGTTGATGCCGCAGTGGTGAGGGTAAGATTCGTGCCTGAAGGTACTTTTAAAGACAACGGTACGGATGTCTGCATCCCCCGGAAATCTGAAAAGGTGGCATATACTGTTCAGGAAAACGGAACTTCAGTCACCCTCCGATCTACACTCATCAAATTGATGATATCGAAACGAACAGGCAGTCTACAATATTTTGACCATTCCGGAAAACTACTGCTGGTTGAAAACCCAACGTTACCGCGGATAACCGGAAAGGTGGAATTAAAAAAAAGTGTGTTTAACGATGCTGACGGCAAGATCGAAAAAACGGCGAATGGCGACCAGGTATCGGCGAATATCACTGGCAAAAAGAACACGGGAATGGCATGGAAAATACGGCAGCAATTTACCTGGCAGCCCGGAGAGGCCTTATACGGCCTTGGATCTCATCAGGAGGACTACATGAACCTCCGCGGGACGATGCAATATTTGTACGAATATAACTTAAAAAAAAGCATGCCTGTACTGCTATCCACCGAAGGCTACGGGCTGCTGTTCGATGCAGGCTCGGCGATGGTCTTTCGTGATGATACTGCTGGTAGCTTTATGGACATGTTGGCCGTGAACCAATTGGATTATTATTTTATGTATGGCCCTGGATTTGATCAGATTGTTCATCATTTCCGCGGTTTAACGGGCAAGGTCGAGTTGCCCCCTGAATACATGTTCGGCTATATTCAATCCAAAGAAAGATACACCAACCAGCATGACGTGGATAGCGTTTTTAGCCGTTTCCGCTCAAATCACATTCCTTTAGATGTAATCGTCCAGGATTGGCTCTACTGGAAGGATGGTTTTTGGGGATATAAAAAATTTGATGATAAAAAATATCCCGACCCGGCAAAAATGATAGCGCATATACATCAGCAAAATGGCCATTTTATGCTGTCCATCTGGCCGCAGCTTGCCTCTAACGAGGAACCGGAAATGAATGGCAAGGGCTTTATTTTAGGGAGAAAAATATATGATGCCTATAACCCGGCGGCGCGCAACATGTACTGGGACGATTATGTGAATAAGAACCTGTTCTCCAAAGGCGTCGATGCCTGGTGGCCGGATTCGTCAGAGCCCGTAGAGGCTGATTGGAACAGGGGCGCGAATAGCATCGCTAATGACCCGGCGGCCCGTTTTGAGAAAAATGTAAAAACGATGGCCGACCTGCTTGGCGAAGAGCGTGTGAATACCTATTCCCTGCATCATACCATGGGCATATATGAAAACCAGCGTAAAGCTAATCAACAAAAACGGGTCGTTATTTTGACTCGTGCTTCCTATCCCGGGCAGCAACGCTATGGTACAATGGTCTGGAACGGCGATACCAAAGCGACCTGGAATGACTTTAAAAGCTGGATCCCGGGTGGGTTGAATTATATGGTTACCGGCTCGCCCTACTGGACCATTGATGCTGGTGCATTTTTTGTCCGCAGCAAAGCGGAATGGTTCTCGAAAGGTGATTTTTCCAAAGGGCCGGCGGATACCGGCTACAGGGAGTTTTACGTCCGCAACATCCAATACGCCGGGTGGTTGCCTGTTTTAAGAAGTCACGGCACCGACTTTCCGCGCGAACCCTGGCAATTCGGCATCCCCGGAGAACCTTTTTACGATGCCATCATCAAACAGATCGATCTCCGTTACCGCCTGCTGCCCTACATTTATTCACTTGCCGCCAGGGTGACGAGCGACGACTACACCATGACCCGTTCCCTTCTTTTTGATTTCAGCAGGGACACGAGCGTTTATGACATCAAGGACGAATTTATGTTCGGCCAAGCTTTCCTGGTTTGTCCTGTTACTGACCCCATGTATTTTGCGCCGGGTAACCAAGCTTTGCAGGTCGCAAAGACCAGGCAGGTGTATCTACCTACAGGTACCGCATGGATCGATTTCTGGACCGGCAGATCAGTTACAGGTGGCCAGACCGTTGTTGCTGACGCGCCAATCGATCATATTCCTGTTTTTGTCAGATCGGGTTCAATCGTGCCGATGGGGCCGATCATGGAATATGTCGGGGAAAAGCCCGATGCGGCATGGGAAATAAGGGTATATCCGGGCAGCAATGGAAAATTTACAGTTTATGAGGATGAGGGGAATAACTATAACTACCAAAAAGGCAGATCAGCGTCCTATACTTTTTTATGGGACGACAGAAAACATGAACTGGCGATCAGCGGCCGGACCGGTGCTTTTACAGGCATGACTAAAAAACGGAAACTAAACATTGTGTTGGTCAAAGGCGGCCATGGCACCGGGGTACAGGAGACAACGGGAAAAATAATTGAATATACCGGCCGGCAAATGGTCGTGAAATGCGCATTATAGAACTAACCAACTCAATCATGATGAAGAAATTAAACAAGTTCCTGATATTATCCATCGGGATTACGTGCGGGCTTTCCGCCTCGGCGCAGAAGCTTCCGTATCAGAACCCCAACTTGCCCTCGGAGGTGCGGGCAAAAGATCTCGTATCCAGGCTTACTCTTAAAGAAAAAGTCGGCCTGATGAAAGACGTTTCGGATGCGATACCGCGTCTGGGTATCAAGAAATTTAACTGGTGGAGCGAAGCTTTACACGGTTATGCCAATCAGGGGCCTGTTTCCGTTTTTCCAGAACCTGTGGGTATGGCGGCTTCATTTGACGATCAATTGGTATTTCATGTTTTCGATGCCGTTTCTGACGAAGCGCGTGCTAAAAACAACGATTACAAAAAACATGGGGAGAGCACACGTTTTCACGACCTTTCTGTATGGACACCCAATGTCAATATTTTCCGTGACCCCCGCTGGGGCCGTGGACAAGAGACCTACGGGGAGGACCCTTACCTGACCTCGCGTATGGGCATCCAGGTAGTTCGTGGATTGCAAGGGCCAGCCGATTCCAAATACCGTAAACTGCTGGCCTGTGCCAAACACTTTGCCGTACACTCCGGGCCGGAATCGACACGGCACCAGTTGAACATAACCGACGTGGATCAGCGTGACCTGTGGGATACCTATCTCCCGGCATTCAAATCGCTGGTGACCGAAGCTAACGTGCGTGAGGTTATGTGCGCCTACCAGCGTTTGGACGATGAGCCCTGCTGCGGAAGCAACCGCCTTTTAGGGCAGATATTGCGGGAAGACTGGGGATTCAAATACCTGGTTGTATCGGATTGCGGCGCGATCACCGATTTTTATCGTACACACAAGTCTTCTTCGGATGCTACGCATGCATCGGCAGTGGCCATTCTGGCCGGCACAGATGTGGAATGTGCCGGGTATGCCTTTGACAAGATACCCGATGCGGTCGCACACGGTTTGATCAAAGAAAAAAATATTAATACCAGCGTTATCCGCTTAATGACCCAGCGGTTCGAGTTGGGCGAGTTCGATGATGATGCATTGGTTCCCTGGACAAAGATCCCATTATCAGTAGTTAATTCTCCGGCACATGAAAAACTGGCGCTGGAGATGGCCCGCGAGTCCATGACCTTACTGCAAAATAAAAACAACATCCTTCCCCTAAGCAAAAGTGCGCCTAAAGTTGCTGTAGTAGGCCCTAACGCCAATAACACGCAAATGCTTTGGGGTAATTACAACGGGACACCTTTGCATACGATCAATATCCTGGAGGGAATCAAGTCAAAAATTGGTGCCGACCGTGTAATTTACGACAATGCCTGTGACCTGGTCGAAGATAAAGTGCTGGAAAACGTCTTCGCGGAATGTTCCATAGACGGAAAAGCCGGCATCCGTGCGACATACTGGAATAACCGTGATTTCGAAGGTGCGCCTGTGATCATTGAACAGCAGAACGAGCCAATCGCATTGACCACCTTGGGCGCCCACCAATTCGCGCCCGGCGTGAACCTGGAATCCTTTTCCGCTAAATATGAGACCACCTACAAACCAGGCTTTTCCGGTGAGGTTGTTTTCAAGATGGAAGCTACAGGCTCAGCAGAATTGTTTATTGATGACAAATCCGTATCGCGTACCGGAAGCTGGAGGGCTAATCCCAATAAAGTGCCTTTTGCCGTTCAGACAGGTAAGACGTATAAAATAGAAGTGCGTTACCGTCAGTTAAATAACTGGGCCGCCAGCCTTACCCTGAACTTTGGCAAAGAGGTTCCGGTAACTTATGATGCTTTATTAAGCAAAGTGAAAGATGCCGACGTGGTGATATTCGCGGGCGGTATTTCGCCAAGGCTGGAAGGGGAGGAAATGCCCGTCCAATTGCCAGGCTTTAAAGGCGGCGACCGAACTGACATTGAGCTCCCTGCCGTGCAAAGGCATTTTATGGAGGCGCTAAAAAAAGCAGGCAAAAAAGTCATTTTTGTCAACTGCTCCGGCTCGGCGATGGCTTTGGTGCCTGAAACCGAAAATTGTGACGCCATCCTGCAGGCCTGGTATAGCGGCGAAGCTGGCGGCCAAGCCATAGCCGATGTGTTGTTTGGTGATTATAATCCCGCAGGGCACCTGCCGGTTACCTTTTATAAAAACGTGCAGCAGTTACCGGACTTCAGCGATTACAGTATGAAAGGCCGGACCTATCGGTATATGAACTCTGCGCCTCTGTTCCCGTTCGGATTCGGGCTGAGCTATACGACCTTCCAGGTCAACGAAGCCAGGCTCAGCAAAACAACCATCCTGCATAATGAGAATGTCCAGTTAACTGTTCCTGTAGCCAATACCGGCAGCCGCGATGGTACAGAAGTTTTACAGGTATATGTGCGCAGGCTAAACGACACCAGCGGATTAAATAAAACACTGCGAGCATTTAAGCGATTGCCCATTGCTACAGGAAAAACTGAACTGGCTTCACTGACCCTGCCGCCAAAAAGCTTTGAATTTTATGACGCTACCACTGGTACGGTGCACGTTACACCGGGTGACTACGAAGTGCTTTACGGCTCAAGTTCGGCGGACGCGGATCTTAAATCTTTAAAAATCACGATCAAGTAACATTACCAGCTAAACCATGAATTATTCTTACAGATCCACCGGACTATTCTTTTTATTCGCACTAACGATCTTATTCGCGCATGGTCAATCCACACCGGATTCGTCCGTCTTCTATCAAACTGCCAACACCTATGCCAACCCTGTTTTGCCGGGTGATCATCCGGATCCGACCATGCTGAGGGTTGGGAACGATTTTTATCATTGCGGTTCAACCTTCCACTTCAATCCTTATCTGCCCATTTACCATTCCACGGATATGGTCCATTGGGAGATCATTGCCCGGGTATTACCGCCAGCAAAGGCAAGCTGGGTCACAGACCGCCCGTCGGTCGGCATCTGGCAAGGGGCGATCACTTATTTCTATGGTTCATACTGGATCTATTTTTCAGCGGGCGGTCAATGGTTCTGTAAGGCCAGTTCGCCCAAAGGGCCGTGGTCAGATCCGGTCCAGCTGAAGACGAATCCTGAAACAGGCAACCTCGGCTACGATAATTCTGTCTTCGTTGATGATGACGGAAAACCTTATATGGTCATCAAGAACGGTCAGAAAGTTAACCGCCTGCAAGCGCTCGGCAGCGATGGGCAATTAGCGGATCACGTCATCAATCTGGACTGGATCAATGCCAAATTGCAATACAGTTGGGCCGAAGGCCCGGTAATGTGTAAACGCAACGGCTATTATTACTATTTTCCCGCTGGTGATGTAACCGGCGGGCAGTATGTTTTAAGCACAGCCGTGCTGACAAGCGACTCGACCCAATGGCAACGATTAGGTAATTTTTTTAAACCGGTTACTGACCCGAAAGTTGGTTTTCGCCGCCCGAATCATATTTCCGCGCCGATACAATTGGCTGATGGCACCTGGTGGACCATCGGCCAGAGCTACGAAAAGTACGATGGCGACGATTGGTCCGGCACAGGCCGCCAAACATCGCTGTATCCCGTAACCTGGGAAGGCGACCGGCCCTGGGGAGCGGCCCCCACCACGCAGCCGATCTTGAAACCACAACTGCCAAGCTCAGGGATCCCGTGGAGGAGCGTAAGGACCGATCATTTTGAGGATGACCAGCTGGGCTTGCCATGGCATTTCCTGAACAGGCTGGCTGCTGTCCGCTATTCCCTTACCGACCGTAAGGGGTGGATCAGGCTTAAGCCGGACTCGGGCCGGACGCACCTCTTACAAAAAGAAACCGACCATTACTATACCGCGGTTACCAGGGTCGATCTCGATGCAGGGGCCAATGCTAAAGCGGGAATTTACCTAACCAATGGCAATGAGCGCGTCACTGTGCAGCTTTACACAGGATCGGATAACGGTAAAAAGATCATTTTTGTCATGGACACCGCCGTCCGTTCAGTTCCCAATACGGCGGGGAACATCGTTTGGTTAAAACTGGAACGTTATGGGCATCGTTTATCCGGGTATTATAGCGCCAACGGAAAGTCCTGGATATCCTTAGGTGCTCCTATCAGCGCCGTAAACCTGGATAAAGCTCAGCCTAACTTTAACTCCTGGGTGGGTACGAGCATAGGTTTGTTTGCCGAAGGTAAGCCAGCGGACTTTGATTTTTTCATCTGTAAAGACGGCTTATCGGCGATGCCGGCGGCCGGCTACAGCAATTATTTCGGTGTTATTACGGTAAACAAAGACGGCGAGAAAGTCGTTACCAATACGTCTGCATCAGGTGGGTGGCTGATGGTATCCGGTGTTGAAATGGGCAAAAGTTCACCTGTGGCCATAGACCTGGTAGCCTCGGCCAAAACAAACGGGAAATTGGAAATATGGCTGGATGACCTTCAGCACGGCCGGCTGATCGCTACCGTACCGGTTTCCGCGACCGGCGATAAATGGAAGGTCTTCAGTAAAGCCTTACAGGGCGTAACCGGTCAACATGACCTATTCATCAAATTTCCAAAAGGTACACCACACACTATTTATATTAAAAGCTTGCAATTAAAATAACCTAACATGAAAAGAAGACTCTCGATCAAACGGATCCTTTCCGCATTCGCCTTAATTTCCTTGTTCCACATTTCCGGTCATGCCCAGGACATCGTCCAGCATGCGCAGGCAGGGTTCGACGCGGTTCAAGCGGATATCCCGCATGGAAAAATAGATACCATCAGCTATGATTCGAAAACAGTCGGAACGACGCGCCTGGCGTTGATCTATACCCCGCCCGGCTATTCCTCCCGCAAAAAATACCCGGTACTTTACCTGTTGCATGGCATCGGCGGTGATGAGAAAGAATGGTATAACGGAGGTAAACCCCAGATTATCCTGGATAACCTGTATGCTGGTGGCAAGGTCGAGCCAATGATCGTGGTACTGCCCAACGGCCGGGCTAT
>Ga0075040_1826794_pt1 | contig 9617 bp, 9 predicted proteins | sample OrgsoiRN2013_057_FD_67572 | JGI IMG/M metagenome (GOLD analysis project Ga0075040, IMG submission 67572) | Permafrost soil microbial communities from the Arctic, to analyse light accelerated degradation of dissolved organic matter (DOM) -... | ecosystem: Environmental > Terrestrial > Soil > Tundra...
CGTCGGTAGACCCATCGTCAATAACTATCAGTTTTAAATTTAATTCGTTATCACCAGTTTTTTTATAATATGCAACGGCATTGCTTATAGCTAACAGGCCCTTTTTAGTTTCTGTTAACCTATTATATATCGGTATAATTAAACAAATTAATTTCATCTATACGTTTATTAACTCCTTAGTAGCTTTTTACAAAGCCTTAAACTCACAGTCGATTGATCTTTATAATTGGCCGTAAAGGCTGTACCACTTACTAAATATTCATGTATTCAATCCGAAAATACGAACCAAATGTGCTCTATACGGAATACTGTTAAACAATGATTAGATACACCTAAGTGTTCCAAACGCCCTTTGCCGTGCCATTGATTATTTTTTTGCTTTGTACATATAACACTGGGCACATTACCAATAAAACAACAATATTAGAAGCGGTAACCCCCGCTAAACCAAAAAAATTTCCTAACACTATTGCCAATGGGATGTTTATAATTGCGCTGCCTATATAAAGATATAACTGCACTTTAATTTTCCCGATGCCATTTAAAAGCGAGCTATGTATCAGCATCCAACAAAAACCGATAGTATATATCGCCATAGATATAGAAAGCGAATAAGGAATTATTATATTGTTTCCTACCCAAATTTTTATGATAAAAGGAGAACTTAATAATATTACCAAAATTAAACCGATACAATAAAACCAGTATTTATACATCTTCTTAAAAACACCCTTTATCCAAGACAAATCGTTTTTGTGATATGCATCCGTAAACGCACTCCAAAACGGACCCATTACTATAGCAAACCCCATACTAACAGCAAAAAAAAGTTTATATATCAAATTAAAAGTGGTCACATAACTTGGGCCGAATAATTGTGTTATAACAATGTTATCGGTTTGAAATATTATTAATCCTCCAATTTGCACCAAGAAGAATATGCCACCTACAGAAAGCAAGTTTTTTGCATATTTAAAATTTACGTATTTCAGTGCGGGTTTAAGATGTTGATACTCATTTTCAAAATAAAAAATACTTGCTATGAAGTTTACCAGCAACGGCGCACCAGACAATACTAAAACCATGATAACCAACGAGCCACTTACTGTCTTTGACAATAAAAAAATAACCACTAAACTTACAAACTGTCCTATCAAAGTAATGAATGAACTTTTAAAAACTGCATGAGATGCAATCAAAATTGTATTAATAGTTTGTAAAACAAATTGTAAGCAAAACAATCCAAATAAAACTAATGCTAAATTGTTTAAACTTTCGCCTTTTATGACTGGGGCATTCAATACTTGGTTCCAGTTTACAAAATAGTTTATCACAAAAAATGCAATAAATATTACACTTGACAATATTGTCAGAATAGCATAAGTTGTGCTTACGTAAACTTTAGAATCTCCGAAATTTCCTAATGCATTATTTTCGGCGATTTTATTTTTTAACCCGTTACTTAATCCTATATCAAAAAAAGTAAACCAGCTGATAACAGAAGATAAGGTGAGCCAAACGCCATATTGAGTTGGATTTACATAATCAATGGTAATTGGTACTATAATATAACCCAGTACGATACTTAGGCCTCGTAACAAAATTGAAATAGCAACATTCTTTTTTGCTAAAAGGGTACGTTCGTGGCCTGTTGAAAAATATAGCTTTATATTAAAGTAAATGCTTTTGATCATAAATTGGGTTTTCTTGACATGCACTGATAACATCACCATCTGGATAATAACTAATTATAGGCTACCGATTACCTTAAAAACGATTAATTTTAATAGCTTTTTAGGATTAATGAAGTTATAAGGATCATAATTCCACGCCAATGAATTATATTTTTTACCCTCCTTTTTATAACCATGTTTGACCATGTGGGAGTTGACAAATATACAAGTATCGCTCATAAATCGATTCAATATTTTGTCGATCTCGTCTTTAGGTAAATTGCTTGTACATAACATATTTCGTCGCATATTTTCATAATTCTTTAAAAAATCCGGATCAGACCAAGTTTCAATTCTAAAATTACCAGCGTGAAATTTGTGGTTAGCAATAACCTTATCCATAACCACCATATCATAATTCACTGCCATCCGGCTGTTATATTCCTCATCAGCAGAAAACGGATAGTCGGCATTATAATAGCCTATTTTTTTTATCACGGCTGACCGATAAAACGTCGCCGAACACGGTATCATTTCTTGGGCCCTTTTTAGCGCAGATAATCCAGCTTTAAAAATATGGCCATTTACAGATCCGGCTTTAATTATTTCCTTTTTATCGTTAATGATATTGACATCCGAAAAAATTGTACTCGCTTCAGGATATTTCTCGAAATATAAGGAAGCTTCGTATACAGATTCTCCTAAATGTGTATCGTCGCTGTGTAAAATTCCAATCCAATCGTATTCATCATGAAGGCTTAGGCATTTGTTAGTATTACCCACAAAACCGATGTTACTTTCGTTTTTATGATAAAAGACCTTTCCTTTAAATCGCTCTGCGATCAATTCCTCGGTATTATCGATCGAACAATTATCAAAAACATGAATATCAAATTTTATCTTATTTTGAACAAGAAGCGACTCAATCGCATCAGATATAACATCAGCACGATTATATGTTGGAATACATACAGCAATTTTTTTTTTTGAGAATTCAGACATTATTGATTTATATACGTTTTTATCACATCTGCCATATAATTATAATGGTTTTCACCTAAACCAGGCCAAACACCCAGCCAAAAAGATTGATTCATGATTATGTCAGTATTATTCAGTTCACCAACCACCCTAAGGTTAACATTTGCATAAGCCGGTTGCCTTAACAAGTTACCTGCAAATAATAATCGCGTGCCTATCTTTTTCTCTTCCAGGTGCTGCACTAACATGTGCCTATCAGCCGCATCACCTTCACGCAAAGTCATCAAAAATCCAAACCAGGAGGGATCGCTGTTAGGAGTAGGCTCCGGTAAGATAAATATGTCTTCAAACTCTTTCATCCTTTCATATAAAGCTTTATAGTTTTGACGGCGTTTTTCAACAAAACGATCTATTTTCTTAAATTGTGATACACCCAGGGCTGCCTGCATATCCGTCACCTTCAGGTTAAAGCCCACGTGTGAATAGGTATATTTATGATCATATCCGTAAGGCAAATAACCCAATTGTTGAGAAAAACGGCAACCACAAGTGTTATCTTTCCCAGGTTCGCAATAACAATCTCTTCCCCAATCTCTAAAACTTTCTGCAAGTTTAGCCAATTCAGGATTATTAATTAATACGGCACCACCTTCGCCCATAGTAATATGGTGAGCCGGGTAAAATGAAAATGTTGAAATATCCCCAAAAGTGCCGGTTTTTTTATTCCGATAAGTTGCGCCTAACGAGTCGCAATCATCCTCTACAATCCATAAATTGTACTTCTTTGCAACACGCATTACCTCATCCAAATCAAAGGGATTTCCCAATGAGTGGGCAATCATTATAGCTTTAGTTTTTGGAGATACTGCGGCTTCTATCATATCTGCATTCACATTATGTGTAGCAATATCAACATCAATAAATACCGGGATCGCACCAAATTGCACTATAGGATTAACTGTTGTAGGAAATCCAGCAGCTACCGTTATTACCTCATCACCAGGTTTTATTGCCCGATCACCTAGTCTTGGAGAAGTAAGAGCATAAAAAGCTACTAGGTTAGCAGATGAACCCGAATTTACAAGTAGACATTTTACAGCACCAAAATATTTAGCAAACTCATATTCAAATTGATTAGCAAAACGGCCAGCTGTTAACCACCCATCGGCTACTGATTCTATACACAGCAAAAGGTCATCTTCTTCGATGATTTTGCCGGTTACTGGTATATAATCAACACCAGGAGTCGATATTTTTGTTGTTTTTAACTTCAGATTCTGTAAAAATTCAGCTTTGTTCTCCATATTATTGTTTGTTAACATAATCGTCTATGTTGGTAAATTCAAAATTCGGGTATTCGATCATAAACTTCATGGCAGACAGTCCTCCGGCTAAGGGGCGCAATGCTTTTTGTTTAAGCTTGGATGTTTTAACTGCATTTATTTTAATACGTCCGTTAAAATATTTATTCAACCGTTTTAGTAATTGAACCCTTGACATATAATCTGTGCTGCTAATATGATATACTCCTATCTTATTATCCTTTATTAGAAGGTCAGTGGCTTTTGCGACATCGTAGGCGTTAACAGGTGTGGCAAACTGGTCTATTGGAGCATTAACTGTTAATGTTTGGTTATCCCTTAAGTCATTGATTAAACGTGCGATAAAATTCTTTTTACGTATCTCATCTCCATAAACGTTAGTAATACGTAATATCAATGAGTTGTTATACATACCAACTATTTGTTCAGCCTCTAATTTATGTCGGCCGTAAACGTTTAGTGGATTAACGGTATCATCTTCGAAGTAGGGGCCGCTAGTTCCATCAAATATATAATCGGTTGATATATAAATAAATTTAGCAGCGCTAAGTTTAGCCAGTTCCAAAACTACTTTAGTTGATTCGACCGTTAGTTTATAACTTAGATCGATTTCGTCTTCGCAAAGATCAACATTTGTTAAAGCACCGGTATGTATTATAATGTCCCATTGCGTATCTGCAATGTAAGCCGGAATATTAGCACAATCAAAATAAACAGTATTGGCACTAGCAAAATTCATATGAGTTGCCGTAACCTTGCTGTAAAAACTATCTTTCGAAAGCAACTTAATTAAATTACCACCAACCAAGCCCGAACCACCAATTATCAATACTTTCATATAAAATATGTGTTATTTATATCAAAATTATCAAAGGCATTATCTCGGTCTGACACGATCGGATTTGTGACTCCCCAATCAAAACCAAAGGAATCGTATTTAATTCCGCCTTCTGCTAATTTACTTTGTACTGTCGTTGTATGATACTCTACTATACTTTGATCAATTAAACTTAAAAAACCATGCGCAAAACCTTTCCCCATATAAATAGCATTTCTTGCATCAGCACTAAGCTCTATATAAAAATATTTGCCAAATGTAGCCGATGAATTTCGCAAATCTAAAACAACATCCATAATTTTTCCACTTACCACATACACAAGCTTTCCGTGGTCGTACGGCTGGTGTTGAAAATGCATACCTCTGATTACATCCTTACAAGAAAGCGAGTAAAAACTTTCTGCAAACTTCCAATCAAGGCCGTAATTTGTAAAATCGCCTTCGTGAATCGTTTTTACAAATTCTCCTCTTTTATCTTTAAAAGAAGAGTAATTGATTACGTAAACGTCTTTAAGCTTTGTTTCCTCAATCTTCATATAGCTTGGCTACAGGTTATTGCTATTATATTTATAAACTAGATACAATAAAAGTCTAGCTATTTTAAAAATTTTAAAATCTGCTTTTCCGTAAATACGTCTATAGCTAACTTATCATTATAAAACTCTTTATACCAATCGATGGTGAATCTTACAGCTTCCGTTGCATTAAACTGAGGTTTCCACCCAAGCTCATTTACAGTTTTACTTATATCGAGTTTTAACAAAGCGGCTTCATGTGGTTGATTTAGCATTTCCGGAGACACATATACACCGCTTCCCCAACAATTTATAGCTAATTCAACCATTTGCTTCACAGGCAACGCATCTTCTGCGTTTGGCCCGAAATTATAAGCGTTGGTATACTTGCCAGGGTCTTCTGTTATCTTGGCACCGAGTATCAAATAACCCAACAACGGCTCTAATACATGCTGCCACGGTCTTATAGATGCCGGGTTCCTAACGGTGATAATTTCCTTCTTCCCTAATGCCCTGGCTATATCCGGTATTAGTCTATCTTTTGACCAATCGCCGCCGCCAATAACGTTGCCCGCGCGGCCAACCGCAATGGCTTTTTGATGTTGATTGTGTGTTTTGCGGTTAAAAAATGAATTTCGGTAAGAGTCTATTACTAATTCTGCGCAGGCTTTACTTGCGCTATACGGATCATAACCACCCAGCCTGTCAATCTCGCGGTAAGGATAATCCCATTCATTATTATGATAAACCTTATCGGTGGTAATTAGAACTACATCGCATTTTTTTTGCAATGCCCTAACTCCATCAAGAAGATTTGCGGTTCCAATTGCGTTAACGGCAAAAGTCTCGGCCGGGATGTCGTATGATAATCTAACAAGAGGCTGCGCGGCTAAATGAAATACAAAGTCTGGTTGAAACTCAAAAATGGCGTTGTATAATTTATCACTGTCTCTTAAATCGCCGATAACCGACTGACAAATTTTATCGCCGTGTATTAAATAGAATAGATCATCTTTAGTATTTGGTGAAAGCGCATAGCCTTTTACATTAGCACCCGCAATGCTAAGTATTTTCAACAACCACGATCCTTTAAAACCGGTATGGCCTGTAAGAAATACTTTTTTGCCCTGATATATACTTTTTAACAGTTCTAACATAGCTTACCAGATTTTCCATGTAGCATTGCCACTACTCCACAATTGTTCAAGCTCTATTCTATCTCTCATTGCGTCCATTGGCTTCCAAAAACCCACGTGTTTATAGGCCGCCAACTGACCATCTTCCGCAATTTCCTTTAAAGGTTTTTTCTCCCATTGTATTTCGTCCATATCTTCCTCCAAGTATTTAAAAATACCCGGTTCTAGTACAAAAAAACCTCCGTTTATCCACATACCGTCTCCTTGCGGTTTTTCTACAAAATGCTGTACGGTTCCGTCTTCTTCCATTTCAATATTACCAAAACGGCCAGGAGTCTGTATACAGGTCAAAGTGGCCAATTTACCGTGTTTTTTATGAAATTCTGCCAGGTCGGTGATATTAACATCAGCAACACCATCTCCGTATGTCAACATAAAGGTTTCGCCCTTTACATATTTTTGAATACGTTTAATACGGCCGGCAGTATTGGTAGCTAAACCAGTATCAACCAAGGTGACTTTAAACGATTCGGAATTAGAAAAATGGACATCTATTTTATTTTGTTCTAGCTCGATAGTCACATCCGAGTTGTATAAATAATAGTTTAAAAAATACTCTTTAATAGATTGTTGCTTATAACCCAGGCACAGTACAAAATCATTATAGCCATATGCCTCATATATTTTCATAATGTGCCACAAAATTGGCTTCCCACCGATTTCAACCATCGGCTTTGGCCTGGCTTCGGTTTCTTCCATCAATCGGGTACCTAAACCACCCGCGAGTATTACAACCTTCATTATTTTATTTCTCAATTAGTAATCAATATTTCAACATCGTCTGTTAATGGAAACCCACAGCACATCAGGCATTCATTATCATTTAGCTCTTCAGGTAATCTTTCTATACCAATGGTTTTGACATTTCCGCTTAATACCACAGCTTTACATAATAAACAGCTACCGGTTTGGCACGAGTAGGTCAAATCAATCATTGCATCTAAACCTGCTTCTAAAATGCTTTTCCCTTTTGCTACTTCAACAGATATTAGGTTCCGGTCTTCCAATTTAAAAGCAACATTACGGGTTAACATCCCTTCAAAAACTTTGGGGTCGCGAGTTACTTCAAATTCCTCGTAAAAAATATTTTCATTGGGTATCTTTAGTTTCGCTAACTGTAGTCTTACAGATTCCTTCAAACCCTTTGGCCCGCATATAAAATGAATCGTATTATCCAATTCACCTTCGTTCTCCATAATGTTAAGCACCTTTTCCGGGTCTATACGGCCTTGTATAACATACGGGTGATCATTCTCTACTACTGTTCTTGTATGAAAATGCCAAACCGAAAAATGTTCAGGATAGCGGTTTTTCAAATCAGCTATTTGATCAGAAAATATAGTACTTTCAAAGCTACGGTTCCCATAAACTAGTGTTATATGTTCATAACCCATTTCATTTAACGCAGCCTTAGCAATAGATATTAATGGAGTAATACCGCTACCACTGCCCCATAACACTATATGTTTTCTATCAATATTACCACGCACTTTACTTAAAGTAAAATCACCCATAGGGTGCAAAACTTCTATAACATCACTGGTATTTATTTTATCTAAAATATGGTTGGATACTATTCCTCCCTGTACTCGTTTAACAGTAATGTTCAATGTTTTATCTACGCCTGGTGCAGATGAGAATGAATAAGGGCGTATATATCTACGCCCGTTTATCCTGAATATTAACGTTAAATATTGCCCGGCCTCATATTTTATTTTTTTTAACGCGGGCTGCTTAAAGCATATAGTAACAGTATCTACAGTCTCCTTTACAATTTGTTCAACTTTAAGTGTATACGTCAACATAGCTATCTATTCAAACTGATTTTTTATCACGTAGCCTGATGCTTTCAACAATTTCTCCTTTTTAAAGTGGTTAATGTCGTGCGTCATCATATCGTTAACTAATGCTGCGAGGTTATATTTAGGTACCCACCCTAATTTAGTATTTGCTTTAGTGGGATCCCCAATCAATAATTCAACCTCAGTAGGTCTAAAGTATTTGGGGTCAACGGCTACTACCTCGGTGCCAAGGGCAATTTGATAATCCAGATTACTGCAGGCAATAACATATCCTTTTTCATCTACGCCCTCACCTTTAAACTCAATAGCGATACCTGTTTCTGCAAAGGCCATGCGTACAAATTCGCGGACCCGTGTGGTTACTCCTGTTGCAATAACAAAATCCTCAGGCTTATCTTGCTGCAGTATCAGGTACATAGCTTCAACATAATCTTTTGCATGCCCCCAATCGCGCTGAGCGTCCAAATTTCCTAAATAGAGTTTGTCCTGAAGCCCCATTGAAATTTTTGAAGCTGCGCGGGTAATTTTGCGCGTAACAAATGTTTCGCCACGCAACGGGCTTTCATGGTTAAACAGAATGCCGTTACAGGCATACATCCCATAGGCCTCGCGGTAATTAACTGTTATCCAATAAGCGTACATTTTGGCCACGGCATAGGGAGATCGCGGATAAAACGGCGTAGTTTCTGATTGCGGTACAGCCTGCACTAAGCCATATAATTCGGATGTAGATGCCTGATATATCCGTGTTTTTTTCTCGAGACCTAAAATGCGAAGCGCTTCAAGCAGACGCAGCGTACCAATGCCATCGGCATTTGCGGTATACTCAGGCGTATCAAAACTAACTTTAACATGAGACATTGCACCCAAATTGTATATCTCATCGGGTTGTACTTCTTTTATTATGCGTATAAGGTTGGTTGAATCTGATAGGTCTCCATAATGAAGTGTTAATTTTACATTAGTTTCATGCGGATCTTGGTATAAATGGTCAATCCTATCGGTGTTAAACAAAGAACTTCTCCTTTTAATACCATGTACTTCATACCCCTTTTTTAGTAAAAATTCAGTCAAATAAGCGCCGTCCTGACCAGTTATGCCTGTTATTAAAGCTTTTTTCATGTTTGTTGTTGCAACAATCGTTTTTTATACTAATTGAAATTTAATTTTAAAATCATTATATGCTAAAGCTATCCCTTGTTTTAGCGTTACTGTATGTTTCCAACCAAGTTGATGTAATTTTTGTACATTCATTAATTTACGCGGCGTGCCATCGGGCTTAGTACTATC
>Ga0075040_1106140_pt1 | contig 9552 bp, 4 predicted proteins | sample OrgsoiRN2013_057_FD_67572 | JGI IMG/M metagenome (GOLD analysis project Ga0075040, IMG submission 67572) | Permafrost soil microbial communities from the Arctic, to analyse light accelerated degradation of dissolved organic matter (DOM) -... | ecosystem: Environmental > Terrestrial > Soil > Tundra...
GGCAAGGTCTCTCTGCGAGCACAAAAAAAACGCCCCGGTAAATACCGGGACGTTTGATATTAAAGTGATTTTGTTGTGATTAGAATTTAAACGGCATATACCAGCCATTAGGGTCAGATAACTTAGCAAGCACCGCGGGGGCTGCCGGGTTTCCTTCTCTTAACAATTTTTGATAAACCTTTTGGGCCAGTACAGACGCATCGCCGCGGCGGCGGGCCACACGTACCAAATCTCCCCAACGGTAACCTTCAAACGATAATTCGCGCGCGTCTTCCTGCAGTATCTCGTTCTCCATGGTTATTTTATCATTATTCAAATAAATGCTTGCCGGCAAGGGCGTCAATAATGCCCGGCTACGGGTACCCCCCTCACGATACCAGGTGCCGTGCCAATTTTGCGGGCCGCCTAAACGCGCGTCCACATCGTACGGTGGTGGCAAAAAGGTTTGCGAAACATTGGTAGGATCACTCGGATATGGGTTTGGTGCATAAACAAGCTTAACGCCCTGGGTTATTAGCGCATAGGCAAATTTCACCTGGTTATCGTTAACGGCAGCCTCGGCAAAATGGTTTTGCATAGCGGCAGTGCGGTAAAGCAACCAATATCCCGGCTTTTGTATGGTGCTAACGGGCTGAAAAGTGGTATTGTTTAAATAATAGTACAATGGTTTGGCAATAACTACCTGCCCGTTAATGGTACGTACAGCAATTTTGCCGCGCGCATCATAGGGATAACCGTTAGTTTGAACCTGCGTGTTCCAGTTATCCAGCATTACCTGCGATGCGGTTAGCTTATAACTGCCGCCCACATTAGCAAAAAGATCAATAAAGGGGTCGGTCGGTCCAAAAGTAGTGTTAAATGGTATGCGCCATAACAACTCCATCGATAAATCTGTAACCACCGTAGGGTTGGAAAATATTTGTCGCCATCCGTTGGTTTGGTTGTCAGTAAGGCTTGTTTCACTACTACCATAAGCAATTCCAAGACCTCCCGATTGGCTGGAGCCATTGTTTTGATACGATGTTACTTTATATTGTTCGTAATAATTTTCGGAAGCGTTGTTAAAACCGCTGGCTGCTGTACCATAATCAGTTAAAATACGGTAAGTGGAAGATGCCAGGTTATAATTACCCGCCCAAAGGTTAATATCCGCTTTAACCGCGTATTTGTTAATAAACACAATGTTTGTGGCCGTAGCATCAACCGATAGGTTTAACGATGTGCTTGTTGAACCTGTAATAGGATCGCTTGTAGGGTAGAAATCAAGGTAACGGGCAGGATCGTTCATAAAGGCTGCCAGTTTAGGTATAAGCTGATCCAGCGTTATCCTGGGGAATTTGGTCGCGTCATTCAGGTCTGTAAGATTTGATAACGGGTCGGTTACATACGGTATAGTACCATATTGGGTAGCCACTTGCAAATATAACCAGCAACGCAGCGCGCCAATGTCCGAATAGCGGGCCTGGTAATCAATTGGCTTCAATTTACCGGTAGCCAGCATATCGTTAAAATGATACATCGCATCGTTACAGGCCAGTATTACTTTATACCAAGGTTTTGGATCTGTCCATGGGTTGTCGGTAGTTTCGGTATGCGTGTTTAATTGATTCAGGTAAACATCCGCATTAGCAGTTGGGCTCATTAAATCGGCACGCAATTCATTAAGTACAACGTACCGGTCGGCAAGGCTCATAAACTGCCCGTAAATACCTATCACCGCCGCGTTGGCATCATAAATATTTTGGTAGGCATTCGTAGCGTCCACCGCGTCAACAGGTTTTACATCAAATATCTTTTTGCATGAAAACGTGCTGATTAAAAGGCAAAGCAGGCTTGCTTTATAAATAAGTTTTATTTTATTCTTTCTCATAATCTATTCCAAATCATTTATACTATTATATACCGATACGTACACCTAACTGCACGGTTTTAAATTGTGGCTCAAGGGTGGTATCTATACCTTGCAGCAAAACGTTTTCGTTGGCGGCAAATTCCGGATCGTAACCCATATATTTTGTAAAAGTTAACAGGTTAGTGCCGGTGGCATATACCTTAATGTATTTCACAAACTTATATTTTAAAGGCACGTCATAATTTACAGTTAAAGTACGCAGGCGCAGGTACGAGCCATCTTCTAACCAACGGTCAGAGAATGAAGAGTTGCCGCTTGGATCGCCGTACGATGCTCTTGGGATGTTAGTGATCTGTCCATCGGCCCTCCACCTGTTATTAATAGCCAGGGTTTGATTATATGGGCTTGTTTCTGATTCTAATATACGGCGGGTGTAGTTGTAAATGCTTCCGCCTTTTCTATAGGTAAATAGCGCGTTAAGGCTAATTCTTTTATAAGTAAAGCCGGTTGATATCCCACCTGTAAAATCAGGGTTAGGGTTGCCAATTACTTGTTTATCGGCAGCATCAATAACATGGTCGTTATTTACATCAACAAAACGCATATCGCCGCCCTGTTGAGGAACCAAAACGCCGCTTGAATTCCTGACGCTGATGCCGGCAGCAGCGGCCTGAGCGTTTGAACTGTATACGCCGTTGGTTTTGTAGCCATAAAACTGGCCAACCGGTGCACCTACCGCGGTTAAAATATTCGCTCCGGCATAGCTGTTTATAATGCTACCTGATGGCAACACAGTCATCCTGTTTTTGTATGATGAGATGTTAAAGCCTAAATCCCATTTAAATACAGGTGTGCTGATCACGCGGCCGCTTATACTCAATTCGCCGCCGGTTGTCCGCATACCACCATCATTGGTTAATTGGTAAAGGATACCCGCTGCAGACGGCAGCGCGGTTTGAGTGATCATTTTATCGGTTGTATTGCGATAAATGTCAGCAGTGATGTTTAACCTTTCCTGGAAGAATGAAGCGTCCAAACCGAGATCAACCTTTTTGCCGCTTTCCCATTGCAAGGCAGGGTTGCCAAAATTGGCCCTAACTAAACCTTGTACACCAAATAGATTTTGTGATATATAGTATTGGCGCGCGGTGTAATTACCTACGTCATCATTACCTGTTAAACCAAAGCTTGCACGTAATTTCAACAATTCAAGGAATTTAAGATTAGCCATAAACTTCTCAGATGACACTACCCATGCGCCGGATACAGACGGCAACACTGCATAGCTTATACCACCCAGGTGCATGGCTCCCGGAACATTAGTACCAAAGCGCGATGAAGCATCAGCAGCTACGTTAAAACCAAGTATATATTTATTATACAGCTGGTAATTTACGTTAAAGTAGTTGTCCTGCCAACGATATGAACCAACATCACCGCCGGTTACACGCAGCGATGGAAGGCCGTTATTTACGGTTACCAATTGGTCGATAGCCGAGTTATACGATAAATCGGTATTAACGTTTGAACTTGATTGTGTAAACCTTGTGCCTATGTTAACGCCTAACTGGTGTATGCGGTTAAATGTGCGGTTGTAAGAGAAATAGGTATCACTATAAATGTTAAACAAGCGTTGTACCTGGGCACCCAAGCGGCTATCGGCAATTGCGCCACTGATGGCCAGTGTATCATCGGTTACACCAGCGCGCGGTATAAAGGTAGTTTCGCGCACTTTATCGGATGTTACGCCAATGGTTGTTTGTACACTAAGGTATTTACTAAGCTCGTATTTAAAGTTGAAATTACCGAAGAAGCGATAATTTTGATTAAATTCCTGCGAGAACTTGGAAATTGCGGCAGGGTTACTATAACCAAATACGTCAACATCTGCCTGATTTGGTGATTCAACGCCTGTTGCGTTAACCTGTTGTACACGCAGCAATGGAGATTTTACCAAACCCAAAAATATGGGGTTTGTTTTTGGTGACAGGCCCTGATCTTTCAATATTTGATTATTGTACGCAAATGATAAGGTAGTGTTAATTGTAAAATGTTTGCTGATATTTAAGTTACCGTTAAACCTGGTGCTATATTTTGTCAGATCGGTTGTGTTGGTAATACCTTTGTTATCGCCATAACCTAATGATAATACATAGCTGGCAATTTCGTCACCACCAGATACACGCAGGTTCATATTTTGGTTGAAACCGTTTTTGTAAGTTTGTTTCTGCCAATCAGTATTGTTGTGATACGCGTAATAAGTACCACTGTTAACATTATCATTCATGTACGGCTGCGCTGCAATTTGGGCAGATGTCATAGAACTGGTGCGCAATACATCCGACAAATAAGTACGGTAATCGTCGGCCTGCATTATAGGCAACAAACTACTTTGCGGCATGTAGTTATAACCGCTATATAAGCCCAAATCAATTTTTGTAGCCAAATCCGGATGACTGTTTGTTGATAATAAAATCACTCCGTTGCTGCCTTTGGTACCGTAAATACCGGCCGAAGCATCTTTCAAAATGGTGATATTATCTACATCGTGCAGATCAAGTTCGCCGTATGGATTAGTAATGTGCCCCGCTATAATTGAATTTCCGAAGTGGTTGGTCTCGTATATCATACCATCAACTACCAGCAATGGTGCATTGGTGCCATATAGCGAACTAAACCCACGTAAAAACAAGTTGGCGCCAATATTTGGTGTGCCCGAACGGCGTACCACATTCAAACCAGCTACCTTACCCTGCAAATAAGAGTCGGGCGTTTCTGCGCTGTTTGCGTCCCAGGCGCCAAGCGTATTAATATTGGCAACAGCATTTGGCTGTTGCGTTACAGGTACTTTTGCCTCAAAAGGCATACGGGCCCGGTCATATATAGATACGTAGGCATCTTCAAAAAGCAAAGCATCGGGCAGTGTTTTACGCCCTTTAAGCGGTATCTCTTTTTGTTGAAAATTTTGCCCGCTGGCTACCAGTACCACATCGTAATTTGGAACCGTGATGGTAAAGCGGCCCTGATCATTGGTGATAGCGCCTGAGTAGCCGGGTACACTGATATTTATACCGGCCAATGGCTTGCCTGTAGCTGCGTCTTTAATAACACCGCTTATTTTGCTGCCTTGCGCCCGCGCTATCGAATCTGTTTTGTATCGGGCAATACTATCAGCTAACCGAACCGATATACTATCTGTTTTCTGCGCTATAGCTTTTACACCACCAAACAGGCATAAAAGGAGCAGTAAACTTATTGATTTAGTAAAATTTTGCATAGTTAAGGTTAAATAGTTATTGTAATATAGGTGTCAGTTTAATATAGTCGGCCAAGATAGTGCCTAAATTGCCAACCGTACTGGTTTGCCCTACTAAGTACATATTGATTGAATTATATTTAAGTATGTTGAGGTTACCGCTCACCATGTTGAGGGTTTGATTGGCAACTGTTGTACTCGTAGCGTTTGACGCAAACGCAATCTCATTATAATTATATGGCGCTACATTTTTATATGGATAACTAACAACCGGTGTAATTGTATATACATTGGTGGTGGTGTTAAGTACGGCGCCTGTTATCTGTCCAAACGTTAACCTTTCCTGTATTTGCCCCGGTATATACGGATCGTTAGTACCACCCGTAGTATAGCCGGTCGGTACGCCAGCTGTTAAGGTGGGTGTAAGGGGTGTATGTGTATACGCGGTATCGTTTATGGCGCGAATAGTTATGGTATACTGGCAGGTGTACATGTTACTTAATCTGTAAGCCGCGGTATAAGCCGATATGGTTGAGGTATTGTTCATCAAATCGCGGTATTGTACACCGTTGTTATCAACGCGCAACCTTAAATTGTTTGTGCCACTACCCTGCTTATAAAAACTAACCTGTTCGCCTTGTACTATAATTGGCGTTATTTTATCGGCAACGTTAAAGTTACAGGCATTCACCACATATACTATACCATTACTGGCCAGGTAAGTTGACACAATTGCACTTTTATCCAGCGGTACGTTCACACCATTTACTGATTTTAATATATTAACACCCGCTGCTAAGCTGGCTGGTAGTACAAGCCCCCTGATGGCTACGTCTTTTAAAACGTTAAAGTTTGATAGTAAATTAACTGTGGTATCTGTGGAGCTGGTAACAAAATATTTTTTCACTTTATTCTGCTCGGCAGTTAAGGCAGCATCGTTCAATATAATATAGGTATATAAACTATCTTCCGAAGCCAGGGCAGCAACTTTGTTAAAATACTTATTTAATGTTACCACGCCGGTGTTAGGCACTAAAACAGGCTTACCTGAAACCGGATCGATATGGTCTATCGTAGCTTTTGTTGTATCAACATAACTACTGTCGTTACGGGCGATATATGCCGCTTGCAAACCCGCTGTAGCTGTTAAACTCCTGGCATATTGCGAGATGTTTAACTTGTACGACAATGCCTTATCAATAACATCAAGCACGCCATTTCTTACATATTGGTTTACTGATGTAATATTGGCGTCCTCAACTGTAGTGGGCGTAAACGTTACATTTTTACCGGTTAACACCCTTATCCTTACCGATGGTGCAGTTAAACCTGTTGTTAAATAAGCCTGGTTAGCAATGTGGCTGGCAACAAACAAATGCAGTTGTGCTGTATCGGCAACTATTGCGGGGTCCATGGTAGCAAGGGCCGCGTTTGTTGGTGCCCAAACAGTATACGTTTTTGAACCGGCAAGTACTTTATCAAAGCCTATTTTGGTCAAATAGCCTGCAAATACACTAAGATTGCTATTAGCCTGTATTTGTTGAAACAGGTTAATGTTCAGCTGCTGATCAACCACGGCATCGCGCTGATCCCACTGCTTTTTGCAACCTGCAAACGCCAGCGCTGCAAACAGTAGCATTAAAAAATATTTGTTTCTATAGTGAGTCATTATCAAATTGGTTTGTTTATCAATAATATTTTTATGTCCTGTTTGTTACGGAACTAAGTTTCCGGCATGTCCCAGCCTTGGGTGCACCTGGTCCATCGTAACCGGCCTAAACTCAACCACGTCCAAAGTAAAGGTCTTGGCATCGCCGGATCCCGCCGTAGCTTCAAACCTGATCTTATGGTGATCGGTAGTTGCAATGTTTACAATACCCAACAACCTGCCTACAAAGTCGTAATAAGGGTGAGCAACAACATTCACCGGCGCGTCCGAGTAGCTTTTGAAGCCCCTCGCTTCGGCTTGCGCGTCTGTTTCAGCTATGTTCAATTGGTCACCATCGTTAAAGGTATTGGCCAATGAAACGTTATCAAAATATGCCGGTATAACCTGGCTGGCCGACTGCCTTACATAATCAACCCAAATTTTGTACTGGCCCCTCACTATTACCGGCGTTACAAACTCGCACGATTGTACACCGTTGCTGCCTGTGCGCCAGCGCAAACCTAACAGCAGGTTATCATCATTAAAATAATAGTTACCTGCAGCTACCGGTTTTGCCAAAGAGCTATAAGTTACATAAAGAGGATTAGTTGTACCTTTCTCGGTAATACCGGCAATAGTGCCCGCTGGAAACTGTAAACTGGTACCATTACCACGGTACAAGCCTGGCGAACGCAAAATTTCAGGCTGCACCGCCACATCAAAATAAACAGGAGATGGAAAACGTATTTTAATGCTGTAATTACCCACCGACTTATAGGTGACACCGCCTATAACTGCGGTATAAGCCCGCGCGCTATGCAGTACCCCGTTTGAGGCTGACACATCGCTGTTAGGGCGGTACAGCTGCTGTCCAAGTTCAAGAATGCCGTTAAAAGTATCGTTGTTGATCAACACGTCCTGACCCAGCAACTGACTGGTAGTGATTTCAAGCGGTGCCAAGGTAGGGTGCGATGTTGTTATGGCGATGTCGGATATATACGACAACTCGGGCCAAATATGATAAGCGGCATACAGCCACAAACTATCGGCGTGGTTGGTAGGATCGCCTTTGGTTGAATATTTTGTCACCATCGCGGCGTAATTGGCATAGCCGCTTGCAATAAGCGCGCTGTCTGTTTCACCAATAACTGTTAAATACTTACGGTTAATATTTGTACCCGTAAAGGACGATGCAGGTACATTTAACGTATCATAAAAATGGGTGGCTTTTAAAATAGCAGTAAATATGGTGTATTTGCTATTTTGCTCAATAGTTTGTGCCAGGGTTAATGCGGCCGGAACCAACACGTTATCAATAACATGTATTAAACCGTTACCCACCTTAATATTAGCGGTAACCAAATTTGCCTGCTTATTAATGGTAATATTTGCAGTACCGTTTACAGTTGATGTACCTGTAACCAGGTATTGACCAATAGTAGTTGGCGTGCGCAATTTACCATCGCTAAAATACTGCGAGCTTAAGGTATCGGCAATAAGCGCAATACTTACCAGGCCTTTGGCTGTGGCAGCGCTGATAGCATCAACACTCGCTGTGTTGGTAGCCTTTAGATACGCGTTTACACCCGCGTTGTTAGGTAAAAAAAAGGTGTAAGTACCATAGGTATCCAAAAAGCTGGCGTACCCTGCTTTATCAACAATCGATTTAAACAGCGAAAACTGATCGGGGTTTTGCACCATATAATCGTATATGTTTACAGTACCACTGGTATTATACGTAAGGTGATTTTGCTTGCAACTGTTTAAACAGGCCAGCAGCATTATGCCCGATATTGCTACCAGCATAACTGTTTTAATCCTATTCATTAATGTTTTCATATTATATGAGATTTTCTTTTAAATATTATTTATAGAATGGATTTTGTACAAGGTTCGGATCATTCTGCAGATCATATTTCGGTACAGGGAAGTAAAGGAAGTTAGGATCCTTTATTTTTGCTAATACCGATTGTTGGTACAAACCGTTTACGCTTTCCTGGGCTGCAGCCTGTAGCAGATCTAACCGCGCAAAGCTGTTCCTTTTCGCGTTCCGCAATAAATCATACCAGCGTTTACCCTCAAAGGCAAACTCGCGAGCACGTTCAGCCACCAGGTAAGTAGTAAGCCCGTTAACATCATTTACTGACGGACTTAGAGCCGACGTTGGCAGCGCGTGTGCACGTGTGCGTATCTGATTAATCAAATCAAGCGCATCCTGGCCGCGGCCGGTGGTGTTAATACAAGCCTCAGCTTTCATCAGCAACACGTCAGCATAGCGGTAAACAATCCAGTGCGCATACGATACATCTATTGTACGTAACGAGTTAGGGTTAAACGCGATAAATTTGTAGATGCTTTGATCGGCAAGGTGAACAGCAACATCAATACCCCGTATATCTACGTTGGTGGCCACCAACGGATCGGTGGTGTAATAGTTATCTATAATATTGGGATCGGATCTATATTGATTTTTAACCGTTGGAGCAAATAAGGCGAAATATGGGTTTAATTGCTGTGAATCGAATTGAATTTCAAATATCCCTTCAACCGAGTTTCCGTTAACATACAAATTGGTAAACCAGTTTGCATCTCCCGGAACCAAACCGTATTTACCCGAGTTGATAATCTTGTCGCAAGCTGTGATACAATCAGCATAATTATCCATCCATAATGCAACGTCGGCCTGCAATGCATTTACCGTAAACCGGTTGATACGTCCGCGATCCGATGCCCTGTCCACATACGATACCGGAGCCAGCGTTTCAGCCAGTTTTAAATCGGCAACAATTTGGGTTA
>Ga0075040_1096811_pt1 | contig 9429 bp, 8 predicted proteins | sample OrgsoiRN2013_057_FD_67572 | JGI IMG/M metagenome (GOLD analysis project Ga0075040, IMG submission 67572) | Permafrost soil microbial communities from the Arctic, to analyse light accelerated degradation of dissolved organic matter (DOM) -... | ecosystem: Environmental > Terrestrial > Soil > Tundra...
AAAAAGTAAGGGCAAAGTGCAGGAACTCCATTTTGCGCGTGAAGAACAAATAGGTGGCGAAGCCCAGCGGTACCGGTATCCAGCACAGATAGAAGAGGCCGCCGACAATATCCATCCATCTATGCTGATTGATGAGCCAATACTCGTTAGCGGTAATTAGCTTGCCGTTGTAGTGGATGCCGAACAGGCTTTTCTCAAAGTTATAAAGGCCTGCTATGCTTACCTTATTAACCATATAGTTAGGCAGCGCCTTCATATAATCAAAAAGGATCCAATAAACGGCAAAGATGCTAAAGCCAAGAATGAATTTTCGGGTTCCGGTCGAAATGTAAAACAGGCTGTTCACAATGGCTACAAATACGATCTGATCGCTTTTAAAGCCCAATAAATACCAGGTAAGCAGCAGGTAGGCAACAGACAAACTGGTTAATACCGTAATAGATTTGGCATTGACGTATACTGCCTGCCCGGAAGTATTCATTTGGAAAGACTATTTTTTTGCAAAATCCGAACGGAAGATCTTATCCCAAAATGGTGAGCTTACGCCGTACCCTTTACTTGGGTCGCCGTAGTGGTGCAGCATGTGGTGCTGTTTAACACGTTTCCAAAGGCCGCCTTTAAAATTAAAATGGTGGATAGCGTAATGGCCTATATCGTATACCAAATAACCTAAAATAAAGCCGGCGAAGAAGCCGAATACATAACCATCGGGCAATAAAGCTTTAAACAGGAAAAAGAAACCTAAAGCCAAAGGCACACTGGCCGATAAAGGCATTACCAAACGCTTGGCATCGCTTGGATAATCGTGATGTACGCCGTGGAAGATAAAGTGCAAACGCAAACCCCAGCTTGATTTGGGTACAAAGTGGAATACAAAACGGTGGAGTATATATTCCGTAAGCGTCCACACAAACAGGCCCGCAACAAACATTTCGATATAATTTACAATACCCAAACTTAGGCTAAATAATGCCATATAGCTGCAATAAGCCATTACAGGGATGTATACGTACAAAGGCACCGTAAAATGCACTTTAGACAGACCTTCTAAAAAGTCGCTCTTAAACATTCTCACACTCTCGGTGGAGTTTGAAACATAATTTTTTTTCATATCTCAATCAGGGTTTAAAACGCTCCAATAGCTCTTTCCCGGTTGCGGGATCGGTGCCTTGCATCTCCACATAAACAATGTTGGGTATCCAAAACGATCCGCCTTCAATTTTCACAAATATACGATTTAGTATCGCTTGCTTCTTGTCGATTTTTGTAAAAATATGATATTTCCCGTCAGTATTTTTTATGAGGCTAAGGGCCATTTTTTTATAGGCTACAAAGCGCACATCGTACTCGTCGTTCTTTGTTTTGGTAGCATTAACGCCGTAGGCAAACTTGCGTTGTATGTAGTTCAGCTCCTCTTTCTGGCCTTTTTCGGCGTAACGTATCCAGTAAATGTGTAAAGGGTCTTTACTGTCCAGCTCGCCGTTCTTGTCCATGTTCAGGTCGTATATCAGTGTATTGGTATTTGGGTCGCGCTGTATATAAAATAACCGGGGCACATTGGCGGGTTCAGGAAAAATAATCTCCTTTTTACGCTTTGCCGCAGCAGCAGTATCGGTACCGGAATTTAAAAGATTGATTTTTTTACTTGCGAAACCCTGCAAAAATAAGGAGACGAATAAAAAAGAGAATAATAAACGCATTAAGAATTTTGATTTTTTTCTTTCTCTAACAGTGACTTTTGGGCTTCAATAAGCCTGTTTATCGCTGTAATGTTTGTTAAAATGGCCATAGCTACAATGGGGAATGTAAATATGGTAATAGTTTCAAAGAGATGATATTTTATGCCGGGGACAAAAAGCTTGTAATTGCCACCAATATACATAGACGCCACGCCGCATGCTATGGCAAACACTCCGATGGTAACTACCCGCTCGGGGCGCTGCATCAGGCCGCCTTTACATTCAACACCCAGGCTTTCGGCGCGGGCGCGGGTATAGCTTACCATCATCGACCCGATCATCGCTACGAAGGCCGCAATTGAACTGATGAAATAATGATGGGCAACCAGGTAATAGCAGATACCCAGGAACATGATCAATTCGCTGTAACGGTCAACAACCGAATCGTATAATGCCCCAAACGTCGATTTCATATTGCCCAGGCGCGCTACCTGCCCGTCAAGCATATCAAACAAGCCTGCAAATAATATCAGGCCGCCTGCCCAGCCTACGTAGCTCAGGTCGCCGCGATTGCCTTGTTCGGCACCTTTAATAAATATAACGGCTACGCCTAAATTTAAAATAAAGCCAATGGTAGTAACCGCGTTAGGTGTTAGACCTAATTTGATGAGTACCTTAACAAAAGGGTCAATCACCTTATAAATACCTAACTGTAGGTTGGTGCGTACCGATGTTGTTGCCTGCGTTTCCATTGTCTGCTATATTCCCGCCCTAAAATTACGCAAAATTAAAAATCAAAAACAGCCCTTGTCCTAATTCCCCAGGTGGCAATGCCGGGATGATCTAAATAAGTAAAGCGCCTAACCAGGTTAACCCCTATAAACTTAAAAATATTCTCGATACCTACACTTCCCTCAATATAGGGCGTTTTGCCCAGGGCGTAAGTAAGCGGTGTACCATCTTTTTGTAACGGGAACTGGTATAATGCGGGGTGCAGTGCCGGATTATTTTCATCGCCCACGCCGCCGTATATTATTTTAAACGCAGCGGCTTCGCGCAGTTTTAATTTTTTTAACAAAGGCACTTTGTTGAAGAAAAAGCCTTCGAAATGCTGATCTATTTTTAACGATACCGAACGGTCGCTCACAAACTCAAGGAAGTTCATCAGGTTGTACGATTGTATATCGTAGGCATAAGTTTGATTGGCATTGAAAATATCCAACAAAGGATATGGCACTGTCCCGAAGATCCGGTTAAATTCCAGGTTCACATCTGAATATCCTAAAACAGATTCCAGGAAGTGGCGGTCAAGGCGCAGATCAATATTTTTATAATCGTACGAGCTGTGCAATACATTTTTAAGGCCCTGTGTATAATTAAGCGTAATTACCGGATCGGGCGTTGGGATTGGGATACGGTAAATTTTCCCCTGGTAAAACTGTTCGTGCGGGGCGTAACGCAAGGTTATCGATGCCTCGGTAGTGGTTAGGTTGTTCACCACATTCGGCGTGGCGCTGCCCGCGTTACCGATAAAGTATAACGATCCTGCCGGCGTTTGCGTCCAGTTGCTTAATTGCAGCGCATACGAGAAATGGCTCAAATACTCGTGTACATAATTAAATTTATAATAATCGTTGTACAGGTATTTGTCGTTCTCGCCGCGCTTAAATGATAGCAGAAAGTTATCTTCCTCTACAAACTGCAAATTTTGTCCCGGTATTTTTGTGTCGCGCTGATAACTGGCCCTCAGGTAGTTTTGCGGAAATTTGTAGATCGATTTATCGTTGAGCGAATAAGTGCCGCTAAAGAAGTATTTCCATTTCTGATCCTTAAACCCATAAGCGCCGTAGGTTTCAAAATAGTAGCGTTTACTTAATGCGGGGGTAGTTCGGCCACCCAAACGCAACCTTAAGCCCTCTATTGGGTTAAAACTGTAAAACGTATTGGCGGGGCCAACCTCAAATGCGCCAAACGATTTGTAACCGGCCAGCAGCAGGGTAGCTATATCGACTGTCCGGCGGTACGATGGCATTTTTTTCAGGCTATCAATATTTGTATAAACCTTCGCCTCAGCGGTTGTAAGCGTATCTAAACGGTTTTTGGCCCAAAATTCTTCGCTGCGGTGCTTGGCCGCGTCCGATGCTTCCTCGTCAGGAAGCGAATAGGTAGTATCTGGCCGCTGCTTATTGACGATGTAATCCTTAAAGGTGATTGTCCTGTCGCCGAAGATGCCCCCTTTCCCATTTTTATTCAGGCCAAAATCGGCCAGGATATCGCTTTTGCTTAGGTGGTAGCGATTATCCGGGTTTTGCTCAAACTCCAGGTTAACCTGCAGCGATTTTACAAAGTTAAGGTTAATGTCTTTATTAATAACCAACTCGGCCTTTTGCACAGCGAAGTTGCCATCCTGGGTGATATATATCTTGCCCTCAAACAGCATGTCAGTCGTATTACGCGGCGTAAAGGTCAGTTCAATCAGCTTGTTGTTATTGATCACAACGGTATCTGATATAAAGAATTTATAGAACGTGGGAGCTAAATCAGCTATCGGGCTTAAAAAGTTATTGGTGATCAGGAAGATGTTGTTTTGGTAGATATCTATATCGGAATAGATATGTTTGATGTATTGGGCAAAGCCCTGATCATCCATAAACTCGCCAAAATTAACTGCCTTTTCGCCCAGCATAACCGTACGTTTATGTTCGGGCGATTTGCGGTAATAGTTTTGCGATAGTTTCTCGTCAATATACATTGGTAACAGCGACTTGCCGGGCACCAGTGTAGTATCGCGGTTATTTAGTACAAACGCGTATTTTTTGAAGAATTTTGTCTCGGCTAATTTATCGGATACGTTGATGAACGATAGTTGCAGTTTATCATAAGCCTTGTATTCCACAAAATCGTAAGCTTCGGGGCGGTTTTGAGCCTTATGCGCAATCACCTGCCTAATCAATTCGACCGCAGGATTGTCTTTGTTTTTATATTTCTCCTTTTTTGCGCCTACCACATCAACTTCCTGTAAGGCTTCGGCAATAGGTGTCATTTTAATGGCCACAGCCTGTTCCTTGCCGGCCACAATGTTTATAGTTACAGGTTTGTAACCAACATAGGTGGCCTTTATCTGCATAAACTTTTGGGTGGTGCGCAGCGTATATTTACCCTGATCGTTACTGTTGGTGCCGACGTTAGAGTTATTAAAAGCGATGGTAACAAACGCAAGTGGCTGACGGTTGGTAGCATCGGTAACGGTACCTGTAACAACGGTTGTTTGCGCGAATACCGTTGTACAGCAAAATATCAGTATAGGTATTAGTAAATTTTTAACAATTTCTTTAAAACTCATTTCAGTCAACGTACAGTTATCGCAATACAAACTTTTTTAATCCTGATTAATTGCAGCATATTTAATTTATTATGCAACAATTAACATTTTTTAGCATTAAGCTTGTATCAATAGGGGTAAAACGCTTCTTAGCGTCAATAAATTAAACTCACCTGTTCAATATCAAATGGCAACCAAACTGTATACGGTTTAAACCAATGCGTGGTTTTTCCCCGATAAAACAGCTGCAAAGGGCTCTTAACAAAACAAATCAAAGGTAAAAAAAATCCGAACGGACTATTGTGGTCGAAAAGTCAAACGTTGTAACACGCATGTTTCGTGACTAAATTTTTACATTGAAAAGGTTAAGGGCCAAAGCTGCCTGCAATATTAAATTTGTATAAACCCCGGCCAATACATCATCAAACATCACTCCCCAGCCCCCGGGCAATGCTTCGACTTTGCGAATGAACAAAGGTTTAACAATGTCAAAAAAACGGAACAATATTAATGCAGCTAAAACAATTTTCCAGTTTACCGGCAAAAAAGCAGACTGATAGCCATGCCGGCAATCTCGTCAATTACCACTCGGCCATGGTCTTTACCCCAAATGGCCTCAACAACGTTGCCGCTCCAAACACCTAATGCGGTTACACCAATCGTAATTAAAATAGAAGGTATTAATAAAGGATAACCACCGGCCCAGGCCAAGTACCAGCAAATGCAGCAAGCAACAGCGGCTACTATGCCCGCCCTTTTGCCAATATAGCCAATGCCCAGGCCGGTGGAGATCAGTTTATGAAAAAGCATTATTTTGCAAACACGTCGTCGTAGTAATCAAGCCCAAGGTGCGTGATCAGGTCTTCGCCCATTAAATAGCGCAGGGTGTTTTCCAGTTTGATCAGTTGTTTAAAAATGTCATTCTCGGCAGGTAAGCCCGGCGCGGTCTGTGGCGATTTAAGGTAGAACGATAACCACTCTTGTATGCCGACCATACCGGCACGTTTTGCCAGATCGATAAACAAAGCCAAATCTAAAGCAACCGGTGCCGCCAGGATTGAGTCGCGGCACAGGAAGTTGATCTTGATCTGCATTTTGTAGCCTAACCAACCAAAAATGTCGATATTATCCCAGCTCTCTTTATTATCGCCATGCGGCGGGTAGTAGTTGATGCGGATCTTGTGGTAGATATCACCGTATAGATCGGGGTTATCTTCAGGTTTCAGGATATCTTCCAGTACACCCAGTTTTGATACTTCCTTGGTTTTAAAGTTATCCGGATCATCCAATACCAAGCCATCGCGGTTACCCAGGATATTGGTACTGAACCAGCCACGAACACCCAGCGAGCGTGCCGCCAAGCCCGGCGCTAAAATGGTTTTCATCAGGGTTTGGCCAGTTTTAAAATCCTTACCGGCGATTGGCGTTTTGGTCAATTTTGCCAGTTCTATTAACGCCCCGGTGTCGACAGTTAAGTTCGGCGCGCCGTTTACAAATGGCACACCCAGCTTTAAGGCCGCGTAAGCGTACAGCATACTTGGCGATATCAGGTGATCATCGGCATCTAAACCAGCTTCAAATTTGGCAAGGCTGCTATGCACGTCCGATCCTTCAAAATAGATCTCTGTCGATCCGCACCACAGTACCACCACGCGGTTCAAGCCGTTAGTTTCCTTAAAATTTTGGATATCGGCCATCAACTGGTCGGCCAATTGGCGACGTGTGCCCGTTTTTACGTGGGTACCTGTTAGGTTTTTTGCGTAGTTTTTATCAAAGGCAGCCTTCATCGGCACTACCTTTTCTAATTCGGCTTTAACCGAGAATAGCAGACCCGGCTCCAGCACCTGGGCATTCATGGCCGCTTCGTATACATTGTCCGAAAAAACGTCCCATCCGCCAAAAACGATATCGTTAAGGCCCGCCAATGGTACAAAGTCTTTAATTTTAGGGTTACGGTTTTCGGTACGTTTACCTAAACGGATGTTGCCCATTTGCGTATGCGACCCGATAGGTTTCGAAATGCCCTTCTTCACGGCCTCAACGCCGGCAATAATAGTAGTGGCAACTGCACCAAGGCCGGGTATCAAAATACCCAATTTACCTTCGGCAGGCTGGATGTTAATTTTCATTCTATATTTATTTTTCGTTAGATATCATGTTGCAGTCCTAAAGCCATTCATTGGCTTTATACCAGCTTAATGTTTCCGTCAGGCCAGCATTTAGGTCGTATTGCGGATAAAAACCCATATCGTGTTTGGCTTCGTCAATATTACAAAACCAGTTGGCTGCCATCAGTTCCTTCAGCTTCTCGTGGTTCAGTATTGGCGTTTTCCCCCGCAAAGAACCAACAAATTCAGAAAACGATGCCATAACTTTTACAAAACTTACAGGCAAATGAATTTTCCGCGTCCTAACGTGCAATATATGCCTTGTAATATCGGCCAGCTCGTACCTATCATAAAAATTACCGTCGCTTAAATTATAAGCCTGGTTTTTGCCGGTGTATAATGCCCTAATGCTCGCCGCGGCTAAATCCTTTACATAAATAAAGCTCAGCTTTTGCGGGGCCGTGCCAATGTAAGGCTCAATGCCTTTTGCAAACTGTTTTAGGGCGATATAAATGCCGGTATCGCGCGGGCCGTATACGGCTGTGGGGCGCAGTATAGTACAATTTAAACCCTGAATATTTTTAATGTGATTTTCGGCCGCCAGCTTGCTTTTACCATATGCCGTAATTGGGTTTGGGGTGGTGGTAGCGGTAATGATGCCCGTTGAAGTATGCAAAGGCCCAACCGCTGCCAGGCTGCTAATAAACACAAACTTTTTGCAGGTATGCGATGCCGCAGCCGCCTTGGCCAGGTTAACGGTGTAGTTTACGTTCACCGCGTCATAGGCCTGCTGATTAGCTGCCCGGGTTACGCCAGCGGCGTGGATAACGTATTGGAATTTATTGGCATTAAACTCGCGCTCCAGCGACTCAACATCGTTAAAATCGGGGTAAATGTATTTGATATCAAGGTGTTTGAGGTGATCAATATCGCTGCTTTTCCGTACCGCGGCAAAAACCTCCAGATTATTCTTCAGGGCCTCTTCAATTAAATGATAGCCTATAAAACCACTTGCCCCGGTTATTAAAACCCGCTCCTTCATATCTGTTTCTGGTATAGGCGGTACTTTTTGTACGGATCGCCTTTAATGGCCTTAATGGCCTCGTTAATCATGGTATTGTTTTCCAACGTCCACCCGGCTTCGGCCCATTTCAGGCCACGGTCGGTGTAGTTTTTTATGATAGTACCATAGAGCACAGCTTCTATGCCCATTTTACGATAACCATCAACAACGCCCAATGCATAAATGCGCAGGCTTTGGATCTTCTTTTTGCCAAACAGCAGTTTGAATATACCCGTAGGGAACAGGCGGCCTTTTTTAATTGTTTTAAATATCTCGTTATAGTTCAGCAATGCCAGGCCGAAGGCCACAATCTTACCATCCTGTTCGGCCACGAGGGCAAAATCAGGATCAAGGATCAGTTTCAAATCTTTGGCCAGGTAGTCAAATTCTTCATCGGTCAATGGCACAAAGCCGGTATTTTGATCCCAGGCCGAGTTGTATACTTCGCGCAGTTTAGCGGTTTCTTCTTTAAATTTCTTCAGGTTTACTTTTCGGATGATGATATTGTTCCGTTTCAGCCGCTCCTGCAAGGCATTCAGCAAGCGCACCGATTTATCATCGTAGTTATTACCGTCCCAGTGCCAGGCAATCAGGTCTACATCCTTGCCAAATCCATAGTTTTCTATCAGATCGGCATAGTAAGGGAAATTGTAGGTCTGCATCAGCACCGGCGAACTATCAAATCCTTCCACCAGCAAACCGCAGGGCTCATTTGTCGAAAAATTAACCGGGCCCAAAAACTTGCCCGTTACGCCTTTGCCTTTTAGCCATGCTTTGGCAATATCAAACAACATGGTTGATACCTCGGTATCGTTCACACATTCAAAAAAGCCAAAGAAGCCATCGTCCACCTTATTGTAATGGTTATGCGCGTTATTCAGGATAGCGGCAATGCGGCCAACAATCTGATCGCCATCATACGCCAAAAAGCATTGAAGCGAATTGTGTTTATGAAAAGGATGGATGGTTAAAAGATCGCGCTGGGCTATAAAAAGTTCGGGGACGTAATAAGGGTCGTTTTTATAAAGCTCGTGCGGAAAATCAATAAATGCAGCTAATTGGTCTTTTGAGCTTACAGATACAACTTTTTTCACAGGATGGGTATTGATTTAAATCGGTTATTTTGCGGGCCGGTAGCAGGCGGGCAAATTAAAAGCGCATCCAACTTTTGGATAGGTTGGATGCGCGTATGGATTATATCTTTTCTTTTATAGCTGTTACACCAACATCCTTAAATGCTTTGGCAATTTTTTCAAC
>Ga0075040_1070213_pt1 | contig 9377 bp, 9 predicted proteins | sample OrgsoiRN2013_057_FD_67572 | JGI IMG/M metagenome (GOLD analysis project Ga0075040, IMG submission 67572) | Permafrost soil microbial communities from the Arctic, to analyse light accelerated degradation of dissolved organic matter (DOM) -... | ecosystem: Environmental > Terrestrial > Soil > Tundra...
AGATGTAACGCCAGGTTTAACATATACCTACTGGCAGGATGCTAATGCCACTATTGCTTTACCATCGCCTAATAATATCACCACTGCAGGCACTTATTACGTAAAAGGAACCAGTAACATTGGATGTGCTACAATTAAGCCTATAACCGTTACTTATTTTGCATTGCCGGTACTGGTCATTATCAACCCTCAGGCTGTTTGTTATCCGAGCACGGTCGACATCACCCAGGCTGGTGTGACCGTTGGCAGCGACCCTAATTTGAATTTTACTTACTGGACAGATGCAGCTGCTACCAGTACTTTGTCACAACCGAACGCCATAGCGGTAAGTGGTACTTATTATATCAAAGCAGTTAATGGTAATGGCTGCCAGTTTATTATGCCTGTAACCGTAACTGTTAATCCCTTGCCCCAGTTGGTAACAAACACGCCTCCGGAAGTATGCATCCCCGAAGTGGTTGATATTACTTTACCTCCGGTTACTGCCGGGAGCACTGATGTAGCTAAATTAACTTACTGGACGGATGCTGCAGCAACCACCCCTTTAGCCAGCCCTACCGCAGTGGCCGATAGCGGCGTTTATTACATTAAAGCTACCAATACTTTAGGTTGCGATATGGTAAAACCAGTTACAGTAGTGATCCACAAATTACCGGTCTTAAAAATAACTTTTCCGCGAAAAGTGTATAAGCCATGGACTACAGACATTACCGCAGATTCGACGACCAGGGGCAGCTCGCCAAATCTGGCCCTTACTTACTGGCGTGATTCGAGCTTAACCGTACCCCTTACCAATCCTAAAAAAATAGATAATAACGGACTGTTTTTTATAAAAGGAACAAACCAATATGGTTGCTACACGGTCAAACGTATTGAGGTGATTGTAGCCGATATACCCGAAATCAGGGTACCCACAGCATTTACGCCCACGCAGGCTACCAACAAAACGTTATTTCCATTCCTTTTCGGGGTAAAAACGTTCACATCTTTCAGGATATATAACAAATGGGGCAACCTGGTATACCAGACGAACGCTGCCGCCGCCGATAAGGGCTGGGATGGCATGTTCAAAAATACCATCGGCTTTTTAGAAACTTATACCTGGGTGGCCGAAGGCTATGATTACGTTGGTAACCTTGTACATAAAACAGGCAACACAATATTGTTGAAATAATGAAGCGTTTACATTACATCTGCTTATTTATATCAGGCTGCTTTTGTTTAAGTACGCATGCACAGGATCCGCATTTTTCCCAATATTATGCTTCGCCGCTGAGCGTAAATCCGGCTAACACCGGTTTTTTTGATGGGGATGCACGGGTAGCAGTAAATGAAAGGCAACAGTGGTGGAATGTAGGATACAATTATAACACCACCAGTGTATCCGCCGATGTTAAAATGTTCAAAGACCACCTTCCGGAATTTGATACATTCGCGGCAGGAATTTCGGGCATATTCGAAAAATCGTTGAATGGCGCACTTCAAAGCAATTTCATATCGCTGTCAACAGCTTATCACAAAAACCTGGGCTACGAAGGCAGCCACAGATTTGGTTTGGGCATACAGGTCAACTACACTAATAAATACTTCGATTATACTAAACTCACCTTCGCATCACAATACAATGGACGGTTTTTTGATCCGGTTGTACCGGTGAGCATCGATTATTCGGGTTTGCAATCAAAGTATTTTGATATTAACGCAGGTTTAATTTATGCTTTCCACTCGGATAAGGTTAACCTTTATGCCGGTGCATCGCTGTATCATATCAACAAGCCAAACGAAACCCTGTTTAACGTAGCCGGATCAACGTTGCCTATGCGGCAAACCCTTCATGCTGGCGGAGATGTTACATTAAGCGAATTTTCATCGATATTATTTAGCGGATATTACATGAAACAAGGCACCGCCAATGATAATATGTACGGTGGGGCGTATTGTTTAAAAACCAATAACCGTGATAACATTATATTAAACCTATACTTCGGTATGTGGTACCGGGATAATTACTCGATTATACCCTATATTGGTGCCGACTATCAGGATTTTAGTTTAGGGATGAATTATGGCCTGTCATCGGGTAATAACCTGGCCTTTAGCCCGAACACCTTTGAGGTATCGTTAATTTACAGATTTAAAGCGAACACTATACTTTCGTCATTATGTCCCAAATTTTAAACCGCATATTTAAAGTATCATTCAAGGTAATAATAGCGATCTTGCTATTGTTCTATGAAAATTGCGCTGCACAATATACGGTTAAGCGCGCGGTTAAAGATGGTATATCTACCGCTGAGACGTCTGAATACTATACCTATCACCGTTCGGACGACGAATACAACGCCTTATCATTCAAACTTTACATGTCGGGCAAACCGGGCAGCAAAGCAAACGCATTTAAACTCAACCTGATTTATACTACCACATTGCAGCGGATACCACAGCAGATGATATTCAGGTCGGCAAACGATAGTACTTTAAGTATCGGCAGTAATTTGACGCCAAACGGCACCAAAGCAATTGATAACAAAAACTTCACATCGACCCTTTATTCCGTTGATGTCACCGATAGTTTAAAAACATTTCTCGGACATCAGGCCATAAAACAAATTTCGCTCCTGGATGAACGGGGACAATTAATATGCAGACTGAACATTGACGCCCCGTCTTTTCTCACACAGCAATTTAACATGCTGCAAACGCAACCTAAGCGCAAATCGGTGATAAAAAAAGCACCTAAACACAGCAGTTAAATTACTTTTTTTAATTTTGTCGCGGGTATAGTTAACAAAATGGCTATACCGTCTACAGAAATTTACATTAATGAAAAAAGACATCCCCGATAATACTGTTGAAGATATAGCTGTTGCCGTTGCGCTCGAAAAAGAGAGCATCGAATCGAAAATATGGTACGTTTACCTCATCAACCTCAAAAGAGTGGCGATAGAAAATGTATTAATTACCTCAAAAGGGTATGGTGAAAAAAACGGTGAACAGGTAAAAACCTCCGTGCTAAGACACATGTTCCCGAAAGTAGAGCCCGGAGCTTTTGTTTTGGTTGAGCCAATCGACGAAGAAACCTTTGGGTTGAACAACGAATACTGGCTTAGCTATTATATCAATGGCAATATTTACGATAAAAAATTTATTTTTTTACCAGAAAGCATCATCGATTCGAACTTTATTAAGTTACCGGTGTTAAACAAACCGGGAGTAATGATCAGATGACTATTGGGCCGAAGATATCCTTTAGCGCTTAAAAGCGCGTTATTTAATGAGATGCTAAACGTTAAACCTTCATTTACAGGTAACGTTTTGGGTGAGAAAAATAGAAATTTGCTATTCTCTCAATTTTTGGCAACAGATACTTCATGGCTATCGCATTTAGCAGAATCACCACAAAAAATACACCATTTTTGCTCATTGTTAAGGATAGGAAAAAATTTAACACAAATTTGATTTTGTAACTGCTTATATCTTCATAATACGTACTAACTGCGAAAATGGTTGTAGTTAATTTAACACGCTGTTTGTTTTTTGACACAATACCTGACGGGTAAATAGCTCATAAAACAAAAAATTATTTTACTTTTAGCTATGCTTGAGCACGTCGACCTGCAAAATGTTTTAGTGTTGGATATTGAGACCGTTCCGCAATATGCCGACTTCGGTCAGGTGCCTGAAACGTTAAAGAAACTATGGGCCGCTAAAACCCAATATCAGCGTAAGGATGAAACCCCCGATGATTTTTATGAGCGCGCAGGCATCTGGGCCGAGTTTGGAAAGATTATTTGTATATCGGTCGGCATATTCACACCCGGTCATCCGGGTGGCTTACGGGTAAAATCGTACGCCGGGCACGATGAAAAACTCTTGCTGCAGGAGTTTTGCCAACTACTTAAAAAACAGCCTAAAACCATGTTGTTGTGTGCGCATAACGGTAAGGAGTTTGATTTTCCGTACCTGTGCCGCCGGATGCTCATCAACGGAGTTACTATCCCGTCTCACCTGGAAATTTCGGGTAAAAAACCATGGGAAGTAAACCATTTGGATACCATGGAGCTTTGGAAATTCGGCGATTATAAAAGCTATACTTCGTTAAGCCTGCTTACCGAAATATTCGACATACCCACCCCTAAAGATGATATTGACGGAAGTATGGTTGGCCATGTGTACTGGAATGAGAGCGACCTGCCACGTATCTGTGTTTATTGCCAAAAAGATGTGATAGCCACAGCGCAACTGTTAAGGCGTTTCAGGGCCGAAGAGTTAATTGCCGACGAAAATATTACCATAGTTTAGCCACATGCTTACAGTTAACAACCTTAAAGTTCAGTTTAAAACCGAAAACGGTGTTTTTGAAGCGGTTAAAGGAATTTCATTCGGCCTGGACAAGGGCGAAGTCATTGGTATTGTAGGTGAATCCGGTTCGGGTAAATCGGTAACCTCGCTGGCAATTATGAGGCTATTGGAGCCTGTGCTAAGCCAGGTAAAGGGCGAAATTTTATTAGATGAGATCAATTTATTGGCATTACCGGAAACCGAGATGCGGACAATCAGGGGGAACCGCATCGGGATGATATTCCAGGAGCCCATGACATCCCTTAACCCGGTATTAACCTGTGGTTTTCAGGTGGCAGAAGCGATAAAGTTACACCAGCATTTAAATCATAACGAAGCCCGGAAACGTGCCGTAGCACTATTTAACGAAGTGCAACTACCGCGGCCGGAGGCGATATTCGATTCTTATCCGCACGAAATATCGGGCGGGCAGAAACAAAGAGTAATGATAGCTATGGCGCTGTCCTGCGATCCGGAGATATTGATCGCCGATGAACCCACTACCGCTTTAGATGTAACCGTTCAAAAAACTATCATTGAGCTTTTATTGCGACTTAAAGCTGAGCGTAATATGAGTTTGGTGTTTATATCACATGATTTAGGTGTGATTGGCGAAATCGCCGACCGTGTGATCGTCATGTACAAAGGCCAGATCGTAGAGCAGGCCGGCATTGCCGAAATATTTAGCAACCCCAAACACCCCTACACCAAAGGTTTGCTGGCTTGTCGCCCCTCTCCTGCGCATCATCTAAAAAAGCTACCTGTATTGAGCGATTTTTTAACACTTGATGCACAAGGGAATATGCAGGGCTCTGGTTTGGATATAGAAGAACTACGAACACGCTTTGCCTTCCCCGACAAGGAGATCGCGGAAAGGAAAGAAAAGCTTTATGCACAATCTCCTATTTTAAAAGTGCAGAACCTGAGTACCTGGTACCCGGTTGGCACTGGTTTTTTGCAAAAATCAAAAGAAGTAGTAAAGGCTGTCAACGATGTAAGCTTTGATGTTTACCCCGGCGAAACATTAGGTTTGGTTGGAGAATCGGGTTGTGGTAAAACAACTTTGGGACGAAGCATTTTGCGCCTCGTTGAGCCATCGGCGGGTAAGGTATTATTTGGAGATGTTAACCTGCAAAGCTTAAAAACAGAAGAACTGAGACGAATCCGCCGCGATATACAGATTATTTTCCAGGACCCTTATTCCTCTTTAAACCCGCGTTTAACCGTAGGCGAATCTATTATGGAGCCATTACAGGTACATAACCTGTACAATAACAACACACAACGTAAACAACGGGTAATTGAACTGTTAGAGCGGGTTAACCTTACCGCTGCACATTTTAACCGTTACCCTTATGAGTTCTCTGGTGGGCAAAGGCAGCGTATAGTCATTGCACGTGCTTTGGCACTGCAGCCTAAGTTTATTATCTGCGATGAGTCGGTTTCGGCTTTGGATGTATCGGTACAGGCGCAGGTGTTGAATTTACTGCGCGAACTACAGGAAGAATTAAAACTCACTTATATCTTTATCTCGCACGACTTATCGGTAGTAAAACATATTTCAGACCGGGTAATGGTGATGAATAAAGGGATTATTGAAGAAAGCGGCGATCCCGATCAGATCTACTACCATCCGCAAAAAGCGTATACTCAAAAACTCATTGCTTCCATTCCGGGAAGGGAAAAGGCGATATAATTACTCGCTCTGACCTGGCTTTTTCCCCAATGCAATACCTTCCGTTTTTTTCTCAGGTTCGATCTCAGGGCCGGATGAAGCAATTATGCCTTTACTGGTATGGATATCAGGGTTAGGATAATCCTTTTCAATCAAGCCGTCGCGCATACGCACGATACGGTGAGCATGTAACGCAATATCCTCTTCGTGGGTTACCAATATAATGGTATTTCCCTTGGCATGAATATCTTCCAACAAACCCATAATTTCAATCGATGTTTTGGTATCAAGGTTACCCGTCGGCTCATCGGCTAATATAATTGACGGATTATTGATCAAGGCCCTGGCTACGGCCACACGCTGACGCTGACCGCCCGATAATTCGTTCGGTTTATGATCGATACGGTTACCCAGGCCTACGTTCTTTAATGCCTGGGTGGCCAGTTCTTGTCGTTTGGCTTTCTTAACACCGGCATAAATCAGCGGTAAGCCAACATTATCTAAAGCGGTACTGCGTGGCAACAAGTTAAATGTTTGAAAAACGAAGCCTATTTCTTTGTTACGAACCTCGGCAAGCTCGTTGTCGCTCATCTGGCTAACGTTGGTGCCATTTAATACATATTCGCCTTTGGTTGGGGTATCCAAACAACCCAAAATATTCATCAGAGTTGATTTACCCGAACCCGAAGGCCCCATTAAAGCTACAAATTCGCCTTTTTTTATGGTCAACGAAACCGATTTTAAAGCATGGATAACTTCGGCACCGATAACATATTTGCGGCCTATTTCTTTAATGGTTATTAATGGCTCCATTCGTTTTTGTTTATTTGACTCAGATAGGGTATCTAATGTTACAGTTGAAAAACGTTTTTTTCATGTTAACTCTTTAGCTTGATCCGCCCCGACCGATATAGGTCGAGCACCTCCGTTAAAATCTCTTTTATCGTTTCAACCGGCAAATCAGTATTGGCATCAAACAATATAATTTTCATCCGCGCACGCTTTTCCTGTATCAGTTGCGGGTGTTCAATGCGCTTACCTTCAACTATGCCAATATACGGTTTATGCACGGTCTTGTGTACCCATAGGTAGCAAAACATTTTACCTTTATAACAAAAAAACGGCATTCCGTACTTCCAGGAGGCGGTAATATTTGCGTCCTGCGCCAATATCATATCGCGTAAAGCCAATAAACAACCTTTTACCGGCTCTTCTTTTTGGAAGTAAAAGTTTTCTAGTTCAGTCACAAGGCTCAGGTATATTGCAGCAGTTCTATCCTGTTATCAAACGGGTCGAAAAACGAAAATCGGATTTGTCCGGGCACAGCGGTATCGTCTTTTGTTTTTACTCCGCGGCTTTCTAAGTATATCCTTGCCGCATTCACATCGGTCACTTCAAAAGCAGGGTGACGTTTTGATTTGTTAATCTCGTTTTCAGTACCGATATGAAACTGAATATCGGCAAGCTGATACCACAAACCGCCATTCATTATTAATTCCTGCGGTTTGGGTATTTCTGTCAACCCAATAATATTGGTGTAAAACTCACGTGCATCGGACTCTTTGCCTTTAGGGATGCAAATCTGCACGTGGTCGAGCCGTTTAAAGCGAATCATAGCCTACCCTATTACTTTGGCCACCCTAAAGTGTTCGCCATCGTGCTCAGGCGCATTTTGTAAGGCCTCTTCGTGGGTAATTTCTTGCCTTACTACGTCCGGGCGCAACGGACTGGGAGTAGTAGTCATATAGACCAAAGGCTCAACACCGGTAGTATCTACTTCGTTCAGCTTATCCATAAAGCCGAGTATATTACCCATATCTTTAATCAATTCTTCCCTTTCGGCATCGGTAACTTCAAGGCGTGCCAGGTGGGCTATTTTGTCAACGGTTTCTTTATCTATCGTCATGCTTCCGCAAATTTATTATTTATCAGGTTATAAACCTTATCTTTTAACATATCGGCATCATCGGTGGTCAATCCGGTCGTTTCGATGGGTTTATGCACATAAATATCGCAAATACCCGGGCGGGTTCCAAGTTTAAATCCGCTGTCCCATAATACATGCCAGGTGTTCAATGATGTTATGGGTAATATGGGCAAGCCCAATTCGATGGCCAACCTGAAAGGCCCGCTTTTAAACTCGTGCAATATGGGCGGATATTCGTCGCCAATTTTTCCTTCCGGGAAGATGATTAGCGTGCGGCCCTGCCTCAAAATCTCATCGGCTTTTTTAAAAGCCCTGAATGCCGACATTTTGCTGGTGCGGTCGACCGTGATATCGACACTGTTTAAAAAGATAGAAAACAAGGGGTTGTTCGCCAATTCGGCCTTACTCATAAAACTGATGTTGTTTTTAACCGTAACGCCCATCGACAAAATATCGAGGTTGGAAGTATGATTAGGACAAACCACAAAGGTTCGGGTCCAGTCTACAGGTTCTTCGTGTTTTATCCTGAAAAATATGCCCGAAGCAGTGGCGCTCAGGTAACTGCAAATACGCCTTACACGGTTGAGATTATTGTACCGCGATGGCTTGCGCGAGTAAAAATATAGCAGCGGATAAAAAACCACCAACGCACATAGGGCGGTAAATATATAATAATAGTTATGCAGCCGGCGTAAAAACAGGATCATTTAAACAGGGGTATTGCCATTTTTGCAAGATACGTAAAAGGCATAAATCAGGATTGAAAATTATTGGCGGCCCTGAATTTCTGATTGATAACAGCAAAAACCTCATCTTTTAGCTTGTCAGCGTCGTCAATGGTCAGGTTGGATGTTTCGATAGGTTTGTGAACATATACATGACTTATACCCGGACGGCCGCCGGTTTCCAACCCGGTATCCCAGATCAATTTCCAGTTATCTACGCAGGTTATAGGTAAGATAGGTAAACCCAACTCAATAGCCAACCTGAAAGGTCCGTTTTTAAACTCGTTCAGCTGCGGCGGATAATCATCCGGTATTTTACCTTCGGGGAAAATAACGAGCGTGCGGCCATCCTTTAAATTCTCGGCAGCTTTTTTAAAAGCTTTAAACGAAGATATTTTGCTGTCCCGGTTAACCGGTATATCCATACTTTTAAAAAATATAGCTAAGGCCCAGTTCTTCAAAAAGGCATCCTTGCCAATATAGTGAAAATTATTTTTTAAGGCCATGTTACAGGCCGTGACATCGAGGCTTGAGCTATGGTTAGGACATACTACGTAAGTGCGCGACCAATCGACAGGTTGCTCATACTGAACACGATAGAATATTCCCGATATAGATGAGCTGCACCAGCTGCAGAAACGGCGTAGCTGGTTCATTACCGCATAACGCTTGGGCTTACGCGAATAAAAATATAATAACGGATAAAAAA
>Ga0075040_1140874_pt1 | contig 9357 bp, 2 predicted proteins | sample OrgsoiRN2013_057_FD_67572 | JGI IMG/M metagenome (GOLD analysis project Ga0075040, IMG submission 67572) | Permafrost soil microbial communities from the Arctic, to analyse light accelerated degradation of dissolved organic matter (DOM) -... | ecosystem: Environmental > Terrestrial > Soil > Tundra...
CCATGCCCTTACCATTTCAAGCGGAACAGACAAAACAAAAATACTTTTCTCTGCAACGTACAGCGACGACGAGGGGATGAAGATACAGTCATACCAGCGGCGCGCAACTGCTGCATTTAAACTCACCCAAAAATTAGCCGAAAATATTACGTTTGATATCAATACCCGTTATGCAAATACCCCTACGCTTGGCGATGAAGGCACTACCAGCGGCAGCGGGTCAATACTATCATCAGCCTATCGTTTCCGTCCCATCGCAACCAACCATATTTTAGGTGATCTGACCGCATTAACGGCAAGCAATAATATATCACAATATGGTAAAAACGCGCTATGGGATAACTACAGCCCTGCTGCCCGTGCCGCCGATTACGACCCGCTTACTACTTCTCAAAACTTTGTAGGTATAGCATCTTTAAACTGGGTAATTATAAAAGGTTTAACATACCACACCGATTTTAGCGGGAATGGTTTCTGGGGACAACGTAAATACTGGTCGGGCGCTATTTATAAAGGTTACGTTGATGACGCTACCGGTAATAAATTGTATGCAGGTGATGTTGACTATCGCAAAAACGATAGCTGGGGTTTGCGCTGGGCAAATACATTAGCATATGAATTTAATATTAACAGGGATCATAAATTTAATGTTTTAGCAGGTACCGAAGTTTCCAATTCAGGCGGTACAATCATGTCAATACAGGCAAATCACTTTCCGTCAAATTTTACCGAACAAAATGCTTTTGCCCAGATAAACCAATATGACCAGACTGCCGGTACTGCCACATTTTCCACCAATGTAAGTTTCCCAGACCGTCTTAACTCTTATTTCGGCCGGGTCCTTTATTCCTTTATGGACAAATATTTACTTACCGCTACATTTCGTGCCGATGGTTCTTCCAAATTTACAGAAAATAACCGCTGGGGATATTTCCCGGCCGTCGCTTTAGCATGGAGGGTATCGCAGGAATCCTTTGTGAAAAATATTAACTGGGTGAGCGATTTAAAGTTGAGAGCAGCTTACGGCGCAGTTGGTAATAATAATATTGCGGATGGCGCTTACGCACAAACCTGGGGGGCTGTAACGGATCCAAGATCGCAGTATGACATCAATCACAAACTTCTTTCTGCTTATGGGTTGGCTACACCCTCAACCCTGGCCAATCCAAATTTGAAATGGGAAACCACCATTACACGCGATATTGGAGTTGATTTTACGTTGTTTGGCGATAAATTGTCGGGCACGGTTGACGCGTATTGGAATACCACGAAAGATTTGCTGTTGAATACCACCATCCCCGGCATTACAGGCTTTACTAATACTCTTGCCAATATTGGCCAAACAAGTAATAGGGGTATAGAGATCTCGCTTTTGGGGACAGTTTTCAGAAACAATAATTGGAAGATCACCGCCGGGGGTAACATTACCTTTAATAAAAATAACATAGATAAGCTTGCCGATAACGTAAACCCGCTATACGGAACAGCCTGGGCAGGTACCGCACTTTACCCTGCATCCGACTATATACTGGTACCGGGCCGCCCTGTTGGTTTGGTGCGCGGCTTAACTTACGCTGGTTATTATACTCCTGACGATTTCACGTACAACAATGGTTTATATACCCTAAAAACCGGCGTGCCTGACGTTAGTAGTGCTATTGCCGGTGTAATGCACGGCCTTACAACGGGTACTGATCGACCTGCAAACCAGAATGCCTACCCGGGAATGGCTAAGTATAAAGATCTGAACGGCGACGGTAAGATCGATGATAATGACCTTTCTGTAATTGGAAATACTACACCAAAGGTTACGGGCGGGTTTAATTTTAATGTGACCTACAAAAATATAGACCTGGGACTAAACTTTAACTATAGCGTTGGTAACGATATTTATAATGCTAATAAGCTGGCTTCGTTGTATGGCCCTAAGGAAGGAGGTGTTTATGAAAATAAACTGGCTATCCTAAACAACGCTTATAAAATTTACGATGTGGTAAACGGGCAGTTGGTGCGGTTAAAAACACCTGACCAGTTAAATGCAGCGAACACCGGGGCCACTCTGCCTTTAGCATATAGCGAGACAGGGGTTACATCAACGCTGGGAATTGAAAACGGTTCTTTCCTGCGCTTAAATACCGCTACTATAGGATATACTGTCCCTAAAAAAGTGTTATCAAAAATTGGCATAAGCGGCCTGCGTGTATACGGCAGCGTTTATAACGTATTTACTATTACCGGCTATAGCGGGCTCGATCCGGAAGTGGGTGTTAATAATAACGCAAATAGCTCCAATTATCCTACTACCGGCTTTGACTTTGGTGCTTATCCACGCGCGCGGTCGTTTGTTATGGGCGTGAACCTTAATTTCTAACAGTTAAAACCAAAAAAAATGAAAACATATATAAAATATATAGCAGCAGTTGCCTTGTGTCTTACTTTTACCGAATGTAAAAAAAGTTATTTGGACGTAACATCTCCATCCAATGTGGATGATAGTTTTGTTACATCCACAACTACAGAGACGTTTAAATCACTTTCATGGTGTTATGCAAATTATCGTCAAAATTGTATCATGTCAAGTTACAGGTGGAATGACCCCGTCGGGTCGGACGCGGAATATTACCCGGAGGATGGCTCTACTAATAACCTGAATGCCCAATTAAAAACTGATCAATTACCGGTTGATTATGCCACACCGGGTTTTAACGCCCTTTATCAAACGCTTGCGCTGGCCAGCAGGTTGGCCGACATTATCGCCGCGAAGGATGCTTATAAGGCTGACGCTGCTGCTGGTAAAGCTACCGACTGGACGCAACTGTATGGCGAAGCAGTAACTATGCGGGCCTTCTGTTATTTTGAATTGGTTCAGCATTTTGGCGATGTGCCATATGGCTATGAAAATAAAGTTGTTACCGATTATTCATTAACATCCCGTTTTGATATTTATGACAATTTGATAGCTGCCCTAATTAAAGCAGAGCCACTGATGTATAACTTAGGGACCGGCAACATTGGTGCAGAGCGTATGTCGAGAACATTTTGTGATGCGCTAATTGGCGAGATAGCGCTTTATGCAGGTGGATACCAAACCATCCGTACAGATGTACCTAATTTATACGGGAGCCTGACCTTTACTAAAAAAGGTAATGAACTTTTCAAATGCGTATATGCCCGTCGTACTGATTATCTAAGTTATTACACAACAGCCAAAACCTGGCTGCAAAATGCCATAACTAATAAGGGAACGTGTAATTTGATCACTTCTGACACCAGGGCGGGCTTCAACAACCCATTCCAGCTTCATTTTCAATCTTTTGCAGATCTAAAGGTGAGTCCTGAATCGCTATTTGAAGTAGGCAATATACAGGGTGGCACGTTAACAACCACCAGCGAATATCCTTACGCTTTTGGCAGGCCGTCAGATGGTGGTGGTTCAAATGCCGCTCCCGACAAAACTTTCGGCGCGCTGCGTATTATCCCAACCGTCTATTATGGTGAATATGACAATGCCGATCACCGGAGGGATGTTAGCGCAACCGTAACCGCAAGCAACGGCGATGGCAATGAAAAGATGATCACTTTTGTACCTGGCAGTAAAAGTGCCGGTGGCATAGCAACCAATAAATGGGACGAGAACCGGATGAGTCCGCCATATGTTGCGGCCCAAAGAAATTCGGGCATGAATTGGCATATATTGAGAATGGCAGATGTTATTTTAATGTTGGCCGAAGTAAAAGCCGAATTGGGTGAAAATGATGCCATTACTTTCCTTAACCAGGTTAGGGCAAGGGCCTTTGGCAACACCAACCATAATCTGGCCGTATCGGGCCAGGCGTTGAAAGATGCCATACTGCAAGAACGTAAATTGGAGTTGCTCGGCGAAGGACAGCGCCGATGGGACATGATACGTTCAGGTACTTTCTCTGAAAGGGCGATAGCTGTTCAACAGGATATGGCGACGTTGATCAATGACCTTAAAACTCAGGGATTTCATACGTTTGCCAATGGGAATGTACTGTCTAATTATATCTGGACAAAGAAAGTTGCTCTAACCAACCCCTTAACTTACGATTGCGCACCAGCCGATACTGTTGCAAACCCGGCTGCTTACCCGGCGTGGCGTGGCCAGTATAATTACAGTACACTCGCAGCTGTAGCCAGTAAGGTAACAGGTACTACGCACAACGTAGCTATTCAGGGCTTGTTCCGCTATATTAACCCAACCAGCGCCGAAGCTACCGCCTTGCAGGCTGCCGGGTATGTAAAAACCAACTGGGGGATTGATCTGGCTAACGCCGTTGTTGTTTATCAAAGAAATATTCTTTCAGGCATAACGTCTGCAGGTGATCCGCCAAGATATTATTATGCTCTTCCCTCGGTGATTATCAGCAAATCGAATGGGCAAATTACAAACGGTTATGGATTGCCAAACCAATAAATAAAAAAAGTAAATTTTCAGAGAGCGGAGTTATCATTGATAACTCCGTTTTTGTTTATTGCGGATCAATAGTTTTGATTGTATCAGACAAGCGAGTTTGCTTTTTTATAGCTCAGCATAATTTTACTGCCGTATTGTTCCGATTGGAAAACAGTGGCCTGTAAACATCCTTCAAATAATTCAAACCGTCCTATACGTTTGCTTTTTGTGTGATAGGGCTCATTACCATCGGCTTGAGATGCCCTTTTTAACCGGCCAGAGTTATGAATATTAAAATAGTAGGCCGAGTCGTCGAAATACTTTGGATCTGGCGAAGTAAAATCGATCAGCGTACCATAACGTGTAATCAGAATGGATACAGATTTAAAGTACTCTTCACAAGCCAGGTCAAAACCGTCAATTTCCAGTGAATTGCATCCCGAATGGACAAAAGCTGCACTGCCAAGATCAATATCGCCTATCGAATTGGCTTTGATCATGCTAAGCACAAGTTGATTTTTAGTGAGCAAATGAATAAAATAGGGTATTTCCATATGGTTTGCTGTATTATCAAACCTAACCAGCCTATCAGTAAACAAGGTTCAAATATTGACGGAAAAGGTTAATTTTTAGCCGGAACATTTTATATCAGTTGCCGGCTACATTATTCCCAAAATCATTTCATTATAGCATTGTTGTTACATACTTTTGTTTAGGCTCAACAGCCTCAATTATAAAACCCGGTAAAGCTGCGTAGAAGCACAATTTTATGCTACCTGATTATAAACTTTGCAACAGTACTACGTAAAACTTAGTTGTTAACTATTGAAGATGATTATAAACCGTCGACTAGTTTCTTTTCTGCTTTCTATTGTGTGGGTAACAATTACCTACGCACAGCCGAAATGCAAGATTGAACACTACTCAACCGAGGACGGACTGTCGCATGATATTATTACCTCTATGTTTAAAGACAGTGAGGGTTTTATGTGGTTTGGCACCTGGGATGGTATTAACCGTTTTGACGGGCATAAATTTGTATCATTTAAATCATCACCAGGCGATCTTTCCCAAATTAAGAACAACCGTATAGATCAGATTACGGAAGATAAGGCAAACCATTTGTGGCTCAAAGGGTACGACGGGCAAGTTTATCGATTTGATAAAAGCTCCGAACAGTTCACACCCCTGTCTGCGATCCTTGGATTAAGTGAAAACGCTAAAATACCATTCGACAGGATCGTGGCTTGTTTCGATAATATGCTATGGCTATCAACCATAAATAATGGGCTTATCTGTGTGCGTGATACCCGTTTCAACACCGCGAAATATATTGTCTATAAAAAAGGAAATTCAAATAATTTTCGACTGCCATCCAATCAGGTTAACTTTTTTTTCAAAGATAAACAACAGTCGATTTGGCTGGGGACACCGAATGGTTTGGCGTGCCTGAAAAAAGATGGGAACGGAATTTTCCAGCCCCAATTAATTAGCACCGGCACGGATACTCATCTAAATTTTACAGCGGTAACAGAGGCTGACGACCGGTTATTTTTTACGACGCGGCAGGGCAAATTGATAATTTATAGTAAACTCACTCATAGCGTATCAGAAATAACAATTGGCAATAGCAGCTTAAACAATTTATTATTATCGCGAAAGCCTAATACACTATATATAACCACCGCGAGCGGCGCTCTTATAACGCTTAACACCGTCAATCTTCAGTGGGCCGTATCCAAGTACAAACCCAATGAGCAGCTATGCTCCTTATACGAAGACGAGCAGGAAGTTTTATGGATAGAGCCGGAGCATGAAGGGATTATCCGTTTTGATCCAGCGTCAAATATTTTCAACTGGTTTGTTCAGCCTAATGACTCGAAGCACAATTACGCTGGTAACCACTTTAAAGTTTTTGAAGATAAAAATGGCACGATTTGGACTATAATGAAAGGAGGCGGCTTTGGTTATTATGATAAAACCGCAGGTAGTATTGCTTATTTCTACAATAAACCCAATTCGCCCGACCGCCATTTCTCTAATATAGTCACGGTTTTGTATTATGACACAAATGGCGTGCTTTGGCTTCACAGCGATCAGCGCGGTATCGAAAAGATTATTTTTCAGCCCAACGAATTTACGCAACACCTGCTCTTAAATCCATGGTTGTTTAAATCGGATAATGAGGTTCGCGGCCTGTTATGCGATCGCAAAAACAGGATATGGGCCGGTACCAAAAGTGGTGCTCTGTATGTATTTGACAAGGGTCAATCTGTTCAAAACATATTTATCAATCTTCCGGCAAATGGCCTTGGCTCGGTATACACTATTCTGCAGGACCGTAAAGGGACCATGTGGCTCGGGACCAAAGCCGACGGGCTTTATCGTGCCGACCCAATCGACCTTGCCGAAACGCGCTACAAGTTGACACATTTTACTTCGGTTCAGGATGACCGGACGACATTAAGTAGCAATGAGATATATGCTATACAGGAAGACCATGCAGGCCGCATTTGGGTAGGAACTTTTGATGAAGGGCTTAACCTGGCTGTACCAACATCTGCAGGCTTAACTTTTTTAAGGATGAACGACCAGCCCGCAATTTATCCCCGAAGTTTTGGCAAGATCAGGTGTATGGCGGTAGATAAAACAGGCACCCTTTGGCTGGGCACCACAAACGGATTAGCTTTACTTAGTGCCAACGCAAAAAATCAATTTAAAGTTTATACCTACAGCAAAAAGCCCGGTGATATTACCAGCCTTGGCAATAACGATATCCAATACATCTTCCAGGATTCGGGCAGTAGGATGTGGCTGGCCACCTGTGGGGGTGGCTTAAATATGGCCAAAGGCAATCCGCTTTCAGGGCAGCTCTCATTCAAAGTTTACACCACTAAAGATGGATTACCCAATGATTATTTGCTAAGCTGTACTGAAGATGCTGATCACCATATTTGGGTGGCAACCCAAAGCGGGTTATCGCGTTTTGATATGACTACACAACGGTTTCAAAATTATAATTCTTACGACGGAGTACCTCATGTTGCTTTCTCTGAGGCATCCTGCCAGCGAATGCGCGACGGGCAGTTGCTCTTTGGAACTATTGGAGGGTACGTATCCTTTGACCCGAAAGCTATCCGCGATTATCCTATAACTGCGAGCATGGTATTGACCAACCTGCAGATCAATAATGCTGATGTAAAAACCGGCGTATCCGGATCGGCATTAAAAAGCGCTGTTAACCATGCACAGGCCGTAACACTTAACTATCGCCAAAATATTTTCAGTATAGATTATGCTGTTTTGGATTACCGTGGCAACGACAAACAAACCTATTTGTACAGGTTGAATGGCTTTGATACACTATGGCACGACAATCAAAACCAACGTCGGGCAACTTATACCAACCTACCACCGGGCAATTACTTATTCGAAGTAAAATGCGTTAATGGCAATCTGTATCAGAACGTGCCCTATAGGCGATTAGCAATTAGCATCCTTCCACCGCCATGGCGTACCTGGTGGGCGTACCTGTTGTACACTATAATAGCGTTTTTAATTTTTGAGGGCGTAAGACGCACAGCACTGACTATGCTCCGGCTTCGTCAGCGCATTACAGTAGAACAAAAGCTCACTGAGCTTAAAGTGAGTTTCTTTACCAATATCTCGCATGAGTTGCGGACGCCGCTTACCCTGATCCTGAACCCGCTTGAGGCCATAGCCAAAGAGGAAAAACTATCACCACAGGGAAAGCAATATGTCAATATCGTACGCCGCAATGCTAACCGGATGACGAGGTTCATTAACCAATTGCTTGATCTGCGAAAAGTACAAAGCGGCAAAGCTAAACTTAATCTGGCCCCAGTCGACCTCGTGTCGTTTGTCCGTGAGATTGGCGAATACTTTAATGAACTTGCCCGTGAAAAGCAAATAACACTGAATGTGAACAGTGAACCATCCATTATTTATGGCTGGCTCGATGTGGACAAGATCGAAACCGTGCTATATAATCTGATCAGTAATGCCTATAAGTTTACCCCCAATGGCAAACAAATCAACGTTAACATTACGAGTGATATTGAGAAAAGCGATATTACCATCGAAGTGGCCGACCAGGGCACTGGCGTTTCGCAAGCCGAGTTGCAGGACATATTTGAGCTATACTACGAAGGCGATCAAAACAGGGTTGGACATTCAAAAGGTACAGGTATAGGCCTTACATTGTCAAAAGAATTGGTGGAGTTGCACAATGGTACTATTACAGCAAAAAACAACGCCGAAGGGGGTTTATCGGTCTCGGTTAAACTTCCATTGGTTAAAGCGGTGCATAGCGACACGACATCTGCAATTGCTGAGCATCCCGCATTTGAATTAACATCATCTGAGACAGATACAGGAGAATACCTTGAAAAAACAGACACTGATACAGGCAACGCGCCTTTAGTATTATTAGTTGAAGACAATACCGATATGCGGGCATTTTTACAAGCGCAGTTGAAATCAATCTACCGCGTTGAAGTTGCCGAAAATGGTGAAGAGGGCTTCAAAAAGGCGATGCAGATTAAACCTGACATCATCCTGAGCGACATCATGATGCCAAAGATGGATGGCATACAAATGCTCGACAAATTAAAGACCGATGTTGCATCAAGTCATATCCCGGTTATACTGCTTTCGGCCAAAAGTGCAATCGAAAGCCAGATCGAAGGGATAAGCTCCGGTGCCGACTACTATATCACCAAACCATTTGATAACAGTTTTTTACTGGCAGCAGTTGCCAACATACTCGGCCGTCGCAAAAAAATGGCCGAAAGCCTGATCAACGCCAGACGGGTGGTCGACCTGGGTCCGAGCGATATAACGATCACATCCAAAGATAAGCTATTCCTCAAAAATGTGATCAGAATCGTAGAAGAGAAGATGGCCGATGCTAACTTTAA
>Ga0075040_1088957_pt1 | contig 9198 bp, 7 predicted proteins | sample OrgsoiRN2013_057_FD_67572 | JGI IMG/M metagenome (GOLD analysis project Ga0075040, IMG submission 67572) | Permafrost soil microbial communities from the Arctic, to analyse light accelerated degradation of dissolved organic matter (DOM) -... | ecosystem: Environmental > Terrestrial > Soil > Tundra...
GTAACCTGCTTCAGTTTCCGAGTTGCCGCCTTTGTAGCCCATCAGGATGGACATGTCGCCAGTTCCGCCTACGGAAGTAGCCTGAGCTGAGTTCCACAGGTAGGAGTAAATTTCAACTAGCCTAAGCTAGTTACTGATTAAGCAAAGCTCAGGTCAGTAACGTTCAGCTTAGCGTAGTAGTCAGCACTGTTGCCCAGGGAAGTGTTGCTGTTCACGAAAGCGGTTTTGCCGTAACGTGTCATCAGCGATACTACTGGCTGGTATGTAACAGGGTTAACGATTACGCCAGACGATTGAACTGGGATGTATGGGCAGTAGAAGTAACCTGCTTCAGTTTCCGAGTTGCCGCCTTTGTAGCCCATCAGGATGGACATGTCGCCAGTTCCGCCTACGGAAGTAGCCTGAGCTGAGTTCCACAGGTAGGAGTAAACTTTGATAGTTCCGTTCAGAGTACCAACCAGCATCGAGTTGTTTGGACCTTTGAAAGAACCTTCTGTAGCTGGTGCGAAGACGGACTTAGCAGCAGATTGCAGAACAGTTACGATCGCTGGTGGAACAACGATGAAGTTACCCATGCCAACTCGGATCTTACGACCGATCTCGTTAGCCAGGTAGCCAAGCATTACGCTCATGTTAGCGAAACGGTCACCAACGTACGCTGGAGTGTAGTATCCAGGTGCAGCAGGCAGATCGCCAGCCCAAGTAGCAGTAGTACCAGCCAGGGACAGAAGGTCAGTGATGATCTCGTTGTCGATGTCTTGTACGATCTGGTTGGACAGAGCTTTGGTCATTTCATCTTCGATGTCCAGACCGTGTTGGTTGTTAGCATCTTGCATTGCTTCGATGGACCAGCTAGCTTGCAGCTTACGGGAACCAGCTTCAACAACTTGGTTGATAACTTCCATGGTCATACGACGACCACCGGTGCCTTCCATAGTACCGCCCGAACCACCGACGTTGCAACCGTCAAGTGCCGAGAAGCCAGTTACTGCACCAGCAGCACCGCCAGTGTTGTTGATCAGGTGGCCAGCACCATCAACGCCGATCAGACCTGGAGTACCTGGGCCTACACCGCTCGAACCAGCTGCAAAGCCAGCCATTGCGCCTGGAGTGTGTCCAGTTGCTACGGAGTTAGCACCAAAACCACCGGAGTAGAAACCGTAGATTGGGTTAGAAGCGAAGCTATAGTGATCGTTACCGAAAGCTTCAGAGTCAGAAGCGATGTTCTTAACGCCGTTGGAGCCTTCGTCAGCGTACTTCAGACGCAGAGAGTAAACTTGTGAAACTGGGCCTTGCATTGGTTGAACGCCGACCAGCTCAGTTGCGATAGTGCCAGGAATGACACGACGGATAACTGGAAGCAGGATCTTGCGGAAACCAGCGATGTCAGCAGCGGCAGTAGAACCACCAGCAGCGTTTTCAGCCAGCATCAGTTTCTTCTGGTTTTCCAGAAGAGGAGCAACGATTGCTGCTTGACGAGTATTCAGACCTTCCAGAAGGCCTGCTTTAGTTTCGCCCCACGATTCGTTGAGCATGTTGTTAATGTTCATTTGCTTAGGTTTTTCCTAAAAAAGAGTAAAAGGTTGCGTGTTTCTATTTAGTGCGATACGCCAGCCCAACGCTTGAGTTTTTCGAGATCAGCATTTACTACAGGAGCATTTTGATGACTTTCGAACAATTCAGCAGCGGTTGGTTGGGTGTCGCCAGTTTTTACTACGGCTGGTTTAGCTGTAGATTGTGGTTTCGCACCTTCTGCTAGTACTTCGGTTTCCTTCGCAGTTGGGGTTGTAGCAGATTCTTTCAGAACGCGGCCGATGAATTTACCGTATCCTTCTTCCAGCTTATCAGTTGGTAGAGTATTTAGGATGGTTTCCATTACGTCACGATTTTTGCCAGATACGTTGCTCAGCAATTCGGTCATTTTAGCGGTACGGACAGCAACGTCCAGAGCTTTTTTGGATTCAGCAAGTTGGGTCTTAACAGCTTCAACTTGTTTCGAAGACTCAGCCAGTTGTTTTTCAACATCACTGTGGTCAACAAAATTCATTTGATACTCGCGAACGAAGGTTTCAAACACTTTCTTACCAAAAGCCAGTTTCTTGGTCTCGGTAATGTCTGCTTGCAGCTCTTCAAGTTCTTCGGTGAGTTTCAGGTGAACGAATTCGTCTAGCATTTCAGCCAGGGTACCGATATTGCCTTGCAGTGCTTCAGCTAGCTCTTGTTTTTGTTCTACAAGCTTAGCAGCATACTCAACTTCGAGGTCACGGAAGGAAGAAATGTCTTCTTTCAGCTCATCGAGTTCAGCGCGCAGGATTTCATCAGTTTTCATGTCAAGGGATTCGATCAGCGCGTCGCGCTCTTGAACCCATTGTTCGGAAAGGGATTGGGTCAGTTCAGTACGAACTTCTTGTTCAATCAGTTGACGCTGTTCGTTAATTTGAGCAGCAACGAAAGTCTGGAATTGTTCGGAGATCTGAGAGCGGGTGTCTTCACTCAGCATTTCAGATTCGAGCAATTTTTTCAGGATTTCATCCATCGGTGTAAAACTCCTAGAGTTTCTTAATATGTCTGTTGTTATTTACAACACTAGCACGTACAGTGAGCATAGTTTTTGCAGTTTGATCAAAAACGCCGAGGAATTTCGGCGTTTTTGTTTCTGGTTTGACCATTTTAACTATGGTCAACACCATAGGTCAACGTTTTGCAAAAATATCTTGCGTCAGGAACTTCATGAATTCCTTCTGGAAGTACTTCTGTGCAGCTTGGTCGTCAACGAGTTGTTCAGCCAATGTCATTACCTTACGGCCTTGAGCATTACCTTGAAAGTTCTCGAAAATAGTTTTTGGTGTAGCGCCCTGAGCACTTGGAGTAGCAACAATGTCGACGGTAACGAACTGAAAGTTCTCTACCAGACCGCTTTCGTTTACTTCACCAGCACCCCTGGATGATACGCCTACTTTAACGCCACTGTCGAACAGTGCGCGAGCAATCATACCAGACGGAGTTGGCAAAAGCTTTGCTTTACCCATCACGTCGTTACCGTTCATACGCAATTCAGTGATTACGTGCGATGCGTTAGCGAGGTTTACCGTGAGGCTTGGCGGGTGATCAAGTTCACCAAAGATACCACCGGTTTCAGTGATGATACCTTCAGCAGATTTGCATGCACCAGCAAGTTCTTGCAGAGGATAGATACGGCCGTTACGGTTACGCACTTCAGACTGCATGAACACTCCACTGATAAAGCAATTTTTACCAGTGTTTGATGATTCAACGAGGATGCGAGAAGTTTCTGGCGCCCAGCGTTCGATAAGGAGTTCCATCTTAATAACCCTTGTTTCTGTTATTTACTCAGTCGGGGTCTCTTGCTGCGCAGGAACTGGCGCTTCTTGAGCTGGTACAGCAGATGGAAACAGAATCGCACGTGCTTTATCGCGAACGAAGTCGCGGAACGCTTGTTCCGCAGCCTCATCATTTGCTAGTGTCTTTTGTATAAAGTCTTGAACTTTGTTCATTGTGGCTTACCTGGTGGAGGAGTTTGAGGAGCTCCACCTTCTGGAGCTCCTTCGGCGCCTGGGGCACCTTCTTGGCCGGCCGGTGACATACCTTCTGCACCTGGCTCAGCTTCGAGGTCCGTAGACGACATATCCATCCCGAAATCGCCACCGGTACCTAGATCACCTAGGCCACCAGCACCGCCCATTCCAGCATCACCGCCTGCACCTTCAGCGCCCATTTCTGGTTCGCCATAGATTTTCTTGATGAGATCTGGATCGTTACGGTCAACACCCATTTCTTCCGCTTTGAGTTTTTCGTTGGTTGCCAATTCACTGTCGGACAATTGCAAGTAGCGCTTCATAGTGAAGCGTTTCGACAGAGAAGTAATACCTTCCGAAGATCCGAATGCGTTCAACAGTGCAGCGTCCAATTCTTGCTGACGATACTTGCCGAAGTTCTGTGCATCTGGTAAACGAAGTTTGAAAAGGGATGGATCACAGTTAATGTTCATCTCTAGCAGGAATTTCTTGAACTCGCTATCCAGAGTAGATTCGATTGATTTTTGTAGACGACCAACATACAGAGAGAATCGCAGTTCTTCAACATACGATTGACCCATCTTACCGTCGTTGAACACTGGGTTGTCGCCAGCATGCATTGGCATATAAGATGTTGGGATGCGCAGACCGCGGAATACCTTCTCTTGGAAGTACTCGAGATCTCGCAGCTCGCCAAGTCCTTGGCCTCCTGGTAGAACTTCTACGCGGCTACCTTTACCTGTCGGTGATTGTGCAAAGAAGAAGTCTTCGGTCATTGACTGTGGGTTGTAAACAGATTCTACCTGACTTACGCCAGTATTATTGTTTACAGATGGGATCTTCTTCTGTTTCAGTTCGTTCTTGACGTTCTCAAGGTACGCTTTAACACGTGCTGGTGGCATCTTGCCGACGTCAACGTAGAATACACGACGTTCTGGTGCACGAGTGATGCGATAGATGATGATTGCATCTTCTAGAAGCTCTTTCTGCTTGAACGCCTTGAAAACGGGACGTAGAACAGATTCACCAAACGGTGCAGAGTCTGAAGTTTGGGTGCAACGAGTGAATCGCACGACCTTGTTCGATTCCATAGGAACTGCTTCAACTTGGTTCTTAGCCGGCATGTACGATGCTGAAGCTAGATTACCAACTTGTTTGAAGTTTGTGTCCATTAACCAACCACGGACATCAGTTACGTTATGTTCGCTAACGCTTGCTGCCAGTACGTGACGTGGATGGACGTAACTCCAGCCTTCGCCGAATTTACCTTTGATGAAGAAGCAATCACCATATTTGATGGTTACTCGAACGATGTCGAATAACTGGTCATCGAGATGGTTGATGTCACACCACACACGCAATGCTGAGCGCAGAGTCTCGATTGTATATGGTTTTACTCGATCGTCGTCCAATTGGAAGTCGATGAGGACGGGCGATCTAGTTGCCAAATCGAAACTAGTCATTTCTTCTGCAATGGTATCCAGTGCACGAGCGACTTCTACGTCGTCGTCCATTGTATCGTACTCTTTGTATTTGTTGATACGTGAGGACGAGCCCTGGATAATTCGCTGATACCAGGAGTTGTTGGAGTACAGTGAACCGCCGGAGATGTCCTGGTTATCTGTAATCTCAGCGGTTTTTGGAGCCGGAGGAACGATTTCGTAAAAACCGCTCCACTTTGGCGTACTTGACATGCAACAAGCCTATTTTTGTGTTATTTAGGTGGTAATTATACCAGGGTAACAAGGTCAGAGTCCATTACTGATGGACTGGTGGCGGTGGTGTCCCAGCTTTAAGTTGAGTTGCTAGACGATCTAACACGTCAACTAGTTTGTCTTCGCTTTTAAATGTTACTTGCCCACTATTTGCAACCAGTGTTTGCAATGCATCCAGAGTAGCTTGACTGGTCTTAATACGATCTTGGATCTTGGAAGTTTCACCTGACATTGTACCGTATTCGTCTGGCACTGATTGTGCTGCGGCGAGGTCTGCTTTATCCTTCTCTAGCTGAGCTTGTGTTGCTTTTGCTTGTTCAGCTAGGCCGAGAACAGCTTCTGGTGTAGTGAACTTGCTATTGAACGTGGCCTGGTTTGTAGCCTGGAATCCACCTTGCAGTTGGGTCGATAATTGAGTCATAGCTTGAGCAATCATCGGGTTGGCTGCTTTTGTATCATAATTGATGTCTTTGCCGTAGCCTAGCGTAGAAGCGGCACCATACCCTGCGTCACGTTCAGCACCAGTTTTAGACGCTGCAATAGTCTTCAAGATACCGCCAAATTGAGCATTCAACTGCTCTGGAGTCATTTCCATACCAGCAGCAGACAACTTACCTTGCAGTTGCGCCAACATTCCTTTGACATCAGTTGAACTGGTATCAGAGAAGAATCCGCCATTCTTGATGCTAGATGCGGATTGAGACATCCAATCTTTAGTCTGATCCTGTGTGCTAAGTTGATATCCGAACTCACCAGCTGCTACGGAGGCTTTATTTGCAGTATAGTCTTTGTCGTTCTGTTCCATCAAACCTTTCAGTTTGTCGTAGCGATCCAACTCTTGTTGGTTTAGAGCGCCTTTCTTGGTGAGTGTATCTAGTTCGGCCTGATACGCTTCTTTGTTCATTCTATGGCGAATTTCGTCCATATCTGTTTGTTCGATAAGTTGCTTCTTCTGTTTTGCGAGTCCATCTTCGAGCGTTTCTTGGTTTTGAACCATACCAACGATGATCCCGCCAACGCCACCGAGAGCTGTACCAATAGCGATGCCGATAGGACCGCCAAGTGCGCCTACAGTAGCGCCGAGGCTAGCACCTGTAATGCCGCTGTCGAGGATGCTCTTTGTCTTATCATCTTTTACAAATGCGCCAACTGCAGCTGAAGCGGCGGTTCCGATAATTGCGGCGTATAGTCCAGTTCTAGCCATAGCAGCACCACCAGCCAGAGCACGGGAACCCAATCCAGGGCCAGGAGCAGGTCTTGGTGGGCCAATGAAGTCTGGGTTTAATGCACCTGGTGGGCCACCACCGCCTCGACGGCTGAGCCACCCTTTACTGCCAGCTAGTGCACCTTTACCAACTCCAAATGCGACGAGTGCTGCTAATGCAGATTGACTCCATCCGCCTAGGATATCAGCGATAAGTGTGATCTTATCCTTGATCTCGCCATAAATGCCAGAGTCGCGATTTGCGATATCTAGGCGTTGTTTCTCAATTGCTGCAGGATTTGCAGAAGCACCAGCTGCTAATGCAGGCAGGTGCCCGAGTTTAGCAAGTGTTTCAAACACACCGGGCATTTGGCCTTCAAGTGCGTCTACTTGCAGTTCTCCTGCACCGCCTTGGTTACGTCTTGCTTCAATTCGTTTGGTTAGTTCGGATGCGAGGCTAGCAAGTTTTTCGTTCTCAGGTTCGGTGCGATTCTTGTTCATCATCAGTGAACGAAGTTCATTACCTTCACCACCCATGCCGAACATTCCAGACAGAGCGTTCGCTTGAGCACCTTCAGTGAGACGAGTTAATCCTTTCTGTCCAGATTGTTGTTCGAGAGCTTTAACTAGGCTTTCAGCAGCTTCTTTTTGTAGTCCCAGAGTCTGGAACATGTAAGCTGTGTCGGTAAGTTTAAGCATGTAGTTAGATCGTTCTTTCCCTTGCAGGCCGACCAACTTGTTGCGAACGACAGCTTCAGACATCAGAGATTTCTGCATTGTCACGAATTCTTCAGCAGTCATCGATGTGGCTACCTGAAGTTTCTTAAACTCCGTGAACATCCCACCAACAGCGCCCTTCATGTCTTTCGCGCCAATACCCATAGAGAGTGCTAGGTCGTAGAACTCTCCTTGAGCGACTGCGGCATCTTTTAGTGACCCGGTATAGAACTTCCACTCTTTGTTGGATGCGCCAATAGTATCATTGAACTCTGAGATGCCGCCAGCGAATGTGTTACTGACAGTTCTGAATCTCTTTTGGAAATCCATCATGTCTTTTGGGCTCATACCCATCTGCAACGCGGCGTTGATCGTATCCGACATCGCGTTCCAGTTAAAACCTTGCTTGTACGCCTGTGAGAATTCGTTGATAGCGCGAGTTAAGACGGTGAACGACATTGTGCCGCCGACAACTTTCTCAGCGAAGTCAGCTAGACGGCCAGACGATCTCTTGATCTTATCGGTATTGTCTTTTACTTCATCAGTATTCTCGTCAAGTCTCTCACCGAGAGCTTCACGACGCTTGCGTTCTTCTTCAATAGCGTCGATAGACTTCTTGGTGGCCTCGAGTTCACGTTTAGCTACGTCGAGGTTGTACTTCTCTGTCGCGGATGTGCGTTTATTGCCCGCTGACATAAACTTGATGAATGTCTCGAGCTCCTTCTGCACGTCAGCTAGACCACCAGAAGATTTAGGTCCCCCGCTCATACCACGGCCAAGGCCGCCGCCTAGTCCACCACCGCCAACTTGCTGGGCCATGGAACGAGCGAGTGCCTTCAGCTCATTGGTATGTTTGCTGAACATTGTATCGAGCTGCTCCATCGCAGCGCGGTCAAAGGTAACTGTATTAGTGGCCATGGACGAACTATTGTAATATGCTCTATTTACTACGTGGGTTTTTCCTACATAAATAGCTCACACGATTACGATGAGAATACATTGTCTACAACAACTACAAACCCACTTTTGCAGAAGCTGCGCATCGTTCAGGGCGAAACCGTTCGTTTGCCTTCACGTGGTCTTTTGTATGAAGATGGTATCCTTGATCCAAACGTAACTGATGGTGAAGTGCGAATCTCTCCAATGACCATCCGTGATGAAATTCTAATGCGTTCTCCTGATGCATTGCTGTCAGGTGAGGCCATTGCAACTGTTATCGGTCGCTGCGTACCGCAGATTCTGAAACCTCTACAGCTTCACTATGCGGACCTAGACTTCGTCTTCCTGGCTCTTCGTAAGGTTTCCTACGGTCCAGAACTGGAAGTGAATTACAAGCACGATTGTGAACCAGCTAAAGAGCATTCATATATTGTCAGCATCGATAAAAAGCTGAGAGATTGCGTATATCTAGATCCGCTAACGATCCAAGATCAATACGTTTTGTACGTGGAAGAAACCGATCAGACTGTGATCTTTAAGCCGATCCGCACTCAAGATATGATTGACATCTTGGCTCCACAAGCTGAGAAAGAGATGACCAACGCTGAGATCGAGCAAGAAATGATCAAGTTGGCAACTACCCAGATCATTTCCATCGATGGTGAAACTGACCGTCACAATATCTTGGAATGGGCTGCACAAGTTCCAGCAGCCGTCATGCGTTCTATCCGCCTGAAGCTGGAAGGCATGGAACGTTGGGGCATTAGCTACAAGTTTGGTATCGATTGCCGTGACTGTGGAAATCACGTTGAGGCAGAAGTTCCTCTGAACACCGTAAGTTTTTTTATGTAACTCTGAGACAACGGAACGTTCCCCGCATCCGTGCGATGTTCGCACAGTTTACAAGAGAAGTCCGCGATTTGGTGAAGACGGCAATTAGTTTGTCGTACTTCATGCGAGGAGGTCTACAGTATCATGATGCTTACGACTTGACGCCTGTAGAACGCGACATTATGAACGACTTTGTTTCAGACCGAATTGAGCAAGAGTTAAAATCCCCTCACCCGAACTACTAACAAAAAACCCG
>Ga0075040_1049881_pt1 | contig 9169 bp, 5 predicted proteins | sample OrgsoiRN2013_057_FD_67572 | JGI IMG/M metagenome (GOLD analysis project Ga0075040, IMG submission 67572) | Permafrost soil microbial communities from the Arctic, to analyse light accelerated degradation of dissolved organic matter (DOM) -... | ecosystem: Environmental > Terrestrial > Soil > Tundra...
CGGCAATATTAAAAGACAAAAAAGCCCGGCTCATCGCCGGGCTGGATGGTGAATTACAAACACTATCTTTTTATTATAAAAGCACACAGTAAAATCAGCATTCCAAAATTTCCCTGAACACATTGCCTTTTAAATAGAATATTCTAAATATGATTGGAATTGCGAAAACGAATGACAAAATGATAGGCGCAACGGATTTAATATAAATACCAAATGCCGAGATTAACATCATGAGAGAAAGAGGAAATGTTATTGAGGTAAGATAAATTAATTTCACGTTTGTCTGTTGTTCAGTCGTGGAATGAAACTCAAACTTACCTTCTCCTACTCTTGTATAAATGTCAGATCTTGAACTTCTCCTATCACTGAATTCGTCATCAGTAAAAATAATATAATCCGGGCATTTTTCCGTGATCCTGTAATGGTTCTTTTTTAAATAACTGACGATTTTTTCTTCAAAATCCCCAGGTTGCATTTGAATTTGCTTTGTAATAATTTGTTTAAATTTCATCTACCATCCTCCTAAATATTCCAATTGATGCCTATTTATAGACTCGGCACCGGCTTCACTTTGATATGGGGCACCCAAGAGGGTAGTTACACCAACGTTTAAATTAGCCGTACCTTTCGCGGGTTTCAAAAAATCGAGTGATTCCGGAGCGGTGGTTACGCCAAAGCCCCAAACGGTATAGTTTTTATTTAACCCCCCGCTGGCTGAGATAAAAGCAAAAGACCCGCTAGCCCCTTTACTTAAACCATTCCAATCTTGGAAAGTTGGTAAGTAATTTTTTTCGGTCGGAGAGATAATCAAAAACCCCGTTCCAAAAGAAGGCGGAGCCATTCCGGGCGAATAATACGTTGTCATATAATCCTGAGCCCAACCCTTATCCGTAATAACTGTTCCCAATTCGAATGTTCCGCCCAGAGGACCCACCGAGACCCCTGTTGAACTAGTTATTACCCAAGAGATTTTTCCATATTTAGCTAATTCCTGCGCATGGGTTAAAGGCTTATGGCCCCCCTGATTGGCATTATTCTTTAGAGTTCTTTAACACTTCATCCTGAGCTACAATCATTAAATTATATATCTCGCTATCAATTGATCTTATCCTTTTTAACTGTTCCGGAATTTCTTTTTTAGGATGTGCACCATCGAAATAGAAGTACCAGAAACTCTTAACCTTATCATGAGGAGTATGTTTAAGGACATAAACTGCTAATTCCGGATTATCTAAAATCCTGTGTCGTAACCCATTTTGAAAATAATTTACGGCATCAGCATCCCAACGCCCACCAATTGATATTTGTATAATTTTTCGATAGTACAGGGTGTCATTAACCTCGGACAAATTATTAAATAACTTCAGTATGTGGTTTGGTGCTTCATAATATAAAATATTGGGTTTACTGTTTTTATTATCATAGCCATAAAGTTTTAATAATTGATTAAAAGTATTCGGGAATTCTTTAAAAAACTGCTCTCGGTAATTATAGCTAACTTCTTTCGATGATGCGGTTGACAGAAGGTATAATCGCTTCAATTGTTTCGCTTTTAAAGCAATACTATCCACTTGTAAGTTCCGTTCAGGAACAATATGTATATTTTTAATGCTGACAAAATTAAATATTGCCATAAAGTAAATTATGCTAAATATCTTCATATCTCACGGTGTAGTAGGGTCCATAATAATCATAGTCACATGTGAATATGATGTTTGATTGTTTTGTATCCAATTTACCAATTGAGTTGTCATCGCTTGGCTATTGATTATGTAGTTATCTCCAAAATAAGTTCCAAAAATCATGCATCCTTGTGAGTCAGCAGCAGTATTACCTCTGTGCCCATCAATCCCTCTCCAGCTTGGCACTTCATGGTTCCATATGTTAATATGCTCATAGGGTATATTTTTAGTTGGCCCTAACAGCCTTATATCATAGATTCCCGCAGGTATTCTTTTATTTTGGCCACTTGTAGTTGTTGATGGGCCACCTGGTTCAATGGCGGCACCGCTTATCTTTCCACCTACACCATCGGAAGTTTCAAATTTGTCATTGGTATAAGTATCTGTTCCATTCTGTCTGTAGACAAATATAAATCCTGACCCCTCACCCCCCTGACCAGCTTGTGGTTGCTGAGGCGTCTTTTTCGGGTCATCAGGATCGGGTTTCGGAACTTTGGACTCCTCATCATCCGCTTCTTGAGCCGCTTTGTAGTTCGCCTGTTCGAGCCTATCCATCGTATCTTGCATATCAGCCTCGTCATTGGTGCCATACGGATGCATGCCATCAGGATCGATATTTCTTATGGGATTGTCATATCCATAATTGTACGGATTCCAACGGCGGCTTTTCTCCGCCAACGGATCAACCGAAAGCCATCGCGCCACAACTGGGTCATAGTATCGCGCACCATAATCATATTCTCCAAACTGTTCTCTTAGCTCCTTCCCGTTATAAAGATACTCGTTTTTATTACCAAAATAACTCAGCACTTTACTTAACCCAAACGGGTAATAATCAGTTTCCTGTATACTTCTGGCTGAAAGCGTAGTCGGGTCTTTGTCAAAGTTTATCCGGTTGTTCCCCAAATGGTCTGTTAATGTGTATTCGTATTTAAAGCCTCCACTGCCATCAGGCACAGCACGGCCTTCCTCGGTCTGTATGAAGTCGATAACGGGCTGGCCTGTCGTCCAGATGTATTCAATACCGCGAATATAAAAACGACTAATTGCATTGTCATTATCCAACTCCTGTAATTTTTCGCCAGTTCCGTTATAGTAATATAGAATATGCTTATCGCTACCCACATCATCAGGTTTACCAAAAATATTAAAATCCATAGTGATATGGCGGTCACTCCGATAATCCGTGGTTAAGTTGCCATTATTGTCGTAGGTTAGTTGAGTACTGGTAAGCAGTCCCAAATAGAACGATAGCTGGTTAGTTACTGGTCGATAGTAATAATTCAGTGCCACGCCATTGCGAAGCAGCTTCGTCATGTTGCCGCCCTTGTCGTAGGTGATGCCGGTCTCACTAAGGTTACTACCTGGCGAGGATGTTCCGTCGGTCAGGCGGTTGAGCGGGTCATAAGCGTACGTAAACCATCTGTTACCGGATAAGGTAGTTACCTCCTCCTCGGCCACATTGCCATTGTACTGCAGCGCTGCCCCCTTGGTGTGCGTGTTGTAGCGCAGCTGCTCTTCAAACAGTGACGAGTGGATGTCGGTAAGCCAGCCCCTCTCGTTGTAGGCGTACGCGATGTCCTGCAAAAAGCTGTTGCCGTTGTTTTCGCTATGCAGGTGCTTTATTAGTGGCTGCCCCAAGTCGTTCAGGTCGATCTGGCTGAGCAACACGTTTGTACCCGTCACAGTAGGCGTGTTGATCTGCTGCCAGGTCTGCTTCCTGCGGCCCATGTGATCGTAAACATAGTTGTTGATAATGGTCACGACCGGAGTGGCCCCACCTGTTGCAGTATAATGCTGCCTCGTAGTGGAGTTTATTTGGGTATTAAGCCAGTCATACACTGTACTAATGTGATCATAATTTCCCACATTTAAATTGCCATTGCCCTTGAGGTAATGCTGCGCGTAAACGTCGGTTGGCCTGCCGAGGTCGTCATAATAGCTTGCAGTCCACAGCTTGTCGCTTAGGTTCAGCACTTTTGACACCGAGGCGGTTGGCAATCCCTCCGTTAACGCTGTGTGTAGTGCGTGGGCATCATAAGTGGCAGGGAGATTGGGTACGGCATAATCGTCATAGTAGTTTGTATTCAAAATGGTTGTGCCGGCGGTCGGCCAGGCGACGTTGGTATAATCCGCGCCGGGCGTGCGCGTCTCAAAAAGGTTGCCGGCGGAGCTAACTTGCGACTGCAAGGTGGCTCTCGAAGAGGACACTCCCAAGGTCCCATTGATTATGGTTCTCCCAAGATTATCGTATTTGACGAATTTCCAGCCAGAGGCATCGTAGGACGCCACCGGCTGATCCAGGATGTTGTAAACGGTGTATTCCCAGCCTTTCCCCGGTATCCGTTTTTCAATCTGGCGGTTCCGCCCGTCATAACGGTACTGGTAGCACAGGTTGTCGAGCAAAAATTGGCTGTTGTTGCCCATGTCCGGTTCGGCCTTGGGTGTCAGCACAAAGCTGAGGTTACCCGCGTAATCATAAATATAGTAGGTGGATAACGCCACGCCGTTAGTGTCGAACTTCCTCTTTAGCACCAGCCGACCGGCCTTGTCCTGATAACTTTCAGTTGTCCGTTTTTGCCCGTCGGCACTTACCCAATTTTCGTCTTTGGTGACTGTGAGATACAATTCGCCCACAGTATAATAGCCGTTATCGGTAAGTATCCGCTGATATTCCAAGCCCGGAGTGGTAACCGGTTCGGCGGTATAAAATTTAACACTATTGGCAGCATTAATATCATAGACCATCTTTTGTGTATGACCCGCGGTCGGTTGCCAGTCATCGCCAGATGCGCCTTGTTCTACGAGACGGTTAAGCGGCGAAGGCTCGATGATACTTAGTGAAAATGGGGAATTTGTAGTTGCAACTCCGCTTGGGGGAGTACTGTAAAAGCTGCTTTGTCCAAGACCTGATTGCAAAGCGTCAGCCCGGTATGAGCCCGGTGTGGCTACGCCATCTGTGTAAGGTAGATATTTTTTCGACTCTCGCCCGTACTCGTCATAAGCAACCGGTTCTATCACATCCTTGCTGGCATCTTCATTTGCTTTCACATGTACCGTTTGAATGGGCCTACCCAGCCCGTCAAGGTACTGAATAGTTTGCATAACGTCGCAAGTGTTTTGCGACGTTAAAACACTTGCATCATTAAATGTTTGCCGGGGTACAAAGGTTTGAATATAATTTTGATCCGCACTTGGCGTGGCGTTCAAGGGAGTACAGGTGATAAAATTTGCCGGCACAATCTGCGCATGAAACCCAGTTGTCCCTGAAGCCGAAAAGTTGGGGTTTAATGCGATACGTTGCGTTGCGGTGTATATACCGCTCGTGTTGGGGCTGTTTAAGGTGATGTTAGCCTGTTGTGCGTCGCTCTGGTTGATAGTGCATAAGAAGGCAAAACAAAAAAACGTTGCTGCAAGCCTCACTTTAGATAATCTATATGATTGAATCATGGTAGTTAGTTTCTTGATTTAGTTATTTTGTTTATTGGCCTGCATAATGGTAATCGGTGTGTTTCAAAATAAAACCGTTTTTATCTTTTACATTAACCAGCCGGTTATGCGAATCATATTCGTAATACGTGGTCTGACCTTTAGCGTCAGTACTGCTTGTTAACCCAGAAGCAGGGTCGTAGGTATAAGTTGTCATTTGAGCGCCTTGCGGATATACCCTTATATCGTCGACATTGATCGTTACCCCGCTTTGGTCGGGATAGAACTCCAGGTAATCCGGACTGGTTATCTGTATACTAGCCTGGTGAAATTGCCAGCCGTTTCCTTGCACGGGTCCATCTATTGTGTTAAATGGTACATAATAGTCATCAAATGCCATCTTTCCGTCTCTTGACCAATAACTCACAATGTAAGTGGCAGGCGGCAATTGAATATTGGTCTCCATGTAGTTACCTGGCCCAAAATGGAAACTATATTTCCCAGTTTTAACATCTGGAAAATATAGCGTTTGACTATCATTGTTGATCCTGATATGAGTGCCGTTATTATCTTCGCCTACATCACTATCAAACCATTCTTCAAAACTGGTATAAGCAACCTGGCTAGCTGGGGCACCTTTAACTTCGGCGATCAATTTTTTCTTGTTATATCCCCACAAGTAGCTAACATCTTCCCCACCGGGTAAATTGGCGGATGTGAGGTTGCTGAAATAATCATAACTGTTAAAATTGATCCTGTTTTCAAATAGCAAGCCTGGGGCAGATGGGTCCGCTACTTCAACCGAACTATTGGGATTTATCGTAGGATCATACTGTTGAATAGGCACAATCGAATTTAATTTGTAGATATTGGCAGGTATAGGTTTGCCGGTTTGAGGATTGGCCTTATAATCATTGACCGTTACATCGGTATAATAAGTGACCTTGCCTGAACCAGACGGAACAGTGCTTGTCTTAATTGTGCTGATGACGGGCGTGAGATAGTTCATGGCCACCATGTTCCCCATTAAACCTCCCGAAGCGGTCCCAGCATAATCAAATGGGTATTTATAAGTAGTTTGGGTATTGCGATCGCTTGTTAAAACAATCAAGTCAGTATAATTATCGGGCGTAGTCTCAATTCTAGTGCTACTGAAGGAGATTGGACCTGAGTTACTCGCAAAATGTGTTTCGCTGCGTAAAAACTGGTCGTAGTAATTTCCTTCCGTATAGTTGTATGCCGTTATATTATCTGATATAGAATGGAGATCCCGATTATCACTTGACCCGGCATACAGCGATTCAGTCTTTTTATATAACATCATCTTTTCAGCGTTCAGATTTCGCGTCTGATTGAGATTCTCAATTAGAAAAGGAGGGTCTTCCTGATCATAAACACCGTAGTTTGAGGAGACAGTTCCAACAGTAGTCGAAGAAAGGTAATAGTCGTAGTTTATTGCTTTGATCTGCTTGCCGTTTGCATCTGAATATGCCTGTTGCGACAGCACGCCGCGCCTTGATTCGCGTGATTCCATTTCAAAAAAGGGGAAATAAGAATCTGTCTGAATACCGCTTAAATCAGAAAGTTCGGGACAGCCATTAGTTGTCGCCGTGAAAACGCCTGGCACATCCTGGTCAGTGGTATAAGTATACAATATTGAACCATTATTGCCGCTTGGTCCTATTTGCGTCTCTAGAACAGAGCCGTATCCTACATAACTCCCTTGGGAACTGCCCAGGACACTTTGATTTTGGGAGAATCTTACAAGATTTGAGCCGTTATTATTTGCCGGGAATGCTACTTGGGGGTACGCCCCCCCTAAAAGACCATGCGTATAAGTATAGTTCTTCGAAAGCAGAATATTGCCATTGGAGGCGTAATCGGTTATCTGCTTGATTCGAATTCCTCCACCTGAATAAAAATCATTATCGAACTTATGAATTTCATAGGTATATACAGTATACCCCCCTGTCGGGTAAACGATCTTATTAAGCGAACCATAATCAACAGTTGACGGATTGCTTGAACGCTCAATGCCGGCAATAGTTACTGGAGATGTGTTAAAGTTATTATTAAACGGCAGATATGTTCTTTTACCACTTCCCGCGCTTACATAAATTTTGGGATGAGGTGGAAGAGGGCCTCCCGAAAGGTATGATGTTCCACTCAAAACGCCGTTGGCATTATAATATCCCCAAATATCCTGTTGAGGCGATAACCGTTCTGGAACTTGATCACGACTTTTATAAGTAAATAAATATGGCGGTAACACCGAATTGTCAGAACCTTTTTCCTGTACGCTTTCCAGATATAACCTGTGGTTCTCCTGCGCAGTGCCGTTCGAAGTATAAGCATATGTCAGGTTAAATCCCTTCCGAAAAACAGGGTTGCCGTTAAACTCATTTATGTACTGATTGATTTCAGTATAAGCGCGGTCACCTGTCAAATCCTGCCTATTATGATCCGCCTTAAATTCAATATAGCCATCATCATATACAATTTTTTGCAACACTTTGGGGTAGTAAAGAGGGGTAATTTGCACGTTGATACTAATGCTTCCTCCGGCACAACCGAGGTTGTCACTTTCGCTGATCAGATACGGATAGTTAAACGAAGTTGGCATGTCTGTACGATAGTACAGAGTTACACTTTTACCTGTAATAGGATCGAAAATTTTGGTTAAATACCATGAAGAACTATGTTGTGAAAAGGAGCTGATGTTGCTTTCCGTCGCTTCAAATGTATAGACTAGGCCATCTTCTGTCGTTATAACAAACTTGTTACTGCCACCATAAGGCCCGTTTATTTTAATCGGTGAATTATCAAGAGAAACCGGTGTGTTTCGATCGGAAAAAAAGAATTTCCCACTTTTCCCGGCAAAATTATAGAAATGAATATCCGGTTCCAGGTCGTTAAGGGTATACCTTGCACCCAATATTCCTCCAGGTTGCATAGCTAAGTTTCTGTTGGGGTCTGATGACGTTACTCTATCAAAATAGCCGCGTTGTCCGGTAGTCGGGACGCCGGTCATTCCGGTTATATCATCTTCAAGTCCTTTGACTGTTCTCGTTACTACACCACCTGCATTTAACACCCATCCTATACCCACTCTGGAAGCAATTTCGTCAACCTTTATCCCTGATCCGTGATAGCTTAAGCTTATGGGAAGGGTGATACGTCCGGTTTTTATTTCAAACATGGGAATCTCGATTTTTGGAGTGCCGGTATAGGTACTTACAGGGTGCTCTACGTATTTACCTAATGCGGCTGATTCAGGAGAAGGTGGTTGGTAATTGGGAAGATAGTCTTGCGCTAATAATGCTTTTGAAAGCGATGCACAAAAAATGAAACACGCGTATAGCTTTTTCATGTTTACAAAGAGTAGATGAAACGATGATGAAATTTGTTTGTTTAATTCTTGGCAGTAATTTGACGGCTTAGTGTCTCTAACTGATCGCTTAGTTTTTTAAGCTTTTCTTCTTGCGATTGATTGATTTGCTGTTGCTGCTTGTTGACATCCTGCTGGCTTTTAATCTCGTTATCTTTCTGAATCAGATATAACGTCAGTTCTTCCACTTTCTTTACCAGGGCCTTGTTCATTTCGCCTAAGTTAATGCCATCCTTTTCAATGGTTGCCGCGGCGGGCATATCTGGCAGGTGCTGGTTTTGATCGATATAGGATTTGATCTCAGACAATGGTTTTAACGCATAATCTTTCTTAAATACAAAATCCGGCCACCCTGTGGTTTCCACATAAATTTGCTTGGCGTAGGTTGCCGTAGGGGTTATGCGGAATTGAATCCTTGATTTAACATCAGCATCAGAAAGCGTTTTTCCAGCAGTACCAGTATTTTCTATGGGGGCAAAGTAGATTTCGCCATTGCTTATCCCGTTATATATGACGCCGCCGCCATTGTGAAAACCGTCTCCGCTAACCACCCAGCTCGTTAAGCCAGCGCGCGCTGCATTGAAACCCAGATAGCCAGTTCCAAATAAATTACCATTACCAGCATTGCCTAAGGAAGCCTTGCTCGTACCGTCGTTTACCTGGAAATTTG